>Ga0304730_1000293_pt1 | contig 43719 bp, 80 predicted proteins | sample M_130628_MF_Meta_FD_190474 | JGI IMG/M metagenome (GOLD analysis project Ga0304730, IMG submission 190474) | Freshwater microbial communities from Lake Montjoie, Canada to study carbon cycling - M_130628_MF_MetaG (v2) (version 2) | ecosystem: Environmental > Aquatic > Freshwater > Lake | place...
AATCAGGATTAAATGGCCTTTCATAGTTCCTAGTCAACAACAGATTACGGATGGAACGAATGACTGCCTGAGTATCATAACTGAGAGCAACATCACCCGTCACAGGTTTTTTAGTGAAAGTAAAGTCGATATCAGAGTAGATTTTGCTTAAGTTTGCCATCTTTTATTTAGTTGAGTTACGGTCAAGGAGTACCAAATGCAGTCACATCAGCCTTAGCTATGACATTACCTGAGGAATCTAAAGAAAATACTGTTATACCACCATAAGCAAAATTCAATTTGGTTCCCGATTGTGTTATTGTCCAAGAACCAGAACTGAAACTGTTTGCTGTACTTGCGGCTATTGGTCCACTATTACTCACTGAAGTTACTCTACCATAAGTGTCAACAACCAAACTTGTTGGTGTCGAATAAGTACCAGCGGTTACACCAGTCGGACTTAAACCCGGAGAAACGGATGTATATGTAGTATCCGTTGCAACAGTCGAAGATGTAGTTGTGCTGGAATTAACTATCGTTGGCACTACAGTCGAGGTCTGTAAGTTGTTTTTTAACTTATCTGTACCAATATTCAATGTATTGATTAGATAGTTTGAATTTACACCCACATTATTGAACTGTGATACACTATTGTAATCGTTCACCAAATATAAAGAATTCACATAAAAGTTTACATCTCCAGTTCTTCTGGCATTTAATAAATCATATGCCGATTGTACGTCAACAATAATTGTATTCATTGTGGCATTAGATATACTAGAAGATCCACCAGATATACTAGTATTCAATGTTGCTAAATCTCTAGTCAGTAAAGTTATAGTATTTGATATATCACCACCAATAGCCAAACTGGTAAAGTTACCTAATAGTGGAGCATTATTTTGTACACCATCAATCTGATTAACTATAGTTAATACCTGTCTACCAATCGTCATAGCAGACTGATAATCAGGAGTATTGGCCACATTTGAAGACGGAGTTACTCCAGAAATCCTATTTGTGTGGTCTGTAAAACTTGAAATTTCAATTAATAATGTATTAGCATTAGCACTTAAAACATTTGCTCGAGCGCTGGCTGTCGAAAATGTAATATTTGATGTATTTGAATTTGCTTTTATCTGATTAACTAATGTGGTCAGTATTGTCAAATTAGCTGAATGTGGATTCTGATAGTATCCAGTAACCGCAACATTCGATAAGTCATCTGCTTGCCAAGCCTTAATCGATGGCGAGGAATTCAGTAATACTGCCTGACCCGCAGTAAAAGAGTTTCCATCTCCAAATTTGGTGGAATCAAAAGTATAACCTAATCTATTAAAAACACCCATTCATTTCTCCATTACATTGGTTGCAGAGGAGGTGTTGTAGTTCCACCTCTACTATCAATATGTGTGTGAATATCGTATATAATTCTATCTGCCACCAAGGACCTTACTATGTCAGTCACCATAAGACCAGATACCCAACCCGGAAGTGGATTTAAAGCAACAGGAGAACCAGCACTTACATAACCAGGAGTTACAAAACCCAACGTAGCGTAAGATTGCAGACCTGCCTCTATATTACCAACAGCGGAGATACTTTGAGTTGAGGTAATACTACCACCAACATTTAAGTTTCCATTAATGTTTACATCACCTGCAGCCAAACTGATATCACCAGAAGAAGCAATATCTATATCACCTTCTCCTGTTATTGTTGTGTCTCCAGTAATAGTTTGTACCACATCTCCGTCAACTTTTTGTGTCAGATTACCAACCACATTCATTACTGAATCACCTTTAATATTTACCACACAGGCACCATTAATAGTAATATTACATTGTCCATTGATTTGTACATTCTTATTACCATAAATGATTTCATACCCGTCACCATAAATCTTGTGTACTTCATCACCATTAGGTTGCATTTCAACGAATGTACCTGAACGATGTTGTATTCTGACTCTCTCTCTATTTGGAGTGTCGTCCATTTCAATCGAATGGCCTGATTCTGATTGTTGTACTTGATTATATGGATACTTTGGCGGATTATTTAAATCCACTATAACCGGTTCTGTCCATGAACTATCTAGTGCCATTATAATTTCCTATGATGATTGTGCAGTAACAGTTGTAGTGTTACCACTAGCCGTTTCAGAATTTGAATCTATTACCGCTTGTGCTGCAGCTTGTGCGGCTGTCAAAGAAGCTGATGCATCCACTAAAGATGCCTGTGCTGATAATGCTTGTTTCAAAGAATCTGTAGCCTCAGACAAACATTGTGCAAATATTTTTTGTAATTCAGCAGGTAGACTGTTTATGTAGGCTATCAGTTTTCGTAGATAAGCAATGTAAGCCTGATAGGCTTTAATCTCATCAGTAATGGCTTTTAATTCTTTTTGTATTAATTTAATCTTTGCTTTTAAAGCCTTGACTGTTGCTTTGGCTTGTTCTACCAACGGATTGGTACCGTAACCAGCAAATAATGCCTCGGTCGCCAATCTGAGTTGTTTGACAAGTCCCATAACTTTAGACTTTAATACTGCCACATCTTTGTCTAGTCCGGCACATATGTCACAATTGTGTATTCTATTATTAGCTGCAGCACCTTGTGATGTTTTAGAAACCACACTTCTAGCAATTGGAGGTACAGTAGGTTGACCAACAGTTTCTAATACTATACCTGCAGGTGGTAATGGTGCAGCCTTTATTTGTTCTGGTGTACGTGGGTCTTGAAAACCAGCATCACCGCCTGTAGACGCCTTTAATCCAGGTATAACACCCGTCATAACTGGAGTTTGTGCTGAATCACCATCAAGGAAATAACCTGTTACAAACTCACCTTCTTTTGGTGGAGAAAAAGATTGTGAAGCATTTGTTGGTAATATTGTCTGAGCCCACGGTAAATCTTCTGTGGGTAAAAGTTTCTTATTCTCTGTGTGGTGACCAAATATACGCACACGACACCGACCCATCTTTAAAGGATCCATTCTGTCTTCTACGACACCAACCCACCAGTTAAACCCGTCTTTACCTATGAAATTATGCATATATTGCTGCTTTCATTGCTGCCGTATCATTATTAATAGCTGGTAGTGCAGTTGGTGAACTGTCTTTACAAATTTCAATCACAGTTTGATATGCACCTTGTTGTATGATGTGTCTTACTGCTGTCACCAAATATTTACCTGAATAGAATTTATCCAAATCTCTTTCTTTTCCCGGTTTCAATGTCAACAAATCAAATTGTATTGTTCGGCCAGCAGTGAGTCCTGGATCTCCAGGTATTGTGGCTTTAATTGTTGTGAAATTGGCCAAAGATATTTGTGCTGTTCTATTTGGAATATATGTTTCTACAAATACATCTTGTGCAACACTACCCTCAGCCTGTTTGATATAAGAAAAATTTCTCTGACCGGCATTACCAATACTGACTTTCAAAACACCTTCATATGCTTCATTCTCTTTTTTACCCAATCTGTTTCTCAATGTATCCTGTAAACCATTTTTGTTAAGTGTGGTACCCTGACTTTTGTACTTTTCATAATCAAAGTTTGTTGTTTTAACTGTTCTAGTCAATGGATCAATAGTTATCAATTTGTTAGCAATCGTACCAGAATTAATTTCATTCAATGTATCGAATGGTTTAGTTATCTCATAATTTAATACACCAATAGATTTTTCCTGGAAACTTTGTTTTTTATTATCTATATTTTTTGCTTCATATTTGTATGTGGCATAAACTGGATCACTAAACATTGATTGTATTGACCTAAAATTGAAACCATCTTTTGTTTCAAAGAATAACATATCAGCACCAGGAAACTTTTGTGGTCGGCCATAAGTTGAAAGCCAACTAATTGTTTCCAATGGTTTTAAATTGGGTATAATAAAATCATATATGCCAGTAGTCTGTTCTATTTTATAAATTCTATTAGATTGAACTTTTAGATTATTCAACAGAACTTCTTTGACAATGCTTGATATGTAACTACCTTTGAATGATTTACTTATTTTTGTTTGTTCCGACAATAGAAGTTCTTCGGAACAAAAATACAATGTGTATACTTCACTATTTTGATTACCACTGGGTTTTCTGTTACTTGATTTGTAAACTCTAAATACTTGGTCATTACTATTTTTACCGTCTTTTACCTTACCAAAATTAACCTCAATATATTCATTACCAGTTATCCTCATCAATTCAATAAAACCTTGAGCATCAATAAGTGTAATGTAACCAGATGTTACAAAATTGTAAATGTCTTCATAATAACACAACTCTACCATTAATTTTTTAAGTTCAATCTTTTGGCCGCTGGCAGTCAAAAAATTTAAAGTCTTTAATGAAAAATCTTGTGGATAATAAACACCAGGAGATTCAACTGTATTTAAGTTTGTATCGGCCATAATTATACACTCATTAGTTTCTTATATTCTGTTTCGAGTTGACTAACATATGTTGCATTAAGTAACTTGATACTTCTTTTAGCCTCATTTAATTCCAATTCATAATCATATATTGATACAGCATTTGTTTCAACGGTTACAACAACATCACCAGCTGGTAGGTTATAAGTTGTTGTTTGTGTAGTTGGTAATTGATTATAAACACCTTCAGTTATTTGAATTTTATTTATTGTTGTGGTCATTGAATCGGTGTCATATTGTGTAATGATTTTTTCATAATGATGTATAGTAGAAGAAGTTTGGATGTTGGGATATTTATTTTCCAAATATTTGGCAAATACTGTGTTGTTCATTGGCCAATCCCATTGTGGATCCATTAATTCATTAGACAACATTACAATCCAGTAACGATATGAATCGCCATAATACTTATGTGCAATTATTTCTGGTGTATCACCATCTTGTATATCATATTCGTAATAGTTTAGTGGATTCTTTAGTAATTGTGGAATTATAGAAACTCTCGACATGATGTTGGTAACAACTTTTGATGTACCGACAGCATCCGTATGTATTACTTTAGGTAAAATGTCAAAATATTGCATTTTTAATATCCATCCTCAATTTTAGTTTTGTCGATGAGTTCCATCTCTCTGAAGCTGAGTGTTAAAGTAGTTTGTACTGGTGCACCGTCATCATGAGCTGCCCATCCATTAGGTGCATAATTCACATCCACACTTTCCAAAACACTCTCAGCAACTTTATTGACATTTTTATTCATTTTACCATTGAACATAAAACTAACATCAAATGTGGAAGGAGGAATAAAGAACATACCGGCACCAGCAGTTGTAATCTTTGGTGCTGCATGATATTTAAACTTTTTAATAATCTTTTTTACTGTTTCGGCTTCTTGTCTGGTATATGGTGTGAAAGTAAAAGCCATTTGATAAGTTCTAAAATCAATACCATCAAACATCAATTGTTGGTTTGGATTGATTGCAAGACCTTGCGATCGTAACAATAATTTTGCTGCACTCGATTGAGATGCTGAGATTCCAGCTGAAAGTAAGTTTCCATACTTATTGAGTCCAGATAGTACAGGATTGTCTTTTTTAGCAAAATTAACAGCACCTGCAAGGTCTTTGGCAACATCCAGTAAACTTAAATTGCCATAGGAAGAATTATAAGTAAAGTTGACGGTATCTGGAATATATAATGATATTGATGAATCTAATCTTTTCGTTCTTGGTTTTAAATTTAGATTAACATTTTTTTTGCTGTCAATAAAATTTGTTACTGCATTGAATCCTGCATTTACTGCAGCTCCAACAGGAGTATCCGCATCTAAGCCCATAAAATTAGTATTATTACTTTCTTCAAAACTTATGGGGTCTATTTCATTGATAAAGAATTGTACTACATGACCTTTGGTAGCAGAACTCAAATCACTTGGATATTGTAGAGTGTCCTTGTTATATTTACTACCAAATAATGCACCTAGTGGTCCTTTGACTAAGGCACCAGGTATAGATACACCACCGATTGAAGATGGAATTGAAATTAAGGCCATTGGAAATCTCTTATTAATTAATTATACATATATTTATGGCATATTCTGGACTATTCAGACCTAAAAATCCTCAAAAATACGTTGGAGACCCCAACAATATTGTTTATCGCTCTTCATGGGAATGTAGAGTGATGGACTGGCTCGACCGAAACCGTGATATAATATCGTGGGCTTCAGAAGAATTGATTGTACCTTATATATCTCCAGTTGACAATCGTGTGCACAGATACTTTCCAGATTTTTTGGTTAAAGTTCGTAATAAAGAAGGCCAATTAAAAACTCTGATGATTGAGGTCAAACCAAAGAAACAAACACAACCTCCAATGCAACAAAGACGTATTACAAAACAATATATTACTGAGGTTACTACATGGGGTGTTAACCAAGCCAAATGGAAAGCAGCAGAAGAATACTGTTTGGACCGTGGTTGGCAGTTCAAAATTATGACTGAGGAACACCTAGGACTCTAACTAAATAATCTTATGGAATCAAAACTTACAGAACTAACAAAACAACGTTCAGCTGCAGATATGCAGATGATGTCAAAAGAATCTTTGAAGTGGTTAGCTTCAAGGATATCTGAGATTAAAAATCCTGGTGTTATACCAAGAGGTATCAGCAAAGAAACGTATAGAAATACCACACGATTTAAATTGGGTGGACTTTACTGTTTCTATTACGACCCTAAAGGCAAAGAAACGTTAGATTATTATGACCGTTTTCCAATGGTACTGACATTAGAGAGGTACAATGATGGTTTTCTTGGACTGAACCTTCATTACCTACCATTCCAGTATAGAGTGGCATTTTTAGGTAAGTTATTGAAATTCGCAGTCATGGACGATGCGGGTGAAATTCAAAGGTTACGAATCACCTATGACATTTTGACCGCCTCCAAGCGCCTTAAAGAGTTTCGGCCATGTGTTAAAAGATATTTAACAAGTCACATACAGTCTAAAATACTTGCCATCCAACCTAATGAGTGGGACATTGCCGCTTTTCTGCCTATACAGCAGTTTAGAAAGGCAAAGGCACAGAAGGTGTGGCAAGAATCATTGGAAGAAATAAGGAAACACTAAATGGCAGGTAACATTAATGACTTCAAGGCAAGTTTTACCAAAGACGTAGCACGAACCAACAGGTTTGATGTAGAAATTCCTGTGCCGTTGACTCTTATTCCTTATGTATCTTCAGCCAGAAGTTTGAAATATCGTTGCGAGACTGCTCAATTTCCAGGTAGAACATTTGCTACAACAGAACAAAAGACATATGGACCAATTGAGAAATTTCCATATCTAAACACATATAATGATTTAGACCTGACTTTTATCGTTGATGATGATATGAGTCAAAAGGTGTTCTTTGATGCATGGATGAGTTATATCAATCCTCTATACAATAATAATTATAGATATAAAGGTGATTATGCCACAACTCTTGTGGTTAATCAATATAATGTTTCTGGTGAAAAGACATATTCAATTAATCTAGTTGAGGCTTTTCCTATTTCCATAAACCAGATGGATTTAAATTGGGGTGATGATAGTTATCATAAACTTTCAGTAACATTTGCTTACACATACTGGCAAAACAATTCTCTACAAGCACTCGGAATGGAACTGGTCGATGCCGGCATCAACGCTGTCACTTCGGCTTTGGGTGGTTTGGATGGTGGGTCATCAGGTATTGTTGACCAAACAAAGAATGGTTTGCTTAGTGGATTTTAATATATTATAAGGAGTTATTATGGCTTTACCAAAACTTGATGTGCCGACATATGAAATTGTGTTGCCTATCTCAAAAAAGAAAATTAAATTTAGACCTTTTCTTGTCAAAGAACAAAGAAACTTATTAATGGCAATTGAATCGACAGATTCTTCTACTGTACACCAATGTATCTTTGATATACTAAACAACTGTACAATAACAGAAGATGTGGATGTCAACAAACTGCCTGTTACAGATATTGAATATTACTTTATCAATCTCAGAGCCAAATCAGTTGGTGAGATTGTAGAGTCACGTTACCGTTGCAACAACTTTGTTGAAGACAAAGAGTGTGGTAATATTATGGAAAAGAATATTGACCTAACCAAGATTGAAGTGAAGATGCCTGAGGGAATCAATCCTGAAATTCAACTTAGTAATAAAATTTCAATCAAACTTAAATATCCAGAATTTGGAATTGTTAAAGATTCATTGAATATGGAAGATATTAATGACCTAACTTTCAATATGATTTCACAATCTATTGAATACATTTATGATGGTGACCAATTCTACTATGCACATGAGGCACAACCTGGAGAAATGTTGGCATTTGTAGAAGATATGAACCAAGAACAATTTGAAAAGGTAGAAAAGTTCTTCCAGAACCTACCACGACTAAAAGATAAACTTGAATTAACTTGTGGTAAGTGTGGTTTTCACCATACGATTGAGGTGGAAGGTTTAGAAAATTTTTTCGTCTAATATTTCGGCATGACAATTTGAAAAATTATTATAAGACTAATTTCAGTCTTATGCAGCATCATAAGTACAGCTTGACAGAACTTGAGAACATGATGCCTTGGGAAAGAGATATTTACATATCTTTGTTGATTTCGTATATTGAAGAAGAAAATCAGAAGATAAAAGAAAGACAAAGAAAATAGTAAATGGAAGAATCCAAAGATAAAGTAGAGAAGAAGATATCACCTTTAACAACAGAGAGTGTTAAGGGTGTTTCTCGCATTGGTACATCATCTGTTGGTGGTGGAGATATGTCCACAATGGATGAGGCTCTTGGTCAAATCTTTGTCATACTAAAGAGAATAGACGCCTTTGATAAACTACAAAACAAAAAACAATTAGTAGATTTACAGATATCACAACTGGAAGAGACTGATAGAAATCAAAAACTGATTAAGGCTTTACGTGGTAAACCTAGAAGACCCAAACGTAAACCACCAGAAGAAGAAAAACAAAAACAGCAGATAAAAGAAGAAAAGTCTAAGCCACAACCTTCTGAGCCAAGTAAAACGACTGGTCAAGCACCAGCTCCCACCACACAACCACCAAAAACGACTGGTCAAGCACCAACAACAACTCAAGCACCACCAAAAACAACTGGACAACCAGCAACAACAACTCAAGCACCACCAAAAACAACTGGACAACCAGCAACACAACAGCAAGCTCCAGCAACAACAACTCAAGCACCAGCAAAAACGACTGGTCAAGCACCAGCAACAACCACACAACCAGCAACAACGACAACACCAGTTAAACCTCCACCTCAATTACCGACTGCTACAAAGATTCCGCCTGTAGTTCTATCTGGTACAAAAGGTTTAGTTTTGAGTGCATTAGTTGCTGCTGGATATTCAAAGTCAGCGCAAGCCAATATGATGGCCAACGTTGAAAAAGAATCAAATTTTAAGCCACGAAGTGAAGAAGTTCCAAAACCAGAAAAAATATTTTCAATGTTTGGTCCCCCTGGAGTAAAAGGTGGCCAACCAGAGAATGGAAAAAATACAGTTCGGTTTAAAACACTACAAGATGCTCAAGATTTAGTAGCTGCTGGACCAGAAGCATACTTCAATAAAGTTTATGATGGCAGAAAAGATTTAGGAAATACGACTCCCGGAGATGGTTACAAATATCGTGGCAGAGGATTTATACAAATTACAGGTAGAGATATGTATAATCGAGTCGGTAAACTAATTGGTGAAGATTTAATTGGTAACCCTGATTTAGCAAATACACCTGAAGTAGCTGCAAAAATTATTCCAGCTTTCTTTCAATTAAAATTAAAAGAAAAAAAACTTAATGTTGAAGCTTATGATAATATAGATACAGTAAACAAAGTTGTTGGTAGTGCTGATGAGAAATCTAGAGAACAAAGAAAATCTTTAGCCGCTATATATGCAAATGAATTAAATACTGGTAATCAAATTGACCAAGCTTCAACTACAAACAGAAACTTAAAAGCTGATGCTAATACACAACAACCAGCACCAATCAATGTAAATAATACATACGAGAATACGAAAACATCTCCTTCATCTGGTGGTGGCGGAGGATCCGATGATACGAATCCTTATGAGAGAAAGAAAAATCAATAAATGGCAACTAAAAAAACAAATAAACCAAAAGTATCCGATTTCACAAAGCAAATTGCTACGAGAATGGATGTTGTTTCTTTTGCACGGCTGTTGGCTCAAACTTTAGGTAATGATAGATGGTTTACAGATGATGTAGTTAAAAAAACTTTTAAACAAAGTGGTGCACCAGCCAACAAACTTGCCAAAGACACCTCAAAGGCAACAAAGATACCAATAATAAAATCTGAAGACGGTGTGATGACTTCATTAATGGCCATACACAATCTACTTAAAAATTCTTATGAAGATAAACTTAAATCAGTAGAAAAACAAAATCAATTCAGAGAAGAAAATGCCATAGAGAAAAAGAAACAAAATGATGAATTTTTAAAAACCATAAAAGGATTGAATGGTGTAGGCCGTGCACCAACTGCCACGAAAGTAAAAGAAGAAAATGATAATCCAGGTTTACTTGGTGATATGCTTGGTGTGTTATCAGATTTAAAGAGTGTGGCTGGTATACTGTTTAAAGTTGGTACATTTTTCTTAACAAGTCCTATTGGTATAGCTTTACTTGCAGGTGCAACATTGTTATCTTTGTTAGCATTAGATAAAAATCCAGAGGCTACAACTAAAGGTATGTTGGCTGCAGGTGACGTTGGTGAAGCCAATAAACAAATGATGGATGTTGTTGAAAATACTGGTGGTGCAGAAAAAAGAAAATTAAAAATTCTATCCGAAAGACCATCAAATAAAAAATCTATGTTATTCTGGAAAGATTCTGACTTAGGTAAAAAATACTTAGAAGAAGTTGGATTTGATGAAAAGACTGGATTGACTACAGCAGAAAAAGAATTAGGTTATCGTGGAGTTGACAATGACGGTAATCTTATCACAACACCGCCAAAATCTGAGGGTACACCAGCACCAGCGGATTCTACAACAAATACACCAACAGTACCACCTGCAGCCTCAGAATCTACTAGTGGTACACCAACAGTACCACCTGCAGCTTCAGAATCAGCTAGTAGTACAACAACAAATAACACAGAAACTTCTACGACAATAAGTCCAACTATGTCAACTACTATATCTTCTGCAGGAGATAATAGTTTAACTCAGAAATTTAATAATGTAAACTCTGAGAATTTGGAAATGAAGTTACCTCAACAACCATCTGATAGAGGTACTACAGTAACAAACATACAAAAGAACCAACAACGGGGTGAAAGTTCCAGTCTACCAATACCTGGAGTTAGAAATGATGAACCTACATTCCAACGAATGATATTAAATTCAACGAGAGTTGTTTAACCAATAAAAAACCCCGCCGAAGCGGGGTCAAAAGCCTTCAAGAAAAGTTAAAGACTTTTATTCTTCTTCAGCGAGTTTAGAGAAGTAAGCTAAGTCATCATCATCTGTTGTTACCAATTCAGGCTCTTTGGCCTTAGTTGGAGCAGCAAACTCTTTTGCTTTCACTTGTTCTACAGTTGTCTTTGGTGCTTCACCATTCAAACCGAGAACCTTGTCAAGGCGTTTCTTCAGGTCATCATATGACTTGAACTCTTTATCACCCACCAGTTCTTGTAGTGAGTGTTCGTTCTTCCAAATCTTTTCCAACTCATCATCATCTTTCGACAATGCTGATGGAGAATCAAATTCAGACTTGTCATAGTTCTGATAGCCTTCAACTTTACGAATCTTCAATTTGAAGTTAGCACCTTTCCACATATCAAATGGATTGATTGCTTGTTCATCTTCAAAAGCAGGATTCATTGCTTCAGTAATCTTATCAAAGATTTTCTTACCGAAACGGAACAATTTAATTTGTCCTTCGTTTTCAGGGTGCTTAGGATCCGAAACGATATAAACGTTAACGATATAATTCAACTTACGTTTTTGTTTACGGACAACATCTTTGTTTGCTTCAATGCCAGAATTCCACAATGATGAATTGTGTTCACACACAGGACATTGTTGGTTCTTGGTTGTCAAACAGTTGTCGATTAGCCAACCACCTGGACCTTGAAATCCATGAGAGAAGACTTTGACCCAAGGAAGACCATCTTCGCCATCTTTTTCAGAGGCAGGTAGGAATCGGATAACAGCCATACCGTTACCAGCTTTGTCCACTTCTGGACGCCAGTAATTGTCTGATTTATCAGAACCACCTTCGGATGATTGGGAGAGTGCCTCGATTGCTTTAGATAATTTGTCGAGGTTGCCAGATTGGCGTTTGAGGTTTGCGAAACTCATAGTGTTTCCTTTCTTAGTATAACGGAGTATAAACGGATTATTTTCAAATTAGTCATTATATAATAGTATTTAGGCATTTTTATACGTATAATCGCAAAATAGCCAAGGTTGTTGGCCAATTTTTGTGATGTATACCAATGCCGCCTGCCTTAATCCAATCAGTGATAACACTTTCGGTATCATCAATAATAATCCTATCTGCGGCGGCATATTTGTACTTGTGTCTTTTTCCAGGTACAAATAGGGGATGGAATGTTATTCCATGTTTCTCTAACCATATCAACTTTTGTTTTGATATGGTATCGTGATTTCTTTCATCGGAAGTAGATGATAATATCTGTGTAGGTACAGGTGCCTTGCGTAAGAAGTTGATACCTTCCATTGCTCCAGGCATTAAATCCAAATTCATAAATTCTTCATTAGCAATAAATTTGGCAAAGTAACCATTGAATTCTTTGTTGTCACGGGTTGACTGTGGTGAAACATCAAATATTTCAGAGTATCTCTTTTCAAAGTCAGCAATAACGCCATCCATATCCAAATAGATAGAACTAATCTTAGGCCGTATCATAATTTTTAATCTTCTCTTTCAACAATTTCATAAATTTATCTTTGTCGTATTCAATAAACGGTGTGTATTTCTTAATCAATCTGTAGTGTGTAGGCCAAATGATATCATCTGAAATCCTTGGCATCCAATGTTTGTCAACAAAGTTTACATTATTGTTTAGTATAATGAGTGTTTCCAACATCACTTTACCATGTATAACTTCTTCTAACAACTTTGGATAATTGCCACGGTCTACTCTGAAAATTTCTTCACGTTCAATGCCATACTTGTCTAACAAATATATTATATCATTGTCAAAGGTATAAGTCAAGCTCTGTTGAGTTTTTTGCCACTTTTTATAAATCTCCTCACCGTCCTGTAGGAGATTACCAACCCATTCGGCATTACCGGCAACAAAATTGGCAATATAGAAGTTTTTTAATTCTTCCAAATTGTATTTGCGGGACAATTTATAGAATTGGTATTTGTCTTTACGTGTGGTGAATGATTGTTTGGATACATTGGTCTTGCCATTATATTTAATATAATCATAAGAATCAGATGTAAAATGCAGCTTTAAACTATTCCACAAAGCATAGGCTGCGAAGCCTGTGTTGTCGTTCATATGGGTAGTTTGGAACTTTTCTTTAGCATATTATTATCTTGTGCCTCTTCTTTTATCTTCGCTTTAAGTGCTGAAGATATCAAAGTAGCAGCCACTTCAATTTCTAATCCTGTATTTTCACAATGGTAACAAATAGCATCCATTAGGCCTATACCTTCATCTAATGCTATTTTTTCTACCAATATACTAAAGTCTTTTATCTCATCACGGGTCGGCATATTAAATCGTACTATAAAAAATGTGGTTACCTATTTTCTTAACAACTCTGGCCTTTGGCCATCCAGGTGTTACATAAACTGCATGGTAATATAATGCGTTCGTCTGTGCTATTATATCATGTAGAAATGGTTCTGTCAATGCTCTTTTAGCAATCATTAGGGACTGTTCCCATTCATATCTGTCTTTTTCTTTCTTACCGTTGAATAGGCAAGTCCATGAAAATTGGCATACAGTTCTTGAATCACGGTTAACTGTTTTCTGGTAAACTACCGAACATATGTCGGCTGGAAACTTTCCAGAGTTTACACGATTCATTGTGACCTGTGCTACGGCAAGTTTACCCTCATAAGATTCCGATGCCGATTCCCAATAAATGTTTTTGGCAAGACATTCTACTTGTTTGTTATATTCTTGTGATACTTGTTTCTTTGAAACTGTATTAACGAATTCTGTTGATAATGTTGTCGTATAGACTAACATAGATACTATTAACAATAGTAAATTTCTTAACATCTTGTCTCCTTGTTAAGGACGGCCGAAGCCGTCATCTCCAATTACGAATTAGATTTTCTTGTAATTTTTACTTCAGGTGCTGGAGTGGTTTGTGAAACGAATCCATTGAGGGCTGCTGCTTTCTCAATAATTTTTGATTCGCTTGGAAAGTCTGGGAAACCTGGATGTTTAGGTGGTGTTTCACCTTTTAATCGAGAATTTTCGATTTCGGTTTGCCAGTTATTTGATATCATCTCACGTTGACCAAAGTAGTCATCTGTAAGCATATCTTTTGCCATCTTTAAAAGTTCAAGACGGATTTCAAATGGTGACATGGACATAATTTTCTCCTGTGTAGTGTAAAGTGTGTTGAGGTTTTTAATGTGGTTGCCTCAACCACAATCCAGTAATGGATGATTTATTTAGGCTATTAGAAACCTACTGTGTATGCTACAGCAACAATTTTCTGATTGTTATCACCTTGAACACGGTCATACTTCACTGCGATTGCATCAGTCTTATTCAAAGCATAAGACACGGCATAACGCATTGTATGTGTTTGGTCGTTGTTTGCAGAATCAACTGCTGAGCGCCAGCGATATCCAACTTTACCAGTCAAACCTGCAACACCTGGAATGGCAGCAGTAATACCTGGTTCTACTGAATAGTAGTTGAAGTCGGCTGTGTTGCTATATTTCTGACCAATAGCAGTACGAGCATACAATCCAACTGGACCTGTTACTGTTGCGCCTGCTTCTAAGCGTGTGCTCAAAGCATTTGTGCCTTCTGTCTGTGCATTAGCGAAAGATACATCACCGGCAATTTTACCAAAATCTCTCTTAACACCTAATTCATATTGTTGTTGTGCAGCTGCACCAGCATTGTTAATACGTTGACCTTCAACAGTAACGGTATCACCAGCATATGCGGATACACTTAATGCAACCAAAGTTGCGATTGCTAATTTCTTCATTAAAACTCCTAGTTGTTTAACATATAATAGGTATTTAGGAACCTATCAAACCTTCCTCAAAGGAGGAAATTCCTAAAAAAGACCTTGATATATCTATAATATAAATCAATCTTCTTTTTTGTGTTTTATTGTATGCACTGTGTAATACACCATTATCAAAGGCAAACAAATTTGACCAATCCATTTCTGTACCCATAGCTTCAAAGAAAACATCTCCGTCAGGAATGATTAATGGTACGTGTATTCTAATTGTTTTGCGAGAATGATTTTCTATATCAGAATGTCTACTAATTACTCCACCAGCTTCTAATATACTATAACCACTGCAACCACAATGAGCAATATATTTCTGTGTTAACTCACAAGCAGTTGGGAATATATTTCTAATACTTGGTTGAAGAAACATATTTTCTTCTATTTTTTTCTCAGGTAAAACATAACGTAAACCTTCTATCTTCCAATCAACTCTTTCCTTATCATCTAACAATGCTTGTTTATTTACTTTTGAGTAAGGAGTGCCACCTTTAAAAGTGGTATAAAAATCTTTATGGTGTGCCAAAAATTCATCAAGTAATTTAGGTGCCAATTCTATTAATTCATCGGCAATTTTTATTTCTTCTTTCTTCCAAATTGTTTTCATCACACCTCCATTAAATGGTTGGTTATTCTGTTACGAGGAAACCAACCGAAACCCTAGGCTAGCGTTTAGGCTGCCAATCTGTATGAACTTTCGTTTGCAGATGTTTTTTGTTTACTGTTTACGACTATCTGTGTCGAGTAGCTAATTAGTTTACTAGTATGTCGGTCGATCCTGTGTATGGCCCATCAAAAGCATACCCCATTAGAGCCCATAAAATGGTTTCTTTCATCTAAGACATATGCTTTTGGTGGACCATTCGGGCACTGCCCCCGAGTGTCGCCATCATTTCAAAAAATCAGTTTACTACCATTACAAATTTGAATAAACTCTCTTAAATGATTGTCATCCAAATTATTCTTTAACCAATTTACAGATACACTAATGTATCTTACATTTTCTTTTATGTAACCTTTAGAACTATCAATTCTATCTAATGATGCTTGATAATTTTTATTATAACTTGTTTTTAACACTAAGTCAACACCTGTTATGGCACATTTTCCATTTTGTTTTTCCCATAACTCTTTGAGATAAGGTAAATCAAAATTACAGTCTTTGTTTCGTTTTAAACAACTAGAAAATAAAGTACGGAAACCTGTATAACCATCAGCTCTATTACCACTAATAGATTTTAAATGTTTTTTATTTTCTTCTCCGTAATTCCATTTATCTATTTTTTCTTTACCACGCTTTAGATTTACAGGACCAACACAAGACAAAGAACAGAAATGTTCTCTACCTTTTTTTTCGGCAGATTTTACATATCTTGTTTCTTTTTCAAATTCTTTTTGACAACCAGCACAACACACCAATGACATTGATTTCATTTGTTACCTCCACCTTTATTTAGTGGAGTTGAGGCGTTAAGTTATTCAGTCACCCATCTTATTATAGTACCATATTAACCATCCTATGGTCATTAGGCAGGCTATTAATATGATGGGTTCGAAGTAGTCCATTATACTATATTTATTTTAGTTTGGCAATAGCCATCAAGCCATTAAAGAGGTACTTGGTTTTGTCTTACTGTAAAAATTACTTAAACTTATTGCACCACTAGTTGGAATACCAGTGACACTTGTATCGACAATACCACCACTCTTATAATATTTACCCAATCTTACTAGTCTGGATGCATCCATATAAACTGTTTTTGTGAAAGTTCCATTACCTTGGCCACCCTGTACGGATACAAATGTATTATTACCATAACCTACTGCTTGCCAATATGCATAACCATTATTTGGATTAGATATCCAATTTATTCCATCGGAACTTAATGCAGTTGAAGCAATTCCTCCACCATTAGAGGCAACTGCACAAAAGTAACCGTTACCATATGTCATACTCATATAAGCTTGTGTAGTCGGCATCTCGCCAGCTGTCCAGGTTGCACCATTATCTGTTGAATATACAAATTCCGAACCTGTAACACCTGAAGTATTAGGACCCGAAGAAACAAATGTGCCATTACCATAAGCTAATGAAGACCAAAATGATTGTTTAGGTAATGTTCTCTGTGTCCATGTTACACCATCAGTTGATGTTGCTGCTACAGTTGAATTATATCCCATAATAACAAAAACACCATTACCAAATACACACGTTGTTCCCCATTGAGCCACATTCGGCATAGCACTTGATGTCCAAGTCACACCATTGTCTGTTGATACATTTGATTTGGTTGGTCCTATCGTCACAAATCTTCCATTTCCATAAGCTATGCACCTCCAGTTATCATTATCAACCAGAGTTCTTGCTGTCCAAGTTATGCCATCTGTTGATGTTGCAGCAACATTCAAACCTAACACAACCGCACAAAAATAACCATTACCAAATGTTATTGCTCTCCATTGGCGTGCTGATGGCATTGCTCTGAGTGTCCATGTTTGGCCGTTATCAGTTGAGGTTATTACATCAGTTGTTGGTGCTCCAGGATTTGTTCCGTAAGCAATAGCTACAAATGTACCGTTGCCATAAGCAACACCGGTATAACTTTGACCTGGACATGTAGCAGATGACCAGTTACCAAATTCTGTTGTGATATTTGATAATTTTATACTACCTGATGCCTGTAATGCCATTTAATTTTCCTTATAAAACTTTATGTACTCCAATAAAGTATTTAGATGGTCCGCAGTCTTTTCAATAAAAATCAATGGTTCTTCATCATCTACGGCCATAATAATCACAATTTGGTCAATACCATTACCAATCAATTCTTCATACATACAGGCATATGCCACACATTGAGCAAAGTAGTTGTCAATGTCTTCCCTTTTCTTAATCCTCTTGGATGTTTTAAAGTCAATCACAGACAAAACACCATCAAATTCACCAATACAATCAACACGACCTGCCATACCAAGTTTAACTGACCATAAGGCACATTCTTGGTAGTGAATATTGTTAATACGGTTTAAGATTGGTTTAAGTGGTAGAAACATGGCCTTAGCATCAGGCATAATCTCACCAAGTGGTTCATTGTTTAGATATCGTTCACATAGTGTATGTACGTTTGTACCACGACCTGATGCCTTGCGTGATATCTTGTTGGCTTCTTCTTCACCAACACGTTTACGCCACGCTATGATGGCCGCCTTACCTTTTGCACCAATGACTGTGGTAACAGATGGTAGTTTTATACCATCAGGTGTGGTGTAGTATCTTTTTCCATCAGGAAAAGTTTCTGATTTTAAATTTACAAGGTCTTTTGGTGGGCAATAAACAAACATTATAATCCTAACTTTAATTTTTTATATTCTAATATAGTTTGATCCGCCTCTTCAATTTTTCTATTTAAAAAGCTTTTATCAAAATTTCCATCGATGATATCTTTCACATCAACACCTAAACCAACCAATTCATATACATCATGGTTGATACTAACACCTTTGTTGGCATTACCATAAATGGATTTACCTGCTTTGATACGGTGTTTTTCGGTTTCTTTATTTAATTTATCTGTAATTGTTCTAACAGTATACCAATTTGCATACTTGTTTTTCCAAATCATTATACCTTCATCTTCTTGGCCATATCTGAAGTCATCATCATCTTTTGGTAATCTGTATTCTCCGGGTAACATTTCAGTGTATCCCCATTTTTCATATTCTTTTTCAAATTCACTTAAACGACTGACAGAACCTTTTCTGATTAGTAATGGCCACCAATCCCAATTATCAAACACTTCAAAATTTTGGTCGAGTAATAACTGCTGACTTTTCAATACACTAGAGATTGGTTCTCCAGGTAAACCTGCAATCATACCTGTATATGTATATGTTGGTTTATATTTCTTTAGTTGACGAATAGCTTCGAATTGTCTTTCATTATCCAATCCTTTACCAATTGCTTTCTTTGCTTCTGGATGTAATGTTTCTAAACCAAATGTTGCAGCAACCAAACCTGTATCACCCAACATAGGGATAGTTTCAGGAAATCTTTCAATCAAATCTGCACGTAAGAATGCTGTGTATGTTATCTTAACACCACTCTTTGCAATAGCCTCAGCAACATAGTCCAGTTTTACCACATTATCATTAAAGGTATCATCATTAAACCAATAATTGGTAACACCAAACATTTCATAGTTTCTTCTTAATTCTGCTGATAGATTATCTACATGGCGGATGTAATCATTTTTCTTTTTACCCAACAATGGAAAGGCACAGAATCTACACCTGAAAATACAGCCTCTACTAATTTCAATAGGCAAGAAATTGTGTTTGATTAAATCACTTTCCAACCACTTAATAGTTAAATCGTTAGTATCATTCTTATACAACATCTCAGCATTTACTGACCGAGTCTCTCTGTATATTTCCCATGGTAAATCATTCAGTAGTTTTCTGGTTAAGAATTTAAGATAATGTAGCACAGCTTCTTCAGCATAACCCCAGAAAATCTTATCTACTTTAGTCAAGTCAACACCACTAATTGGTGTTTCATTACCACCAATTAGAGTCTTTACTTTAGGATATTTTTCTTTGATGTGATTGAATAGATAATTGATTTTATCAAAAGCGTATATGAATGTAATACTAATACCAACAAACAAAGTTTTTGGTCCAATATATCTGGCACAAAGTTGTTCTAATTCTTGCTCAGTAAAATTACCAAAATAATCTATAACTTCAATATCATAATTGTGTTGTTCCAAGAAAGTTCGCATTCTCGCAGCACCGGCTGGCCGACTAATTGTCCTAGTCCGTTCCATACCTGTGAAGATGATACCATGTTTATCATTCATAATTTAAATAAGTTCGTTGTCTCTAACTCTCTTGGTAACATACTTATCTCTGATTGCATTAAAGAAATCAACATCTTCATCTGTTAATTCAGCAGCATCAATCTTCTCTCTTTGACCACGGACATAATTCAACATCTGTTCAAAATCACCATCATAGTTAAAATGTTTGGTTATCTTCTTCACATCATAAGCATCCATAATAATATGATATCTATCTTCATCAGAATCATTTCTAATTTGATGCCATTGGTTTACCCAAAGAATCCAAACACCACCATCGGCAGGCATATGTAGATTCTTACCTTGACAGATATGAACACACTTTTTATTTGTCCATAGAGGAATATGAATACGTGCCATATAATCCGTTTCATTGGCATCTTTGTGTACCAAACTCTTTGAGTGTGCCTTTAAACAAGTAACTCTTGCTCTTGTTGGATAAAATCCCATTTCACGAATATCATCTAATACTTTTTTAATTTCACCAACATATGCTTCGGTTGGTTTATCGTGTTCCAATCCATGTGAAATATTAAAATAATTGTATGCCTTGTAGACCAATTCTTCCGTAGGTAGAAATGACTCTAGTGTGTGTCCTTTTTCTAACTGAATTGCTTCCCAACCACCAGTCCAAGTGGCTTCTTTACACAACAAACTCCAACCACCAAAACCGTTGTATTGTGGTGTTTCATATTCTTTACCCTGAATAACTTGGTCACCCAAAGTGAATACACTTTCTCTTACTTCTTGTTTTAATTTTTCAATATCTACTGTGTAATCTAATTTTTCGAAAAACATTTTTTATCCTTTATAAATTTCCAGTTTCTTTTAACATATCGTAAACTTGACCATAGTCATAGTGCCTAGTTCTTAATGCAAACGCTTTCCTTAGTTTAGTTCCATCCAATGGTTCAACATTGTGTGGTACCCTAACATCCAACATATATGCTTCGTTACGTTGTGCTACAAAAGAACCAATCTCATATACATCATCAAAAGAATATACTGCATCAACATATGTAATTTCTTCACACGTTGGCATATTTTGTTTTTCAGCCACAAATTCTTTTACTTTACTCTTTAAATCTTCTACATTAATCTCTGTTGCTTCCATAATACCAGCTGATACATCTGTATGTCTATCTTCTTCTGTTTTCCAAGAATTTGCACCATCTTTTGGTTTAAAGAAAATAGTTTTGTAATCACCTGGTTCATAATAAAAATTAATCGTAGTTATAAAATCATTATCAACATGAGGTAACAACAAACTATTAATTGACATTCTTGTTACTTGAAAATCTTTCCAATATCTTTCCGGTATAACTTTATACAAAACTTCTTTTTCTGGTTCTGGTGTCCAAATTGTATTATGTCTAACGCCTAGTCCATATTTACCAGCAAATGAATCTGCCTTACCTTTTGGAATAATTGTATGCGGCATATACTCATATGTATGTTTTAATTTAACGAATGACATTATCGGTTTCCTTTAACATTTCAATTACATCCTCATACTTATGAACAAAAGTTCCTAAGGTAATGGCTTTACGTAAATTGAATTCACCTTTAACGCCGTGTATTTGACTTACATCAAGTAACCATACTTCCATATCTTTGGCCACAAAAGAATCAACCTCAATCAAATCATCTTCAAAATATATATGACCATTGGTTTGGTTCTCTATTTGTATCGTTTTCACTCTATCAACTTTTGGTTTGTAGAATGTTGTTGTACAACCTTCAGTTTGAAGATAGAAATTGATTGAGGTAATGATTTCTGTATCTGTATGTGGTGGAATTATACAGTCTATTGTCATAACTGTCAAGTGAAAATCTTGCCAGTATCGTTTTGGTAGTACATTATATATCTTTTCTGCCTCGGGTGACCATATCTTCTTATAGTCAATACCTTTACCATCTACCTTAAATATTTTTAGTGAATCGGTAACTGCGTATAGTGGTTTTTCAAATGTTTTTTCCAGTTTGGTAAACATTATTTCCACTCTTTGATTTTTGCCATACGTCCAGCCCACGATTTTAAAATTACCGTATTCTGTGCGTTTTTATCTACCACTTTTCTAAGGTCAGTTGATAATGAAATACGTAGGTCATCGGACTTATTTTCATCTACGCCATGTAGAACATAATTTGGAAAGAAAATTAAACGGCCTTCAACAGGTTTATATCTACGCTCACGTAAATTTGGTGTACTACTTATTTTAATATTCAACCAATCAATTGCGTGTGATGAATCGAATGCTACAAGGTCACCACAACCTTCTTTTGCTTTGATGTAGTATGTTGCTGCTATAGCAGATTCGGTGTGTCCATGCACCTCTAGGCTTTCTCCTGGCTCACGTACATTTACCCAACCCATAAAGTGTTCACACCCACGAATATTTAACATTCTAAGTTGTGGAATGTTCTGTACAATCTTTTTGGTTACAATGTCTACAATTTCTTGTTTGAGTATATCTAAATTTGGTCTGCTGTAGTCCCATATACTATTGTTTGGGTCTCTGTCTTTACCCAATACGATATCTTTGCCGATACCATAGATTTCATCTAATAGAGTTTCATTAAATTGTTCATCAAAACGTGTTTGTACTTCCCATATTGGACTTTGCCAAAACATATTCTGTGCATTTTGGTACCAATGGTACCTATCTTTGTCACTCATTGTCATAATAAAAATTGTTAACTATTTTGAGTTTCGTACCACTCTTTATGTAGTCTTAATCTTTCCATTTTTAAATTATATTCTTCTTCAGACAAGTCTGCATCTTTAGGTAAAGATAGTTGATGATTATATTCTTCTATTGGATTTCTAGGTGCACATTGTAGAGCCCAATCAGCACCATATTCTTGTATTATTCCTTGTAGAGGTTCTTTCCAAATCTTAGTTAATAAATCACCGTACAATTGGTCAACCAGAAAAGATTCTTTCATATCTTGTTGTGAAAGATTTAAGTAATTTTCTTCAAATGTTTTTTTAAAGAACTTGGCCAACAAATCAGGCCTAAAAATGACAGTATTGCCACAACAAGTCTTTATAGTTTCTGATGAAGTATATGTGCCTTTCATTTTGTTTTCTCCAACCATGCTAGGTACTCATGTACTAGTTTATCATTTACCCTTTTTCTAAGAGATACTGGTAAGAATATAACAGAATTCAATACCGAATCTTCATACAATTTTGTTATCAGAGCTTCATGGTCTGTTACTAATTTGAAGTAACGCTCTTTATCTTCTTGTGAGAGACAATTGATAATGTCGTAACTGACTGTATCGAAGAAATGTGTAAGATGGTCATGTAAGAATTCTTCACCATCATCATGTGTTGTTATTAATACTGCGTCATGCATTAAATAACTCCTTTTTTGGGAATAAATCTTTCAATCAAACGACCTAACTCGGCAACAAGTTTGAACATAACAAAAATAACAACAAGACCTGCACCTTTAATGAAACCAGGTTCTTTCTTGCTTGGTCCAAACCAACGTTGCCACACACCAATAACTTTACAGATTGGTGTACCAAATGCAAACATCATCTTGCCTGTAAGACTACCAGTTTCTTTTTCACCCATCATATAGGCCATTTCTTCAGCCCAAGGTGTTGCGATATCGTGAGCCCATGTGATAGACCATTTCTTAGCAGCAATACTAAAATCTTCATCGGACATCCAAGGCATCATTTTAGGTCCCTTGCCGTCCATCCAGTCAACAACAATCTCAGCCCAAGCACGATAACCATTATAAATGTCTGGATGTGTTTTAATCAATTGTTCACCAAATGCTTGGTCAGCCTCAAAGATGTTTTTCTTCATAAGACCAAGGTCAAATAGTTTTGTACAAATAATCTTTGAACAATTACAGTTGTATGTGAAACAATTTTGGTCACTTGTACAATTATACACCGGCGTAGGAACAATTTGACAATCTCCAGTTTGTAACCACGCTTGTGCGTCACAATTGGCGGAACCTATATTCGTACAGTTATTTGTTGCGTTACATTGGAAATCTGGACCAGAGCTACAATTACAATTAACCTCATTACCATTATTACAATTGCCTTGATTGTTTTGAAGATAATACTTTAAACTCCAAAATGAAGCCATATCAGGTATTGTCGGCCTAATTCCAGGCTTTATGTATATTCTTAAAAACTCCAAATCAGCAGTTGTTGCTGGAGGTATATTCGTTTCAGCTTCAATGTCCGATACTCCAATTCGATTCGGATTTGATGGTAGTGTCATGTTCGTATGCTCTCTGAATTATTATTCTAGTATTTATGTTTCCAAACGAGATTTACCATAGACAGGAACGTTATCAACTTCACCAATAATCTCTTTAACTACCTTGATAGGTATGATTCTTTTCTGTTTTTCTGTATCTTCATGTTGGAAAATTGTACCAAAAATGTCTTGTCTTTCCAATGGTAATGTATCACTCTTAATAAGTGAAGGAATATATCCATTTGTCATTACAGTAAATCCAGCAGCAAACAAAGCCACGTTGTCAGAGTAAGCATTAGCACAAGAAATATCCCAAAATTTCTCATCCAAGAACATACAAGCACCTTTACAGATGTGTAGTACAGGACATTCTGGACACTCTTTACGATTGGACCAATGAGTAACTGATTTCAATTCAACATTTGAATAATCATCTAAGTTTCCACCATTGTGTGATTCACCATTTTTTGAGATTTCCAATGTACTTACATTTTGACAAGTCATTACGTTACCACGTAGGTCGACCGAAATAGTGTGCTCGTCATCCATACCACATTTTTGGCCTAGGTATTTAGATTCCCTGTGGTTTAATACACCACTAACAAAATTATCGATTTTACCTAACTGGCCTCTAAAACCAATTTTACCATTGGATCCATACAATTCACCAAATGCACGTTTACGAAAGTCAAAATGTTCTTGTTTTGTAAGTAGTGAGTTTGAAATGCCTTCTTCGTCATAGGCATCTACCATAGAACCTTCACCTAAGATAACATTTTCATCACCAGTAAGGTTTACAAACCAGTCATAGATTTCTTTTCTACTTTGGTTCTTAGAATTCAACATAGAATTGAAACTGAAACTTTTACCTAGTCGTGTCATCATTCTATGGAAACCGAGAATACGGTCTTTCTGTTCCGGATCATCAAATGGGTCTGGTCCACGTACAAATTGACCTGGACCATCATGTGAGATTGCTACTGAGAAGTCCATCATCATTAACCAATCAATAATCTCATCAGTCAGAATAGAACCATTGGTAATGATACTAAAACGTGGTTTTGTTTTCCAACTATCAAACTTTTCCGCAATGGCCTCTGCCAGTGGTTTTAGTGTTTTCCAGTATACCAGTGGTTCGCCACCCCAAAATTCAACAATCAATCCAACATCTTCATCAAAATGTAGTGCTTCCAATTTGTCTAGGAAGGAATCAATATCTTTTTTGGAAGTTTCTGGTTGACGCTCAACGAATTTCTGTGAGCAATAGTCACATGAATAATTACAACTCAGTCCCATCTGGATCTTTAGGTGACTGATTAGTTTTGATTTCTTTAAAGGCCGATTCTTATCGAATGATTTGTATGGTTTTAGAGAGTGTTTCTCTCTTTGTTCTTCTGGATATTCAAAAATATTACCATCAGCATCTTTCAATACATTGGTCATATTATCATAATGAAAATATTTTACATCACCGTCTTCGAATCGGGTGCCTTTAATCTCAAATAACATTTTTAATCCCAGTTTTAAATTTTTTATTTAGTAATCTATACCACGATATGCATTTTCTTTATATCGTTCTAACTCTTTTAGATTTCTAGCATACTCTATTAACTCTTGTTCCAATCTTTTTTTCTTCATTTGTTCGTAGTAGATACGAACGCTGCGTGGCATCATTCTTTTTTTGCTCATGAACACTTCCTTTTTTGTTGTTACACTTTTTCTTGGAAGGTTTTGGAACTATGGAGGGTATATTTGCATTCACGCTCCTTATTAAGGGTTTAAATAAAGCTGGAATTTGTGACATTACCATTCTCTCGGCATTTTAGTTTTGTGACCAGACATGGTATTACCTGGAATGGTTTCTTTCATGCGTTGAATAACACCACGTTCAAACGCCATATGTGACTGACCAATTCCTGGTACAGACATACGTTGTGCATCACCAAAACCTGGAAGGTTGTCTGGTGAGTGATATCGTTCTAAGTGAGGATTATTGGCCTTGAAGTCATCATATTCGACCATACGCATGGTATGTTCTTCAACTAGGCCTGTATCTTTATTGTAAAATGGGTATATCATAGTAATATTTATCCATAAAACCATTGTGGAACTGGCCGATTCTTCCAGTCTGCCAAATGGGTTTTGTTTTTGTTGTAGTAATTACGATAGGAAGCCAACGAATTGCCTGCCACTTTTACATCATCAGGCATAGCTGGTGTGGGTTCTGTGAACTCACCGATTGGTATTTTAATAGGCCACTCATATAATTCTTCCAGTAAACCATCACGTTCTACTTTATGGATTTTACCATAACGATATGTATATTCTTTGCAAAGAGCATGAAGTAATTGTGATAACCAAATATAATTTTGGTGTGTCTTTCTTACCCAAACAGCAGAAGGATGATTGATATGAGTAGCTTTATACAATTTGTAATCACGGCTATCACCTAATGTCCAGAATTTATTTTTTCTTCCCGAAGCAGAAAGACCATTAAGTTCTACGCCATCAAGAACACGATGTGCAGTAGATAATAATTGAGCATATTCTAAAACCATTTTTGTTGTGTGACGATTCACATGAAATCTTGCACATTCAGCAGGATCATGTGACAAATAAAAAATATTCAATTTAATAACATCCTTATCAAACCAATTGAATCAATGGTTGTCAACAATATGTAGTTAGCCAACATACCAAATGATTTCCTAGTGTAAGCAGCCCAAGCATACAGAGCACACCCACTAATCCAGATAGGATATAGTACAATAAGAGGAGGATTAGGGACCGTGAGCGCCATAGTAATAGAGCAACCAATGCTAATAGCCCAAGCAAGGCACTCAACAGTAAACCGTTTTGCATTACTTCTCCAATCATCTCTTATCCACTCAAATGTTGGTTTCAGAGAATCCATCATCTTCATCTACAAATTCTAAAACGCCATTGAAGTAGTAACCACAACCACGTAAGAAAGTTTGAAATTCTTCCAATACTTCCGGCAAAACGTGTGCATCAGTTTGCACAATTGTAGTACGACTGGCACTTACACCAGTCTCTTGTATACACTTGAATTCAAATTTTGTCATAGTTTAGGAATGTCATACTCTGTTGGTTTGTTTGGCTTGGTTTTTGGAAACCTTTTAGCAATGTCTTCAGCTGAAACAGGTTGCATAGCAAATTGTTTAAACTGGTCATAAGAATCTTTTACTTTATAAGTTTTAGAACCACCAACTGAGGCAGAGTCTGCAAAGAATAGAGCACAACCGCCAGCAGCAAGTGGTGCAATTTCAAGTACTTCATCCAAGTTAATAATAACTTTACAACCTTTGTCTACCGAATCAACTTCTACAAATAAACTCATTAATCTTCTCCCTTGTCAGATTTGTTTTCTTTAAATTTGGCCGTTCTGGCCTGCTTCTCAGCAAGTTCAGCATCAATCATCATTCGCTTCCATCCATGGCGTTGATTGCCACCAGATAGAGCCAATAAAGTCTTGGTACTTTTCCTCATTTTATAATCACTATTGGGTCTCATTTTGTTCCTTTATCACAATCTTCTACTCTTACCAAATATACTGTATTGACGGCAGGTCTAACAAAGAAACACTCGCCTTTAATATTCCAAACTAAACGATTTTGAATACCGCCTTTATATTCTGTAAGTGGTGGATTATCTGATAGTGCCGTAATAGCAATAACAAATAATGAACCAATAATACTGCCTGTAATGTAACCGGCATAGTTAATTGATTTCATTTTATCCCATAAGTTTTTGAACATCTATAAATCCTTTACTGTATAAGATTCCTATTATAATACATAGACCAAAGAAAATCAATAGTCTTTTGGTAAACTTCTCAGCCTCTTCACGGAAATAATCCAACTCTAACATATTCATTTCATGTTGAGCTTGTACCATTGGTGGTACATCAGGTTGCATTGCTGCAACTGTTTTAAGTGATTCTTCAGCCTGATTTAGTGCCTGCCAATAGTAATAATAGGATATCATACTTAATCCCACAATGCCTCAAAGTATTTACCAAACAAACGATATCCATTAGTGATTCGTTTTTGTACCTCTGCTATACCTTCATAATCACATTTGTATGTGTGGTTAGGTCCTTCTTCAAAAGTATACAATGTTGGTTTACCGTTTTCATCCCACTTACATGGCACACTTTTCATATCAGAAACACCTGAATAAAACTTTTCTTGCCATCCATCATTAACTTTGGATTCAAAAGCAAAAATCATTTCATCCAATACATAATCCCACCGAGCAAAATGATGGCCATCAACGTCATATTCATCTTTAGCTGGTGAAGTCCAAGATTGTAATTCTATTGGTACATCTCCATCAGCAACATTCGGTGCACCATGTTTCTCAGCATTCAACTGTTTCAACATAGGCAGAATGATATCAGCCAATGTATGATCCATTGACCATGTATCATAACGGTCAATCTTTACATAATCAATTTTTGGATGAATGAAATCCATAACCGCCTGATATGCCTTAGAAAAAGGCAACAAACGGTCAGCCCATTTCTCAATCAATGGTTCATCATAATCAATCTCACGCCAAAAGAAAACTTTCTCCAGTATTATATACGGAGAAATCCAATGATGGCGGTAATTACTTTTGTATACTTTCATTTCTTTTCCTGTTTAGCTTTTTCTTTGAATACTACTTTGGCCGATCCGATAGTTCCAGGCATTGGTAAGATTAGTTTATCTTTCTTACCAAATATCTGGTCATAGTTGTCACTAAACTTTTCGAAATCAGTAGGTCTTTGTTTAGACCCTTTTCCGCCGTCACTCATATCTTTAACATTTCTTCTATTGTAATATTGGCCAATGGCATATATGTTGATACATCATCCAATACAGTTTTTGCAACGTCACCTTCACGGCGTTGCATAATCTTTACACCAAAATCACAGTTGTTTGCTTTCTTAAATGCATTCACCATTTCTAATACAGAATGTCCCTTACCATGTCCTAGGTTTTCAATCAAAGAATTGGATGTTGGTGTATCAACAGCAAACTTAATTGCTTGACATACTTCAGTAACATGGAGATAATCTCTGATAGCAGAACCATCAGGCAACATATCATAATCAATACCATACAGATGAAATAAACCAGTCTCTTTGGCTTTCATTAGATTATACATTAGACCATCCACATTGGTTGGTTCATAACCAGCAGAACCAATCACATTATAGAATCTGAATATTGTACATTTCTTGTTATTCAATTTACAATACTGGCGAACTAATTGTTCAGCAACAAATTTTGACATACCATATGGACTGGCAGGATCTGTGGCAGCACCAGTAGAAGCAAAGATGAAATGATTATAATCAACTTTCTCCAACATATTTAAGGTGCCAATAACATTATTGCGATAATAATCCATTGGTGCCTGCATAGACATACCAACATTAACCAATCCAGCCAAATGGATAACTGTATCATATTTACCTGTAATCTCCGAGTTTTCTAAAATATTTTGACCAATGAATTCATGGCATAATTGCTTACGCCACATTTTATCAACACCTGTTAAATGGTAATCATCTTCATACACAGCCAACAAGGCCGCCAGATGGCGACCAATGTAACCTGAACTGCCTGTTATTAATATTTTATTCATCTTTTGTCCTATCCTCAATCTTAATCATCTTACCATTCATAAACAAAGCATGATACTCATGCCATACTCTCTTACCTTCATCATTAGTAAATGGCATATAGAATATAATTTTGCCGTCAAAGTCATCAGAACGAACCCAACGTTCATTAGAATGTTTTAAAAATCCACCTAGAAAAACATCAGGTTCATTTACCCATTCAGCATCATACTTTTCTTCCCAAAGATATTCATGACCTGATTCTTGGTCAGCCTCTATCTTAAAGTTATCTAATGCTTGGTTGGGTGTATCTTTAGTTTGATACCATTTGTCTTTGTATTGTATATTGTCAAACATTCCCATGATTAACTCCAAGTTCTATGTTTTTCGGCGACCCACTCCATGCCGTCATACTCACAAATTTCCCAGTCTACATCATCTGGAATTTCCACAACCTTCAAAAATGAAAAACGGTCATTCACATCGGTACCACCTTCTTCAACCATTTCAATTAGATGTGGGCAATCCCGAGGGATTTCCCATATCCAAAAATCGGAGTCGGTGATACCGGCACGTTTTTTATATTCTGTCATGGCTTCATCAGACAAACCAAATCCACCATATTCGGAATTAATTACAATCTTCATTCTCATATCTCCATGAATTTCAATTCAAAATTATCAGCACGTTTTTCGTAACCATCATAACCACGGGGATTACAAACGATACGGGTTGAACCAATCATGTAATCAAAATCTTCATGGGTATGTCCATGTGTCCACAATTTAATTTGTGGGTGGTCAAGTATATATTCATCTAATGAGGAACTATATGCACCATTCATCAACACATCACGCTTATAACGAGGATGTGTAGACAATCTTGAAGGTGCATGGTGACCAACTACAACAAACTTCTCATCATTCTTACCTTCAATTATAGTTTGAATGAATTGAACCATTTTCTTGTATTCGACCACGGCATCTTCTGGTGAAAAATGACCAGGTTCTTGTTTTTTCTTTTCACCAATCCTGATATTAAAGCCAGCTTCGTTTTGTGCATACTTACCACCATTCTTACCATCTTCGGTATAGTTTGGATTTAGTTCATAAATTGGAACAGTACGAGTAACCATACGATTACCATTCTTCACACAACGAAAATCATTCATTCTATGACCAACATGATGCATAGTCATACTATCTTCTCTATTCATATCTGTCCACAATGTACCACCAATGAATGTAACATCACCAATCTTTTTGGTTTCTTTCTCAAGCAAATACACATTGCTCAATGCATTAGATTGTAACATTGATTTGAGTATATTGGCACTCTTAGCAAAGTCACCTTCGTAATGCTCGTGGTTACCCATAATGTATACAACATGGGGAAATTGGAAAGAACAACGTTTGAAAAAATTAGTAATTCTTTCACTACGTGCTTGACTAAAAGAATTGGTTGCAACAATATCTTCAGCAACGCAAATATCACCACCAAGGATTAAAACCTCGGCGTTATCAGTATTTTGTAAATTGATATCACCAAATTCGAGGTGAATATCTGATGCAAGTGCTATTTTCATTTGTAATTCTGCTTTCTAAAATACCATTATAACACAACCACATAATATGTCAAGCATTAATTGCAGTTGTGTTGTAAAACAACAACACTAATGTAGGTTCTTCAAATCAGGTTGTTCCAATTCTTTATTTACGATACTTTCACTTATACTTATCATTAATTTAGCCAAATCTTCTTCCAATGATAACATTCTACATAAATGTACCATTCTTGCTAAAAGAATACCACACATGGACAATGGTGGTATTTCATATTCAAAACAAGTTGTGTCTAACATTTTATCCAATGAGTCCACAACTGTTCTCAGTTTATCTTCTTTAAGTTCCATTACGTACTTTCAATGTTTTTGTTGTGAAGTCTTCACGCCACACCATCTTCTTTGATTCGGCTTCACGGTCATTCCATAATGCCTTACATTGTGCTTTAGTGTAGTCTGTTAAACTCAAACAATCTTCAATATACATTTGTTCATCAGTCATTATTTGTTCTTGTTTTTCTTCAATGACTTGTTCTTGTTTTGGTTTATCTTTTGCCGTTGATGGTAATGTCAATGCAAACACGCAGAAGGCTACCGCTGAACCAATTAGAATAAACTTCCAAAACATACCAACAAAGAAAATAACAACTACAGATATAATAATTATCTGTAAAACTTTAGGTGTTAAACCTAACGATGCCAAATTATCAAATAGTTCCATGATTAACGTTTCTCGGGGTATCCCAAGAATCCTTTAGTCTGATATTGTTCACAATGCACATTAACTGGTACCAACACCTTACCATTGGATGTCTTTTGTACCAAGTATTCAACATTAGGTCGTAAACCTGCTTCATGGCAGTCTTTATGACCTTTAATCACATCTGTTCTATCTAAGGCTTTTGGTCCCTCAAACTCCACCAATTTTGGTGTGGAGGTACAAGCAGCCAAAGATATAACAGAACATAACAAAATATATTTCATTTTAATCTTCCAGTTTTTCAAACTCTGGATCACAATCCAAAATCATTTCACATTCATCCATAGTCCAACCATGTTCTTCAAGGTCGAGATATGAATTGCCTTCTTCAAAGAAGTTTTCCAACCATTCAGTTGTTTCTTCATCACAATCATCAAAATCGTGTTCTTCCCAACAACCATCATTTAGTTCAACCATTTCAACTTCATAATCACAGTTGTAGAGGTCTGTACCTGATGTGATTTCTGGTTCAGAATCACCTTCTGTTTCACAAGTGAATTCACCCCATCGCCATCCAGTTTCAACCATGACCGTATTACCATCTTTGGAGAAGTAATTACGTTCAATGATTGATTTTTTCCATGATGGTTTAATTGACCATATTGCCATATTGTTTCTCCTTTAAGCAATACAAATTAACTTACCAATGTTCACATAGTCTTCCACAGCGTGTTTAAGGTGCTTTGGAGAGGTCCTAGGTGCAATATAAACATAGTCTAACTCTGGTTTAACATTCTTGTCTGACAGTTTCTCATTCAAGTATAGAACCGCATCTAAGGCAGATTCAAACTCTTTCATACCATTGTTATTAAACAAACTGGGTTTAGCAACGTATTTCATCATTTATCTTTCGCAATTAATTGTTGGCGTAATGAAATAATTTCATCAGCCAATATTTTGTTTTCACGTACAATGTCCATAAACACATTTTCAAAATCGTGCCATAGTTGTTCGAACTTCATACCATAGATAGATTCAAGTCCGGCCAAATAATTGGCAATCTCATCTAATGTCATTTTACTGCCATCAAGTTTACCTTCTAAAACATTCTTGTCTAATTCTTTAATTTCGTCAAGAATGCCCCAAGTGTTGATTAGTTGTTGTTCGAAATCGAATCTATCTCTCATAATATCACCTTAGACTGTGACTGTTTGCGCAGGTGCAACTTTAGGTGTTGCAGGTGCTGCTGGTTTGCCAACATAACGACCGTTCTTATCGAACTCTGTATGATTGACCAATTGGTACGCTTGAACTTTGCGACCATCTTTGATTACCTTCACAATACCACCATCCTTACGAATGTTGTAGATATTGGTTGATAAACGATATAATACCGCCTCTTGGTCAGTACCTCTAAACACTTCACCAATTTCTGATGGTGTTACTGGTTTGCCACTCAACATAACCTGAGTGATTTTTTCGTGACGATTGGGTTTACCCTTACGAACTGTTAATGCCATTTTAATTTCCTTTCAAATATAACATAATGAATCTATATTCTAACACAATTATGGTTGGTTGGCAACATCTATTGTGGTAGATATAGTGCTGGTATTCGCTGGAGATTCCACCGTGGAGTCTACTTTGGAATACAAGTCTAAGAAAGCCATTTTAGTTTCTTCGTCAAAACGATTTACACATAATGTAATGGCTTTCATCTTATCTCCGAAAATGGCGTATGCTTTAGCAATGTGTACAAGACGGCGAGTTGAGATAATCTCATCTGTTGCGCCTTCATCATACGATTTGCGAACCACATCCGCCCATTGGCAGAGATTAGATACAAAATCCTTATCATCAATTAATGGTGTAAGGATTTTCTTTTCTGTTTTAGCATCAGGATATTCCTGTTCTACTGTAATTGGGAATCGTTCTAAGAAAGCATCATCTAAGATTTGTGATAGATATTTGCCTTCGTCTGAACCACGACCTTTTGTATTGGCAGTAGCAATGACGGTAAATCCATTCTTTGGATAAACCATCTCGCCTGATTTCTTATTGTAATGTGGTTTGCCTTCCATGATACCTTGCAAACACATTAGTTTATTAGAACCACGGTCAACTTCGTCAATCAATAGGACTGCGCCACGCTTCATTGCAGTAATAACAGGACCATCACGGTTGACCACATTACCATTGACGAGAGTAGGACCGCCAAGTAAATCAGTTTCGTCCGTTTCGATACTAATGTTGACACGGATACACTCCCGTTTAAGTTCAGCACAGACTTGCTCAACCATGAGGGTTTTCCCGTTACCAGATAGACCTGTGATAAAAACAGGATAAAATTGATGAGACCTAACAATATTGTTAAGGTCTTTATAAAAGCCAAATGGTACATAATCGGGGTACTTTGCAGGGATTGAAACATCTGAATCATCAATCAATTTTGGTTGACGAAACTCTAAAACTTGTGCAGCAAGTGCAATCTCAGCAACTGGTTCTTCAACAACAGTTTTTCTGATAATCTTTTCACCTGATGGTGGAATCTTATATTGACCACGACCAGCACGATATTGTTCTTTGGTCACCAACCAATATGGATATGGTGCACCAGATTCGTTACATACTTCTTTGATGCCTTCCCGTGTCAATAACACTTCAGAACCAAAGATACGTTCAGCAGCGACAATAAATGCCTTTGCATTCTTATTCATACATTTTCCTTATTAAAAGATTTCATCCAAGCAAGGACAATATCTCTTGCTTCATACTTATTCAAACCAAAATCATTTTGAAGGTATCGGCCAGCGCCAAACATATTGGTCTCACCAGATTCTCTTAATTCATTCAGATATTCAAATTCTTCACTATAATCTTTTTCAATCATATTTAATCCAATAAAATCATGTATTCTGCAGGAAAATGTTGACGAAACCAATCAAGACCTTTGCGCAGACCTTTGTGGTCACCAAACCATGCACAACCACGCAATGTATCATACACTGCAACTGCTTCCGGTTTCAACATTACAGATTCACCAGAAAAAGGATTGGTAATCAATTCTGATTGAGAACCAACAACAATATCTTTATAGGGTAATTTCACAATAATCCTTTCGTTTTGGAACTACCAATTATACAGGTACCACGGTAAATGTCAAGCATTATTTGGCAGACTGTTGTTTTTTAGCAACAGAGTCCGAGTGCTTACATTTCCCACGGTAGGAGAATCCCACGCAGTTGCAGGTGTAACTGCCACCGTCTGTCACATTGACCACATAGGTCTTCCCAGAGTCACTTAGTACGCTGAAGGATGTCACATTATTCGCAACTGGAGGCGGTTCCAACGCAACGGTGGCGCCATACTCATCTAGTGCCTTGTGCTTGATTTTAATGAACTTCCGACCTCTGGTTGAGAGAGCCATTGGCACCTTGAAAATGAAAATATCCGAGTCTTCATCTTTTGAAAAAGCCAAGGCATTTGATTTTCCATCAAATAGATAGATTTTGTTGGACTTGCCACTTGGGTCATCCGCCCATTGTGTAATTTCTTTATAAGCTGCGATACTCATATTTCTTCCGTTTCATTAGACCACGTTTCCACATAGACACCAATAATTTCATATTCTGGCCAACCCAATTCGATTGAATATTTGGCCTCTTCTACATCTTCCGCCAATACAGGCCAATATTTAATTTTGTTCTTTCCTTTACGGAAGGCAACTATGTAGTTTTTCAATTCATAACTCATTTTTTGTCTCCAACTATTTTGTTTTTTTGTCTTATCTTTTCAAGAACCATTTCTATCAAAGTCAACTGAAAACATTCACCCATGGTTTTGCCAGCAATTGGTTTTGTATTCATTGCTGCGGCCATACGAATATCTTTATTTTCTGTTTCCGTTAATGTGGTAATCATACGACCACAACCGAATCAGATACTAAATGCAAATACAACGCAACAGCAATTACAACGCAGAATATGTAATCTACCATATTACCACCAAGAATCATAGTAAACAGCATCACCATCAGCCATGGCAATTTTTGCTTTCTTAATAAATTCCATATCCTGTTCCCGTGTGAATTCATCAGGTGGATTGGTGCCAAAGAAAAACCCTTGTGTTTCAGGCAGTCTATTGGTCAATACATCATGTTCCAAGCAAGTAATGTCCGCTTTGGTCAATCGAACAGGCACACAGTTAAACGATTCTTTGGTGCCGCCTTTAGCACGATACAGGCGTTCCATCCAACCATGTAGGTCGTGGTGCTTACGCCAATAGGCTAATTCTTCCAACTTTTCTTTACGACCATCAGTTTCTTCACGCACATTGAAATCATCAATCACATCTTCCGCTTTGACACGGTACGCATACATATCTAAACCCACAGTTTACTCCTAAAATAGTTTTAAAAAAATCAATGACATTTGAAAAGCAGAACAAAATAAAGCAAGCCATCCTGCAATATTCATTTCTCTCTTAAAGAAGTCACGGGATATTGCCAACAATATCCAAGCGAATATGATTTCAATTATAATCATAAACACTAAAATGTGTGGCATCTTCCTTCAAACAGGTTGATGCCTTGCTGATGGGACTACGATAAGTCCTATGCGCACGTGGACCACGGTAACGAATTTTGTATTTGTTTGGGTGAACATTACGAAAATGGTCTAACAAATGAATTGGAATTCTGCTATAGTGTGCATGACTACCTGCACGCCTATAATAACTAAAATCACCTAGTTCCATGATATCAAAAAATAAATCTTTCATATGCGACATTATACTGTCTCCCTTTCTTTAAAACCGAGTTCATAATCCATCATCAACATTTTACAGATATTCAATACCTGGCGAATTTGTTCATTATAATGTCCTTCTTCATTGTGTTCATTCATTTCCTGAATGTCGGACATATAACTACAAATAATCATGCCAATGCCAGAATACTTGTAAGTGGTAGAATTCTTAATTGATTCCATGATACGGTCTTTGGTGTTACCATACATGGAAATTTCACGCTTTTCATATTCAAACATAATCATCCTTAATCAACGAAACAGGTACCATTATACACATTCTGGTGGAATTGTCAATATAATACTTTAGTTCTCAGTTTTTTTGGTCAAGTATTATTCAATGCCAAAATGTTTTAACACATACCCACCAGTAGAATTCCACTGGAATTGATTTATGGTTGCAATATCAGCACATTCACGAATAATCAACTCGGCGAATTTCTCAGGATCCAAGTGCTCGTTATAGGTCAGAATTTCTTCACCTGATACATCACACACTTCCGTCCAACCGCCTGCACGGTTGAATAATTCATTTACAATTTTATTCATATTAAATAACCCACGACCATACCTAAGGCAAATCCAACTACACAAAAATACAATGTTGCAATAGAATACAAAAATGCATCTTCTAAGAAATCAATCATAATCAACTTTCATACAAATATAGGAAGTATTGACATTGGCTTTTTTGTTCAGCCTTGCCGCTTCCTTGTTACACTCTTTTATTGTTTTATAATGATCCATTGGTTCATATAACAAATTCAGTTTGCCAGTTGCGGGATTACCCACAACCATTACAGATACTAACACAAATTCAATTGGTGAAAACATAAATTAACCACAGATGGCATATTCTGCCAAGTTACGCCAATTTTGATTAGGATTAGATTTACGAATCTTGGTCACTTGAATCAAGGTACGGAGTGACAATTCTTTGACCGAATCTTTGAGTTTGTCAATCAAATCCATAGCATCTTTTTTCTCTACCATCGTGGATTCTGGCATAAACTCTGGTTGAGTCAATAAGAATCGCATACGCTCTACCTTTTGTTTGGTAGTCATAGACAAATCAACTGCCATTGACCGTGATATAATCGCTTGGTCGAGATTGGATGAAGCAATGTTAGAGATAAACACCACACGACCTTTGAACTCAAAAGTGGTTGGTAAGTCTTCCTCTTTGATATCAGCACGCCAAGAGATTACACGGCGTGAGTAACTATCTAATGCACCTTTGAGTAGGTTTAGTGATACAGGATCTTTGAGCACGCTGTCACAATCATCAAATACAATAACCGAGTTACGGTTCTCATATAAGGTACGATACAAACCTTTAGGTGTAGAATAACCTTTGATTACGATAAAGGCATTTTTTGGCACAGGTTCGCCAACTTGCATATTATCTAATGTAGACAAATCGTTGAAACCTGCCTTGCGAAGTGATTTTGTCACAGTATGGGATTTACCAAGACCGCCAGGTCCTGTAACAACAACGGATGCTTGGTCGCCTTTTGCAACCATTGTGACCATATCTGATAGAAAACCAAAACGCTCATTGATAGAGAATTTAGATTCTACAATAGGTTGCACAGTATCGGCACCAGCTTTTTTGACAACATAATCCATATGCTCTTTTTTGGAGCGCTTGACAATCTTGCCATTTATGTTGGCAACATACTTTCCGTTTATGAATTTCACTTCAATCATACATTTCCTGTCAAATAAAACACATATTATACACTAACCACAGGGTGTGGCAACCACCCCTGTCGTTAAAATACAACACTCAACAATCTGGATCGTAATCGTGCCATTCTTGCGCTTCGTCAGGTTGACCATCGGAATCATCACTACCATAAAAATTATCCGTTGATTCTAACACTTCGTATACAATTTCACGGACTTCTGTATCCATTGCTTCTTCAAAACCTTCTGTAAGTGAAAGGTCTTGCAACTCACGATATACATCAATCCATCGTAAATTGTTTTTGAGAGCATTTTCAACAATCAAGTGGATGGCATTATTGCCTTCGACACTAAACATACCATAATTATGAATCATTATTCATCTCTCAATAAATCAAGACATTCACAAATGCAAGAATCGGCAACCGATAACTCACTTGCAATCTGAGCATTGGTTTTCAAAGGAGAAACCTGTAACCCATTGGACATTGGGGTATCAGCCCAATGATATACATCAGCAAGTAATTGCTGTGCCTGTTTTAACTTATCAATCATTTCTGAATTTGTCATAGATTCCCTTATTTGTCGTTTACGCCACATCTTCATTTTCCCAACCACCAACAATCACATTCCATGCTTCTTTTTGTTCTGGTTTCAAATATGACATATTTTCTTCCATCTCAATCATTGCATCGAATAGACTTGGTGACTTTGCTTTGGCACCAAATTCGTTGATAATTCTCATTGCTTCAAAGAAATGCATCTGTTTTTTCTTTCAATATATTATCTAACTCAACCAGACAATTTACCAAACCATCATAGATTTCTGATTCATTGTCCACCATGGATGCTGCCAATTCGATTTTCCATCGAGCAGTAACAAGCATATTAATCGTTTCTTTTGTCATATATTTTTTCTTTATTAAAATATTCATTTTGCATTAGACCGATTCAAAATCGGTTTCGGCTATTAAAGCCTCATCAGTAATGCTTATGATGTTACCAATTCTATCCATTCACCTTCAATGGGTAAATGATATATTTTCGTTTCTTCGAAAGAATATATTTCGAAATTATCTGAATCGGTATAACCTTCATCATTTGACCACAATAGTTCGTGGTCATTTACACATCGAATAACATATTTCATATTACGCCGCCATTAACATAATTGTTGGATACTTCACAAAACCTGTTGTATCTTTTTTTGCTTTACCTTTGGCATACAAACCAACGACAACGCCTTTTGGATCTAAAAAGCGTAGGTCGCTATCGTCACCATTGAACACGGAACGGAACTTGTATAACTCAGGCATTGGTAGGGTTTTCTTGATACCAAAAACAACAGCAACATTATAACCTTGGGTCATGGCGGACAATACATCTCCATCATTACCGTCAGCAGCAGAGAATGTCAGGTGATAGTTTTTGATATCTTTGACCTTACGACCAAGCACCTTGGTGTAGTCATAGAATTGGACTTCAGGGAATGCCGAGAATATGTTAGTGTATACTAATCCATTACGGATAACTCTGTATTTTTCCCATGATAGGTCACTTGTACCATTCAAACGGAATACAGGAATAAGGTTTTGACGCTTTGCCTGTTTGATTGCCAATGTAATATCAGCAACTAACCATTCCATAAAACCAGTCCGCTCTTCAAAGAACATATTGGTTTTACGAATTCTTGCTTGTTGAATAGTATTGGTGGTTTCACCACGCTTGAACATACCGCCACGACCAGCAGTATTGAGACAAGCAGAGGTACAACCAGCAGTCCGCTTTGGACAGGTTTCACGACCTGACACATTGGCGGGTGCCAAATGTAGAATAAATGTCATGTAACCAACTGATTGACCTTTTAAGGTCTTTGGATTACCCACGGATAATAATTTCACTAATTTTCCTTTTATCGTTAAAAACAAACACCATTATACCGTATTTTGATATAATTGGCAACCTAACACGATAGTATTCACATTTTTAACTGGAATACTATCTAATTACATTACTCGTTTGTAGCACTCAGACCGCCGTCCAAGTCGATTTCTTCGTTTTCCTCTTCCCACATTGCCATATTTTCTGAAATACCAAACATTTCATTCAATTCTTCTGGCAACATACTTGCAACATCTTCAGAATTCAAAGAATCGAATTCATAATAATCATCACAACCGTTAGAATACACACCAGCAAAAAGCATACCGCCTTCATAATACATTGCTTTTATCGTAAAACCTAATTCTTCCAGTTTTTCATAAGCGGCAATAGGCGGGCACCATGCAGAATCAACGGAAAATGTCAATTTCTTGCCTGATTCGTCAATCGTTGCTTGTGAACCATCACCGCCTAAGTCCCATTTTGTGCCCCATTCAGCAACACAAAAAGCATACCAATCAGCATAACCGTGTTTGGCGATATTTTGCTCAACTTGCAACTCATGAGCAATTTGTTCAGGTGAACCTTTTGCACCTACATTACCTGCAGTAATATGCAAGTCAGCAGGCACGGGAATGAATTCATTCAATAATGTACCTTCACCTAATGCTTTGGCAGCACGGGAAATCATCTCAGAGTCAGAATGCTCTAACTCAATATAATTACTACACCAATTTGGCATAATTACCTTTCGTTTGTTGTGAAAAAAATCAACCTCACAAGATAGTATTCACTAACTGAAAATACTATCTAATTAGATTAATAAATGCTATCAGGCATTGTAATATAACACAAAGCATCTTCCCGCTCTAGGATATGCACTTCGTCATTTGTTGATTTACGCAATTCTGACGCAATATGCTCAATCAATTTAGCAAAAGCATCATCACTTAGATGCTCATCTAGATTGTTGAGGGTTGCAAATAATGCAAAATCACCATCATCACGGAAAAAACCGATTGATACTGTTTTCATATTATATTGGTTGTGATTCGTTGATTAACTCAACAACATTCATCAAAATCTCTGCTTTATCTTCATCGGACAATTTAGTATTTTGTACCAAATTAACCAAATTGATTGCCCAACCCGTTGCTACGGAAAGGGTAGAAAAATACATTTCATTGTTTTCCATTTTGTACCTCATTAAAAAAAACCATTATACTAAACTACCATCATTTTGGCAACCTAATACTTTAATACTCCACACTACCGCTAGAATACTAAAGTATTAAGTTAGTCGAAACTAACTCAATATGCTAAATGTTAATAATAATCGAATTTCGTTTGTTCGATAATATCTAACAAATAAGCATCCATCTCTTTTAACGATTCTGGATCATCTTCTTCCTCGATAGAATCCATCAAATCTAACACACCTAAACGATATGCAGTTGGATCTAATTCTTTTAATATGTAAGAAGGAGAGAATCTAATGCCTGCTATCATTACCTCACCTTCACAATCATCCAAAATTTCATCATACATTTCACAGTATTGATAATATGTCCGTTTACTCATTACATAACTCCATTAAAAATGCCAATCTTACGATCCAAAGATTCGAAATGAAAATAATTTGCTTCCCATTCAGCAAAATCATCACCATCCGACTCATATGGTTCCGAATCAGTTAGATGGTTATTATATACTGTCAGAGAATCCAACAATGAATAATACTCACCTTCTGATAAAACCGTATATTGCAACGGTTTATTATCTTCTACCTTCACCAATTTATAATGTATTGCCATTATATTTTACCTCTCTAATACCTCAAAGTGTCACAAAGTGTCAAAAAGTGTCATTTTGTGTGATTTGTCGCTACCATTGTCGCTGCATAGGTGCTATTGAATGGTCTTAGTTTTCATTTCAGATTGTCCTAGTGCGTCCTGGTAAATCCTGATAGGTTTTCCGAGACCATCTAAGCGCAATAAGTACCATTCTAAGCACTTCTGTGGTTATACCGTTACCGGTAAACCCAAACGGACTCTAAGTAGTGCACCTAGTGTCGGTTTGACCTTGAGGCGCTTGCGAAGCAATTCACCTAAGGTTTTTGGCGTTTTTCTTTTTGCCATTTTCTCTCTCCTTGTTGTTTACTATTATATCAAAAACCTACATTTAGGCAAGCATTTGATATAATAGCAGACCTTTACGGTCTACTACTACAATAACGCACTGACAGGAGGGTATTCGTCCTGAAAGCGTTATAATATTAGTTGCCGATAATTTTTCAATCGGCACCTAGAGGATGCGATCCTTTCGGTTTAAGCGCTTTGCTTTTTCGCCATGATAGCAGCAGCAATTGCGTTTGCTTCTGCACCATAAGTGACAACCTTAGAGGGTTTGCGGTTTGCTTTGAGTGCTTTGCTACCTACAGCACCTACCTGCTTGGCGAGCAGTTTTTGCAACCTTGCTTCAGCACGAGCGATAGAAGCTGTGACCTTGTCAGCACGTGCTTGCGCTTTTGCTTCAGAGTTAACCAAGCGAGCGAATTTGCGTGACGCTACGTCCTGCTTGATGCTTTCACGGAGCGCTTTGAGCGTTTCACGTTTTTGGTTGAGAGTGAGACCTTCGATAGAGGCACAGGCGAATGTAAACATATATTTCCTTTGTATGTTGTGTTGTGATGTTGTCAATTATACAGGTTTTGGCAGATTTGGCAATTACGTCATTAGTATTCACAATTTTTACTGGAATACTTTTGTTTTAATTGTTATATTCTGCTGCTCTCTGCTGTGTTGATTTTGTCAATTATACACGGATCCGCCGAATTGGCAAGAATTATCGGAATACTTGAGTGGAATAATGGAGTATTTTGGAGAGTGAGTGCTTTTGGTTTCAGACTGTGCACGCTTGTAGTGCTTTGGTATTAGGCTCAGAGGCGCTTAGTGTTGTATGGAAACAACGCTGGATGAGCAGTAATAATAAAGTTTTACTGGTAGGTCAAACTCACGAACTGATAACTCCTACCGAAGGAATTTTTTTCAGGATTTGACTTTTTGTGGACCTAAATTTTTTTCCAGGAGGTCCTGACTCACCCCACATTTTTTCAGTATTTCTTCCACTTGTGCCGTTGTGTAGAAATCGGA
>Ga0304730_1000294_pt1 | contig 43684 bp, 70 predicted proteins | sample M_130628_MF_Meta_FD_190474 | JGI IMG/M metagenome (GOLD analysis project Ga0304730, IMG submission 190474) | Freshwater microbial communities from Lake Montjoie, Canada to study carbon cycling - M_130628_MF_MetaG (v2) (version 2) | ecosystem: Environmental > Aquatic > Freshwater > Lake | place...
AAATGAACCCCGCCATTGTCTTTGCCACCAATCTAATTGGTCGTATATAGTTCCAGCTTTCATAGTTCGTGGTAAAAATTATAGTTGCTTTCATCGTTACTCGCTTTCCATTCCCAGAAGTTATAATGCTGAAGGTCGCTGTTTATTGCTTCCTGCATTTCTAAACGTAAATCTTCTAAAATACGAACCCCAAGAACGTGCGGTTGTAAATTGTCGTCTGTTTCTGTTAACCACTTTTCCGAAACTTCAACATCTAATTCAATAAATGCAAACTCCGAAACTTCGTCATAGTCGTTAAACTCCCAAGTTCCAGCTATTGAATAAGTCCAACCTGTAAATTCATAGGTTAATTCCCAACCTTTATTCCAAAATTCTAAATTTCTATTTTCCATCTTACAGCGCTTTAAAATACATTAAACAATAGAACATACCACCCAACACTACAAACACCGTTAGAGTGCTTAAAAAGTGCCTTAAAAACGATTTGTGTTCTTCGGTTGTTGGTGTAAAGTAATCAATTAAGTTTTTCATAGTCTTATTTTTTAAATTGGTTAAATAAATTTTCTACTTCTTTTAACTGCTCATCGTCTAAAAATGTAGTTAAAGTCTGGATGATTAAATGCAGTTGGTTCGTGTTTAGTTTGTTTTCCTGTTGTTGTGTTTCCAAGAAATCAATTACTTTGTTAAATTCTGTTTTCATAGTTTTTAAATTGTTTAGTTAATAATTATATGCAAATATAAATACTATTTTAATAACTACAATACTTTTTAACAATTATTTTTAATTTATTTTTAAAATCCTTGTGTTTATTACGTTTTTTAAATAAAAAAAAGTGTAATTTATATTCATTCTAAATAAGAAATAAAGGTAAAACCCTTAAAATTTTAATTGTTATTAGTGTTATAACCTTAAAAAGTCAAGTTTATGGTGCAAAATACTTGACAAAAAAAAACAGCTACGTGCTGGGGAGCTTATAACTGTTTTCTTTTTATTAACTATGAATTGCAAATATCGTTTAAATAAATGATAAATCAAAATATCGTTTAATTAAATTATTTAAAAATATGTGTTAAACGTGCGATTTGCCCAAATTCTTTATGGTGTATGTAACCTTCAACCGCTTTTGGAACGCCTGTATATCCGTTTTTATGATGCCAACTGTCTGAACCTGAAGGACTGCGTAAAGTTTCAAATGTTACTCCTATAAAATCTTTACTTGTTTTGTGGTGAACGTGATGCGAATAAATATATCGGTGTTTAGTTTCGCTCCATAAAATTGGAAACTCCGTAGCTAACAATAAAGGTAAGTGTTCGATTTTCGCTCCGTCTCCGTGTGTTGTTCCAATTAAGTTGTTTCCGTACTTAAATGCCTTACGATGCTTTAAATCTACGTTAAAATTGATTGTGGACTTACTAAAGTGCGCTTCAATAAGTTGCATTAAGAAAAAGCCGTGCGTTAAATCGTGGTTACTTGGGTTGTAAACAACTTCGACGTCTGCAAAACTTAATAACTTTTCTAACAAATCAATGTATAGATTTTTAGCCATTATAAAATTGTCGTACCACATTCCGTCCGTGTCTTGTGGTGTTCCACCTGTTGTTGTTCTTCTTGTGTTATCGGTGTGTAAAATGTCGTTTCCTGCAACAAATAAAACCTTATCAATGTTAAACCCTTTTGCTTTGTTTAAAATGCCTTGTAGTCCGTCTTTTGCACGTTTAACGGCTATCTGACTATTGTAGTCTTCGCCTGTTTCAAATGCTGTTGCAAGTTTTCCTATATGTAAGTCTGCAATATCAATTACAAGTAAATGCGTGTCTTCGCTTTTTATGGTTTCTATTGCGTGGTATTTCGGAGCGTATAACTTTACTTCTTTTATACATTCGTCTTTTATTCTTTGTATTTCGTTTAATTCTTCAACCTTAAAGTTTGGGTTCTTAAAGAATAAACTTGCTTGTTTTGTTTTTAGCCAACCGTGTTTTACGTCTTTTTCATCTACTCCAGCTTCGTCTGTTGCATTTTTTATTCCGCGATACTGCATAAGTATTTCGATTTCGTCCTGTTTAAGTCGAAACCTTGCGCTGTTATTTTTCATAAAAATTTAGATTAATGATTTTTTTGCGTACTTCCATAAGTACGAAAGTAATAAACCTATTCCAACACCTACAAAAAGTAAGTTAAGGTTTCCTTTAGGCCTGTTCTTTTTACCTTCAGCTCGTGCTTGTGCTTTTTCAACTACCTTGTCTTTGTAAATAGTTTTTACTTTTATTTTGTATTCACGTTTTAATTCTATTCGTGTTTTTGGAACGTAAACATTTTTGTATTTTATAATTGTGTCTTTAGTGCTTATAAACTTTTCCCAAACTATTGTGTCGTTTATTATAACAGGAATACTATCTAACGTTGTAATACGAATTGTGTCGCCTGTTTCTTCGCACTTGTAACCCTTTTTTATTGCTTTGTTCAAATGGTATTGAGCCGAACACGAATAAAGAAAAATGCTAATAATTACTATAAATAGTTTTCCCATTTTTTTTAGTTGCTTTTAAAACTTGTTTACGATTTTTAGAACTATAACTAACGTGAACCCAAGACGGATTTTCATCGTTTCCAAACTCCCAAATAAGTTGGTCGAAGTCTAATTTGTCTTTGATAAAATTAAAACCTTTAGCGCCTATTTGTAAGTCCATTGCTTCGCCTTTTGTATGTTGTGAAGTTTTAGAACCGCCTATCATTTTATTAACCTGTAAAGAACGAAACCCAGAACTAATTTGTATTGGTGTGTTTAAGTGAATTCTTAACGGTTCAAACACGTTTTCACACAAAAGTTTTGCGGACGCAATTTGCGACTCGTTCATTTCGTTATTAAGGTTTCGTAACGTTGCTAATCCTGAAGCTTGAAACTCTTTTAAAGTAACGTGTGCGCTTAAATTCATTTTAACTTGTTTAAATCGTCTTTAACTTCTTTTGCTCGTGCAAATAATAACTTTGCCGACTGCCATAAATCTATTCCTTTAACAACTTTGTAATTTTCGTTTATAGACATTATTTCAATACTTGCAAGTACCAACGCTAAAACTTTTGTAAGCATTAAAGGAACTGAAAAGAATTGTAAAATTATTTGGTTAAGAATAAAATAATCTATTAAATAAAAAAGTATAACTGTTAATTCGTAAAGTAATAATTTAGAAATTATTGCAGAAAGTTTGCGTGATGTTATTTCTTGTTTTTGGTGTTTTGCTTTCCAAATTCCTGTTGCCGTGTCCGATAATATCAACACAAATAAAAGTCCAAGTATTCCGCTAATAGGTAAAAAAAACGAAAAGCAAATTGTTATAAGTTTCAACGCTGAATTTTTAATTGTGTAAAGTAATAAATATAATTGTAGTTTCATAAGTCTTCAAGTGCTTCAGTTAAACTAAAAGTTAAGTATAAAAATAAAGTAACCCCTGCCAAATTAATGTAAGGTTCGGTGCCTTGAACCATTAAAGAAAACGAAGTTAAAAAACCTGCTATAAAATATAAACTTGCTAAATAGTTACTTTTCATTATAGTCCTCCGTCTGTTATAGTCCATAATTTAGTCCCTGTTAAAATTAACCTACCTGCTGTTGCTGCTGCTGTATATTTAGCAGAGCCAAAAGTTATAGTTCTACTTGACTGTACTGCTTGTGTACTCCACCCATTATAGATTGCGTTAAGATTAGTAGTAGAGAAAGTTGCAGGTGTTTTGCCTAACATAAAACCTGAAAAGTTTTGTACATTTTCTACGTTCCAAGTTCCTATGTTTTGATTAAATGCATCGGCATTTTCAAACATACCTTGCATATATGTAACTACTGAAGTGTCAAAACTTAATGGCTGATTAAACGTTGTAGCATCTTGAAACATTCTTCTCATATCTGTAACTGCTGAAGTATTAAATGATAATGGCTGATTAAACACCGAACAACCAAAAAACATCTCACCCATAGCTTCAACAGAAGAAGTGTCAAAACTCAAAGGCTGATTAAATACCGAGCAACCATAAAACATACTTGACATATCTGTAACTGCTGAAGTATCAAAGCTTAACGCTTGATTAAATACCGAACAATCAATAAACATATTAGCCATATTTGTAACTGCTGAAGTGTTAAATGACAAAGATTGATTAAATGCCGAGCAACCATAAAACATACCATTCATAGTTGTAACTGCTGAAGTGTTAAATGATAACGCTTGATTAAATGCCGAGCAACCACGAAACATACTATCCATATTTGTAACTGATGAAGTATCAAAACTCAATGATTGATTAAATACCGAACAAACACTAAACATCTCAGCCATACTTGTAATTGCTGAAGTGTCCCAAGAATTTATATTATTAACTGAAGTTAAAAAAGTACATTGATAAAACAATCCATCTAAATTAGTTACCCCTGTTAAATCTAAAGTGCCTTGAACTGAAGATAATCTTAAGTTAGGGCAATAGGCAAAGTTATAACCAGAGTTATCAGTACCTAATTGAAGCTGTCCCCAATTTACTACTGAAGTAATATATGTTGAGCCACTAACTGAGTTAAAGTCCCAACCTGTGCAAATACCCCTAATTATAACTGTATAAGTTCCTGCTGTTGCGTAAATGTGAAATCTATTCGCTACACTATTAACACTTGTACTTCCGTCACCCCAATCAATAGTCCCTGTATAAGTTCCTGTTGCTGTATAAGGTAGTTCAATACTTTCACTTGGAGCAGTTGTAGTCCATTTTGTTGTAAATGCGCCTACTATATTTGTTAAACCTTCATAACTTACTAATTCCGAAGAACCCCAACCAATATAATTATTTGCGCCTTGTCCCCAACCTATTTTATTGTTTGAAGCTCCGTCACCCCAACCGTTTTTATTTGACATTTTCTAATTTTTTTAAATAAGTTTTCAACTTAACTATGTTTACTTCTTTTGGTTTGTAAGTTTTTAAATGTACCATCCTGTATAATTATTATTAGTATCTGGAAACATATCGCTATTTGAATTCGTGTTGTATTCAGGAAACAAATTATTATTGTTACTTATATAGTCAATAAAACGTTGTGTGTAGTGTTGTGCTATTTGTGTTTCCTTTTCAATTAAAAAGTCTATTTCGCTTTTTTCTACGCTCGTTGAATTTTCGGAATTGTGTTTATAAACTCCTTTATTACTAATCGTGTAACAAGCAAACGGCAAATAATACTTCATAGCCAAGTGAATAAGCATTGGCTTTAAATAAGTCGTTGTAAGCGTTAAATAATTTCCGCTTAATGTATTTGCTATTATGTCCGCTTTTATCTTGTCTAAGAGCTTCGTACCAGTGAAATTTTGCAAGTCTGTATCTTGTGCGATTTTTATATATTGAATAAAATTGTCCGTGTCTACGTTTCCGTTTAACGAAGTGAATTTAACTATGTCTTGTCGTGTGACTAAAAGTGCTTCTGCCATTAATTCTCTTTTTTATTTTTAGGTAAAAACCCTTTGTTAGGCATATCAATTGGACGTGTACTTACTAACTTTGGGTTGTTAATTACATATCCGTATTTTTCTGCCTTTTGCCCTGCAATTTGTCGCGCTCGTGGACTGTTTATATCAATGTTAGTTCCTTCAAAACTTGCGTAAACTTGTTTGTTCCAACGGTGGTGGCAATTTCCACCGCCTTTATACAACCAAATAGAATAGTAGTCTGTTCCTTTAGGACCCCAACCTGCGTTAACAACTTGTGTTTCCATTCTTAAAATGTCTTCTTTTCTATAAATCTTGTTTGCTAAAATCATTTGTGTACAAAATTCACGTCTATTTTTAGTTATTTCACCTACATACTTATAACGTGTAAAAAATTTAACTCCGTCTATTAATTCGTCTTGTTGACTTTTGCTATTTGGAAACGCTGAACCTGTAGAAACCAAGTTAACAATTTTGCTTAATAAACTTTGTTTTGGTTCTTTACTTAACAACTCGTTTTCTTCGTCGTCTGTGTCGTAGTCAACTTGTTTTTCATCTATTAGTAACCAATTGTCTTGTGGTTCTTCGCCTAAATCAATTAAAGGGTTTGTGTGTGCGCTTAATTCTGTTCCTGTTTCTTCTGCTACTTGTTCTGCGTTCTGCGTGTTTTCCAAGTCCGTAAATTCTAAAGGTTGTAAAGTCTTAAAAAATAATTTTAAAGCAACTCCGTTGTAAGCTAATATGCTATCGAACGCGTCAAGTAGTTCTTCTTGGAACGGTCTTATAACCATATTGTCAAAAAGTATGCTTGAATTTTTAAGTTCTTCTGCGTTACTTGAAAAACCATTTGTTGAAGCAACACCAAATAATAAAGGTGAAGTTATGTTGTGTCCTAACATTATTTTGCGTAAACATTCTTCGCTTAAATACGTGTAGTGTTCTGGAGCATCGTTTAACGGTATGTCTTCAACTGTTGTTTTGCTTTCTGCGTTGTTGTTAAATGCTACAATAACTTTTTGTCCACGACTTCCTGTTAGTTTGTCAAGTACCTTGTTTGAAATTATTTGTTGTTGTTCATCCGTTGGAACTCCGTTATTAAAATTTACAACTTTAGTTCCGCTAAATCCGTTTTGAACTTCGTTAATTAAATAGTCTGCAATTTCTTCTTCTAAAAGTGTATAAGGAACAGCACCTTGATAGTCTGGATATGCGTAATATTTCATTCCAACCGAATAAGGTTTAGAAAATAATATTTCTATTTTTTCTTTTGAATACCCAAAAGCGTTAAATCTAATCGGTGCAAACTTTTTAGTATCGTCCCAATTGTCCGAATAGTAATAACCTGTTATTTGTCCGTCTTTGTCGCATTTTTCAGCTCGTAAAAGATTAACAGGAATATGATATGCTTTTAATATTTTGTCGTGCTTGTCGTTGTAGTGAACTTGAATAGCAAATTGCCCGAACATTTTTCTATCCAACACCATTTTACGTACGTCTTCTTTGTGAAATAAAGACATCATTTGAGCGTATTCATTTGGCTTTTTATTAGCGTCTAACGCACTTAAACCTTTGCCGTATATTAATCGCGCTACGTTGTTTATAATAGCGTTATTTGTTGTTGAATTGCTATATCGTTCAATTAAGAATTGAAAGTATTGGGCGCCGTCTTCAGTTAAAAAGTCCACCCAATTTTCTCGGTTTGTTTCCGATACTACAGGCGACGTATAAGCCGACAAATTTAAAACGTGTAAATTATTCATATACTATAAAATCGTTTGTTGTGGAATTACTTACATACTGGTTATTGTTAACCGAAAATGTAACTAATGATTGTGCCGTGCAAAAAACACGGTCTTTGTATATAATGGTTGTGCCTACTCTTAAAACTAAATTGTAAAAATGTCCTTCTACTAAACCAAAAGTTGCTGTAATCGTGTTTATATAGTCCCCAACAGTGCTTGAAGTAATCGCTACCGCTGTTGTTACGTTTGTTTGTTCGTCTGTTAGTTCCATAACATTAAACGTATTGTCACGTGGAATAAAACTAAATGTTTGTGGACTTCCTGAAGGTGTTAATACTATCATATAGTTATAATTAAATATTCGTGTTTTTGTTCAATTTTCAAAACAAAAAAAAAGCCGAACTATGAAGAACGGCTTTAAAAATAATTTTTTAAGTATTAAGTAGTAATAATATTTGCAGTTGTTAAACCTGTAAATACTTTTGTTGCACCTACTAAATCTGCATCAGCAAAAGGTGAAGCAACATTTAAGAAATTTGCAGGAATTGCTTCTTGTCCTACAAGTGTCAAAGTATAACCGTTTAAGTCACCCATTGCAGTACCGTTTGAAATTAAACCTGTAGTTACATCCATTCCGTGTTCTAAACCTGCTAAAAAGAAATTTCCTGCGTTTGTCTTAATTACTACGTGTGGACGACCCCAAGCAAGTAATTTCATTTGTTTTGTAGTTGTTGCATCTAAACCTTTAATTGTAAAAGTTAAAGTTTGCTCTACAAATGTAGTTCCGTTTTCACGTGAACTTGTAACTGTTTGCTCGAAACTATTTGCGCCTTTTAAGTCGTACTTATATAAACTCATAGTTCCTGCAATAGTTAAAATCTTATCGGAAGCATCTGTAGCTCCGTAAGTAATTGCTCCTAAATCTCCGTAGTTAATAAAGTAAATTGACTTTATACCGCCTACAAACTCTTTACAAACTTCAGCTCTACCGTGTGTTAATAAACAAGCCATTTTGTTTTGTTTTTAAATTATGAATAAAATAAAGCGCAGTTGTCTACGCTTTTTATTTAATGTTATACTCCGTAAAGAACTACGTCTGAACCAATACCGTGTTGAACCGCTCCGTTGTAACGCATAATTACACGAATATTTTGTGAGCCGTCAATATCAGCTAAATCAATAACCTTGCAAATATTTTTATCGTTTAAAAGTCCGCAACCAAAATAAAGGTTATCAACTGTTGTTGCAATCATATTGTATTGACCAAGTCCATTAGCCATAAAAATTGGAATACCGTCGTAAGATAAACTTCCGTTTGTGTACCATTGTGTTCCTTGTGTGTTTGTTCCGTTTGCTCCTAAACCTGAAGCACCAAAACCACCTAAAGCACGAACGTACAATTTAACGATTTTTTGTGAAAGATACAATCTTAAACCTTCGTTTCCGTAAAGACTTGCAGGAATAGCGTCTACTGTTCTTCCAATTTCGCCAATTACGTTTGTAGCGTCTAAAGTTGTTGTCAATGGAGATGAAACGTCAATAACGTCTGAGTCTGCTAACATCAAAGTTTTAAATCCGTCAAACTCTCCTGCTGTTGCGTTAGTTCCTGCCCAAATTGTAGTTTCTAATTTAGCTGCTACTTTTGCTGAAACGTGTGCAATAACAAAATCTTCAAAAGACTTCGGAAGTTTAGAAAAAGACGAATAACCCATTTCTGCTACTTGCCAAGTTTGTTGTAAGTCTGCTTTACACAATTGGATGTTTACTTGAAATTCTTCTGTTGTTAAAACTCGTTCTGTTAGTGTTACTGTTCCTGAAGCTGTAAAGTCACAAGTTGCGTTTGCTACTATGTTTCCTGTTGCTACTTTTTGTAATACTTGTTTGTAAGCAACGTTTGGAAGTATTGTTACTCCACCTTGCTCTAATGTTGGTGCGCTTAATAAAGCTGCTGCGATATACTTACCTGCAAATTGACCTGCGTAAGTAGTACCGGATGTTACTGGATTCGCCATTTTTTAATTTTTTAAATTGTTAATATTAATTGTTTAGTTTTTCTATAATTGCGTCCATTATTGAACGTGGTCTTTTAGAACCAAATTGAACGTGTTCTACTTCGTTCGTGTTTTCAGGGTTAAATGAAATAGGTTTTACTTCGGTAAGTTCGGTTGCTTCAGTTGCAACTTCGTCAACTTTCGATAGTAATTCGATTTGTGCTTTTAACTCTATATTTTCTTGTGTTAATTTTTCTATTTCTGCAAAGAACGTTTCTTTAACTACGCTTTCAATTGTCTTTTTTGCGCTTGGTGTTACTGCTTCTGCTTCAACAGGAACTTCTGGAGCAACTTCGTCTTCAGGTGCAACTTCTTCAGTTGTTGGAGCTTCTTTAACATCCATTATAATTCCTTCAACTTCTACAACTAAAATACGTCCGTCTTCTAATTCATATTCTCCAATCGGAACAGGTATTTTTTGTTCGTCTTCAGTTACAATAAAAACTTCTTTGTCCATTTCAAAAGCATCTGCTTCAAAAATAGTGATTCCGTCTGCTAACTTCATTGTTTCCAATTTCACTTCCATTCCTAAAAGTGTTTTGATTTGATTAATTACGCTTGTTTTCATATTTATATTTATTTAATTATATTGTTTTTGCTGCGTTGGAAATATTATTTGACGCTTTTCCCCAATCAGAACTAAATTTGCCTGTTACTTCAAACAATGTTTTTGCTGTTTGTTCTACACTTGGTGCGCCTAATTCTTTAGCCATTAATTCTAATTTTTTAAAATCTGCCTGTAGTTTTCCTAAATCAGTTGAAACTCCACTTAATTGACTTGATAAATTAATTATTTGGTCTTTTAATTTTGGTGCTTTAGCTGCGATTGTTTTAAATTTATTTTGCAAGTCATCAATTGCACCTAAATTAACTTCGTGTTTTGCTAACTCCGTTTTGTCGGATAATTTGTTGTAAATAGTTTGTAGTGTGTTCATATATGTATAATTTAATTGTTTATTATTTGTTGTATTTTTAAATTAGATTGCGCCTATTCCTTGTGCTTGTAAACTACCGTCACAACACTTTGCAGAGTACGTTTTTCCGTCTTTACATAGGCAACCACGTTGACCGCCTTTTGGACTTGTTTTCGCCTGTGCTACTTGTTTTGTTGTTTTTTTACTCATTGTTCGTATTTTTTTAGTGCTTCTGTAACCCACGACTGTATTCAAGAACGCAGTTCGCTTAAAAAACGTATTATACCTTCATATAAAACTAAAGTTCATTAAATCGCATTAAAACCGTATTAAATCGCATTTCGTGTTTTTCTTGTTTTTTATACTTAACGTCCTTGTCTTGTATAAGTTTTGCTATAATTTTTACTTGACTTTAATTTACTATTTCGTGTTTTTGCGTGTACTCCTGCACGTTTAACTTTCGGTTTTTTAAGATGGATTTTAACGTTAGTTTGCTTCGCCATTTAAAATAATTTCTTTGATTTTATCCATTAAAATTTGTTCTTCATTAATTAAACTCATTTCGTATTTATCTGCAAAATAACCTTCAATAGAAAATCCTTTTACTTCGCCTAATTTAACTTTGTTCCAAATTTCATCGTTGTTTACTTTCATAGAAATAACCCAAGTACCTTTTGGAAAATTAAATCCGTAGTTCATACTCTTGTCGTTTTTTCCTTCTGTAATCCAACTTTCGACAACCGACATTCCGTCTAACTTTTGTTTATGTTCTAAAGTTGCGTTGTTCTGGTTGCTGTTCATAAAAAACAATTCACTTGCTTTTCTAACTGTGGCTTCACTAAAATAAATATAGTATTCTTCGTTCTTGTCGTTCTTGCGGTAAATTTGTTTGTTAGGAATTAAAGCCGCACCCATTAATATACGCTTTTCAGCATCAACTTCTTTAAGTTCTATTTCGTGTTTTTTTAGTGCTATAAAGTCGCTTTCGATTGCAGGACTTTCAACAACTGAAACTGCGTCTATTCCGCTTGTTTCGTCTTTTTCGTCAATTATTAATTCAACTATTCGCATATCTATTTAATTAAATTATTGTTTGTTTGTTGTATTTTCTAACCGCCTAAAGTTGCGTTAGCTAACCTGTTTCTATCTAACGCTTGTTGTGAAGTTACTTGTCCTGAAACTACGTAAGCTTGTATTGGTTGTTGGTTAAGACTTGCAAGTTGATTAACGCCACTTTGTCCTACTACGTTAAATTGTGGTGCTGACATTGTCGGAACTGTTGCACCGCCACCACCACTATCGCCACCACTTGGAACTGCTGTTCCTTGAAATTGTGTTGAAGTAATTTTTTTAACGGCAAGTAATCCACCTGCTATTGCTATTCCTGCTGCTATTCCACCACGAATAGGACTTGAAGGGTCTGGTGGTACAAATTGAGATTTGTATGCGTCTCGTGCTGTTGCAAAAGTTGAAATTAATGTACTTGCAATTTGAAACTTTTTATTTAATTCAAATGCTTTTTTTGCGTTTGCATTATTTTTAATTATTGCTTTTTGCTTTTGCTCGGTTGTTAGGTTTTCGTTTGCTAAAACTTTGTCGTTAATTTCCTTGTATTTATTTTCACTCATTGTCGCCAAGTCTTGCGTTATGCTTAAAATTTGCGTCATTGACTGAATTACAAATTGTAAGTTTCTTTCCCTTAAATTTGTTTGGTCTTGTAACTCTTTTTTTAATTGTTCCGTTGACTTAATACCAATTGCTTTTTCAGCTTCAAGTCTTTTAGTTCCTTCGCTTACAATGTCGGTAATAACAGTTGAAGCGTTATCACGTCTCATACGAATTTGTTCTTCTTTTTCTTTTTTTACTACTTTGGTAACTTCAGGTTCGTCTTTTTTAACTTGTTCAACATATTTTTTACCACCTTCTGTTAATTTGTCAATATTTTTTTCCGCTTTGTTTAACGCAATTCCATAATTTTCAAATCTTGTTTCTGCGTCTGCTAAACTTTGTTTATTTTTTTCTAATTCTTTATTTAATTTTGAAATTGAAACTGAAGCTGACAAAGACGCCTTATCAGCTTGTGACAAACCAGAAATACCACCAATAGAAGTTTCCTTTGCTTTTTTTATGTCTTCAGAATTTTGTTTTTGTTGTGAAGCAATATCTTTTTCAGTTTTTAATATTTTGGCTTTTAACTCATCTTGTTTTGCAAGGTTTTTTTGTATTAATTCATCGTTTTTTTGTAAAGCATATTTTGCTTTTTGGTATTCTAAATAAGATGCTAATTCAACATTTAAAGCATTTTGAAATTTTGTTTCATCTTTAAGGTTTTTAATTGTTGTTCCGTAGTTATCATTTATTTTTTTAATTAATTTTACTCGTTCTTCAGAATTTACATTTGTAGCTTTTAGCTGTGAAATTAAAGAAGCAAATCCAGAACTTTGTTTTGCTATTTCTTCACGTTGTTCTTTTGCTTGTTCACCAATTACTTTTTGTTGTTCAGCATATTTTTCACTTTCTTTTGTCGAAAGTCCAACAGCTTTACTTATGTCTTCCCAATAAGTATAAACAAGACCTAATGAAACAACAATAAGTCCAACTCCTGTACTACCTATTGCAGCTTTAATTGAGTTAGCTAACTGCCTAATAGCAGGGATTGCTTCTCTAATTCCTTGAACACCTTGTTGAATAGCCATTGCAGCTTGTACTTTTAACAACGCTTGTTCAACTTCTTTTGATTCAGAACCGAACGCTGCAAAAGCACCTTGCGCTAAAGAAAAACCTGCTGTTACACCACCTAAAGCACCACCAAGCTTTTGTCCTAAAGTTGAAGCGGAAGCATCAACTGCCATATCCGTACTTATTTGAACTTTTCTAAATTCACCAACAGTTTTTAATAATTCTTTATATTCTTGCGTGGTTGTTTGCCCTGCGTTTGCAAGTTCATAAAGTCTGTCTTCGGCTTCCCCCATTCTTGTAGTAAGCGGTTGAAGTTCTTCTCCGTACCTTTCAGCAAAAGTTGCAGCTTTGTCAAATTCTTTTCCAGCTGCTTTTGTAGACTTTGATAACGCGTCCATTGACTTAACCGCATCTTGTGTCTTTACTTCAATTTCAATTATTTTCTTTTCAGCCATTATCTTTTAGTTTTTTTTCTATTAGTCTTTTGCGTTGTGCTTGTTTCCATTGTTCTTTTATGGAAGTAGTAAATTTATATTTACCTTTTGCTATGTCGATGTTTTCACTTTCTCCGTAAAAATCACTTAACAAAAGCATTTCTATTATTTTGTTTATCATACTTGGTTTATTATTATGTAGTTTACATCCGTGTCTTTGTCTGCGTAATCACTCTCTAAAGTTATTGTAATAATTCTTGTTGCGTTTGCAGGAACTGTTACTGTTAAATAACCTTCACTTGTAAATAAAACGCTTGACAAAGTAACGTTACTTGCGTTTGCGCTTTTTGAAACCCTTACTTGTGAAACTCCATTTGTAAATAAAATTGCCATACTATGAACAGAACCACCTGCTGGACTTGGTGTGTAAATTATTGGATTAACACTTGCGAAGTCATTTATTAAAGTAAAATCTACATCGCCTGTTGTTAAGTCGCTTTGCATTTCATTAATTAAATATCTTTTGTCTCTAATAATTAACCTATCGTTTAACTGAAGTTGTGTTAATAAAGAAATAGGAAGTACGGTTTTAACTTTTACAAGTCTATTTTTTGGGTTATATAAATTACTTAAATAACTTTGATAATATAAAGAGTAAAGTGTATTCGGATTTTCTACATTATAAAAACTTGAAATTTCTACACCAAAATTTAACGTCAAAGGAAAAATTCCACCTTGAATTAAAATTTCGCTATCTTGTCCAAATGGAACGTAACCTGTTATATTAGCTTGTCCGTTCCAATGTATATGTCCGCTTGTTAAGGTTGCTTTTGTATTCATATATAACAAACAAGGTTTTGGAATGTAAGGCGCAAATTCCTTATTTAAACAATAACCTACTTGTAATTGGTTACCAAAATTTGTATGTAGTAAGTTTTCAAATGGACTTTGTATTTTGTATTCGCCACCGTCAAATGGATAATTTTCTTTTGCGTTTCCGTAACCGTGAGCTGTTAAATTAGCAGGACTTTCAAGAAAATATTTATTTAAAAAACTTTCGCTATCTTGATATTTAAACTCTATTAATTTATAAAGTTTTAACCTTTCAACTTCAATGCTTGTTACATCAGTAAATTTTGTTATGTTTATTACTGCACCTTTTTTATACCAATCTACAATTGGTTCAAATGTAAATACGTTTTTTGTTTTAGAATAAACAGTCATATTAAATTCGTTGCATATTCCTGTTATAAAATCGGATATTTTCATATCTGGAGCAAGTCCTTGTAAATCAGTAAAAGAAGTTAATGTAACGTTATTAGTATTAAATGAAGTTACTGCTTTATAAGTAAACCATTGATAATTTGAAAAAGCATCTTGCGCCCAATAATTATATTGTAATGTATAAACAAAACTAAATGTAAGTGTTTGAGCTAATTCACCGCGCAGTTTAAAAGTATAAAATACATCGTTGTTTGGTGTTTGTTCTAAATTAGGCAAAGTAAAAACGCCACCAATATTAGATATTAACGTAAACGTTTGAACATATACATTATTTTTATATACGTCTAACCAACAATTTGACAATAAAGGCAAAGAACCATTATAAGTTATTTGTAATTTGTGTGAAACTGTTCCGTATGTTTGTGGACTTGTTCCCCCAAGTTGTGGTGTTACATAAATTGTGTTAAAAGTATTGTTTGTTGTATTAAATGAAGTATAAGGGCTTGGAACAGGTGTTGTTGCAGCAGGTGTTGAACTTGGAAAAGTTTCAACTATTGATGAACCTGTTACAGTAAAAGTAACGTTTGCTGGTTGTGTAATAAAATTAAACTTTTCTTTATTCTTATAATATAAAAATGCTTTTCTAAACATATCTGAAGTTAGAAAAATTCCGTCAAAAGTTATTCCGTATTCCGTTTCTATTAAATCAAAAATACTTGCAACACGAACGGCAGGAAACAATTCTTGATATTCTATTTTTCCTGCAGTATTGCCTATGTTATCTGAATTATTTGTTGGATATAAAAACCATTCAGGACAATTGTCTTGTGGAATAGGAACACTACCAGCAAATTGCCAAATTCTTTTTGAAGTTATTAACGGATAACGTACGTTGTAATCAGTTACTGAACTATCAATTGTTACTCTGTTATATACTTCCGCGTTTGTATAATTATGGTTTATACTTGTGTGGTCTAATTTACTTAATTTGTCTTCGTTAAAATAATCTTTTAAAGAAACACCTGCTCCGTAAAATGTTACTGAATAACTATCTGGCTTTCCGTTTTTTAGGTTCGTCTTTTCGAGCTGAATTTTACCACGTCTAAATAAAATAGTGTCAACTTCTATATATGCGTTGTAACGTTTTTGATAGTCAATAGTTGCATCAACATCGTTTTGGTAAAAGTGCTGAAATATTGCATTGTTTGTAGGTGAACAAGGAATTGTAAAACCTTGTGAATAGTCAGTAAAGATTTTACTTATATCCGATATGTTTTGAATAGTCGAACTTACGGTTATTTTTTCATCGTTGAATAATTCTAAACGTGCAAATTCTAACTCCGTTTGCGCTAAAGCTGTTTCTATAAATATTGCTACTTGACGTTTCATTAAATAACTGAATTAATAACATCAAAAGCAAACTCAAACTCTAAACTATAATTTATTTGTTTCGTGTTTATATGCTTAAATAACTCGGTGCTTTTACTATTAATCTTTGCAGGCAAATAAAAATCTTGCGATATAAGTATACGTTCGCTTAACATTATTTGTTTTAAAGTTTCGTTCCAAGTTTCATCTACCCAACCTGTATTTACTTTAATACTTTTTTTGCCGTTAGCGTTAAATACTTTTCTTTGTCCTTCATAACTACTATAATTAAAACTATTTGTTTGTAGTAAATTATATTCCGTGTTTTCAACGCTAAACGTGTCGTTACTTGCCTTAAAAAAATATTCTGTTTGCCAAGCTCCATACCTATTTACAAAGTCAAGTCTAACAGGTGTATATTTACATTCGTCTTGTGGGTAAAAAAAATAATTTACTTGAACTGCTAAAGCTGCGTTTAAAATTTCTAATTTGTTTCCTACTGCTAAATTTGCGTTTAATACTCTTGCTATGTCATAAGTTCCACTTGATATTGCTACACTTGTAACCGTAGGGCTTGGATGAAAACTTGTATATTTTGCAGTAAAACTTGCGCCTGTAATTGCTCTTATTTGTCCTGCATATCCGTGACCTTCCCAATAATAATAAGTACCACCTTGAAGTCCGTAGTTTCCTGCATCAAAATTGGAACCTTCTTCGTAATACGTGTAACCGTCAAATGCTTTGTAATCAGTTGTGTTTAAAAGCGTATAAGTTGCTCCTACTAATTTATAACGTTTTACCCTAACGTTTACACGTTCTGTTGTTGGGTTTGTTAAACTTGTTGTAGGTTCACTTGGTGTTGCAAAACGTATGTATTCACGAATGTATGGTGATATGTCGTAAAGTGTTGTAACATCGTTTGACGCTGGTATTAATTTACTTAAGGTGTATTGTGGACTTCCTGTAAAAGAAGCATTTGCTAAAAACAATTCTATTTTTGAACCGTTTTGTCCTGTTTCTGCAATACTAATTAAATACGGACTTCGTGCAAATATATTAGCCATTATTTCTTTTCGTTTTTAAATTGTGTTTCTTTAAATAAATTCATTGCATCAAGTCCAAACTTTTCTACAAGTTCTTCAGGCAGTCTTTTAAATGCAGCTTCAAATGGTTTGGTAAAAAATAAGCTTGGTTTAATTCCTTGTGCAAATATTCTTTTCTGTAACCAAAAACCCAAAGTCTTATAACCGCCTTTTGCAAATGTTCCGTCTGCATTTCTAAATCTTATATTCTTTTTTTGCGCCCATTTACTTAACGGTTCAACAGGTGGCATTTTACTTTTAAAACTAAACGGACTATTCGGAGCTTTTTGTTTTCCGTTTTTTACTAAACTTGGGTTTTTACCCTTAACTCCTTTGTCTTGAAATTGTCCGTATTGATTCATTTCAAAGTCCATACTGAAACTATTCGGCATTGCCTTAACATTTCCCTTTAAACTTTCGTAAAGTCCTTTAGAAACGTTCTTTTGACTTCGTGTTAAATTTTTACGTGCTTCTTTAATAACGTAATCACGAAACCTTTCAAGTTCTTTTTGTACTTCCGATTGTTTCATCTTAACAAATTGTCATTTCGTTCGGTGTTACTACGTCAAAAGTCATTGTCCAACCTGCCATATAATTTTCAAAACGTTCTGTAAATGGCTCTAAATTTGCAGTTCCTTCAACCATAAATAAATCGTATGCTAAACTTCCGTGTTTTATTATTTCATACGCCCTGTTTAATACTGCGTGTTGTGTATTTAGTACGTCTATTTCGTTGTCGTTACCTAAAAAAATATTTGTTGTTGCGTTCTTGGACAAATCAACTACGTCCATTGCTATTAAACTAATATTCCAAGTTGTTGTGCTTGAATCCAAAGTGCAGTTATTAACCATAATATGCAACAAAGGAAATATTGTTTGTTTGCTTAAATCAACTTTAAATATGTCGCCTTGTGTTACCGTGTTTACAATAACGTCTGCGTCAAAGTGTGTTTTTAGTTTGTCTAATAAGTTGTAATAACCTGTCATTTTCGTAATTTATTTAATTGGCGTTGTTCAATTTCTTGCTTTTGTTTTTCGAAGGTAAGATAGGTGAGACACATAGTAAGTCTAAAGCTGGTGACTGTGTCAAATCTTGTAAGGTCTCCTTGAGCGAGTGCATAAATTGACTGGTACCAACCCCATTGTTTTCCAAATTGAGCTTGTTCGCTAAACTCGTTTGCACCTTCTTGTTCATCTTTATCTGCCGTTCCAAATAAGTAAGCGTAGCTGTCAATAATTCGCTTCCTAAATTCCAAAAAAAAATACTTGAACTTATTGCTATGTCTACAGGTGTAAACTTCATTAATTCTTGCATTTCGTCCATAGGTTTGTAGTCAACTATCTCATATTTATCTTTGAACTTCATTTTAATTGGTCGGTACATAACAGCCATCGCCTTGTGATAGTCTTCCCACTTTAATAAACTATTTTCCAAGTCTACGTATTCGCCAAAACTTATGTCTTCAAGATTTGTAATAAAACCAAATTCTTGTGTTCCTATTTTAAATGTTGGTTGAAATTTCGGCTTCTGCTCAAACAACTTTGTAAAGTGTGTTATTAATTCGTTTAAACTTGTGAGCTTCATTTTTACAATATCCTTTAATTCTATTCCGCAGAATATTTGAACCATTTTTTGTGCTATAAATTCTTCGTCGTTACTTCCTTCCTGAACCTTTAAAAATTCTTGGTAGCTTTTTAATGGTATTTCGTTTAAAGTTGTTGGTACGTTTATTTCTAACTTCATATATCTATAATTAATTATTTGCTGTTTTGTTGTGTTCGTTTTTTTGTATGTAATCGTAAGCTTGTTTTAGCATATTAATATCTCGGATGTCACGTAAATAAATACGAACCTTTACACCTTTTTTTTGGTAGATGTAAATTTGAACGCATTGCATCATTATTTCTAAATCGTTCATCTTATAAAATATTGTCCGTGTGTATTGTTTAACCCTAAAGTTTCCATTTCGTGGTATCTAACAGCGTCTATTGCGTGGTCGTTTTTACCTTGCGGTTTGTTTAATGTTTTACCAGACTTGTCAGCATCCCAACAATACGCCCTTAACTCTTTAATAAGGTTTGTGCTTTGTGAAGTAACTAAATAATTTTGTGACTGCATTATTTGTATTCCGTAGTTTACACTATCGGCGCCCTTTGTTACTCCTTTAATTTGTTGTCCTGTTCTTCGTATTTCTTCAATGCTTTTTGGTTCGCTACTATCCGCGTATGCTATTACGTGTTTTTGTAGTTTCTTTGCTATGTCGTTATTTAATAAACTTGTTTGGTAACATATTTCGTTTAGTATTCTTTGCCCGTTGTAATTGTAAACTTCTACTATGCTTGTCGGGTCGTTTGAATACCCAAAGTCTAAACCGTAACCAAGTAAACGTGCTTCAGGCGGTATCGTGTCAATTAGTTTGTAGTTTGAAAATATAACTCCTTCTAACATTCCAACAAGTCCTTCGCCATATACCCGCCACCAATTAGCCCAATAACTGCTTGTCGTGGCTTTTAAGCGGTTCTTTTCTATTTCCGCTACTATTCGTTCGTCAAGTGCTTCGTTGTCCTTGTACGTTAAAATTAAAAAGTCTGTGTCGGGTTCGTCTTTTAGTTCCGTATGAACCCAAAATTCGTTCGCTGGGTTAAAGTCTAAATATATTCGTTTTTTTGTACGTATTGCAAGTTCGTTGTAACTTTCAAATGTTACATTGTTACATTCGTTAATGTAAAGAATATCACGTCTTGCACCCCTTAATTTTGAGCTATCGTCTGCGCTAAAAAATTCAATGTAAGAACCGTTTGCAAATTCGTAACGTAATAAAGATTTGTTAAACTTGTCTTCAAAGAAACGGTTTGTCCATTTCATTATTTTAAGAAAATCCTTTAACGCTCCACGTCTTAAATGCGGAATACTTTCGGCAACTATACTTATTTCTAAATTAGAAGTTCTTGTTGCTTTGTCTATTAAAATTGGTATTATTGAAAATGTCTTTCCCGCACTTGTGCCACCCTGAATAATTGAAATTCTTTTTTTTAATTTAAGTATTTTTTTTATTGCAGTAGTTACTTTAAACATATTTAATTTTAATTACTCCTTTCTTTAATCTACGATAAAAAGTAGTTTTTCCAATTTGTAAATGTGATATTAATAAATTAATTGAGTCAAAATTGTTTCCATTAAAAGAAACTTTTTTAGTTGATGTTGATTGCGAATTTTTTAACCCTTTATTCCAAGGCGTAAGTCCTTTTTTAAATGCAGTGCTATTTCCTTCTTCACCTACAATATTACATAAATTTTCAAGCCCTAATTTTACTATGCACTTACGTTCTATATTTAATGCTTTTTCTTTACTAATTCCGTTAACAATTATTTGAAATCGAAACCCGTTATTTTTCCAAACATATTGCTTCCATTTTTTATTGCGTTTAGAACCCCCATCAAATACCCTATCGTTTTTGCCAATACCAACATAAAAACATAACCCTGTAAATATATTGTTGTGTGTATATACGTAATAATTATTCATTTTTAGTTAATTCATCTAAATTAAATAAAGGTTGTTCGATATTAGTTTGTTCTATTTGTTGAACAGGCGCACCGTAGCCACTATCCATTAGTGCTTTGTATGCTGAAACATCGCCGTCGCGCATTTTCTTAACCATTGCTAAAGTTCCCAAGTCTTCTTGCGACAAAGTTTCTTCAACGCCTGTTATTGGGTTCTTTGCCTTTTGTGTAGTTTCTAACCAAAGACGTGCTATTGTACTGCGGTTTCTACTTCCTTTCGGACGTCCGTTTTTTTCGGGTTGGTATTCCGCACTAAACTTTTTTAAATTTTCTTCGTTTGGCATTTTCTCGTTTTATTCACGTTAATTAGAGCGCAAGGGTCGGATTCGAACCGCCTATTTCAATGCAGGTTGCATCGTGTTTATCCTTATTAACTTCTTGCGCATTTTTTGGGTATGGTTTACTTAATGACTTACATAAAGGTATTAAAGTTTTGTCTAAAGGGTAAATATATTTATATTTTCCACTTGCTTTTCGTTTTTCTACTATTTTTTTTATATTAGGTTTTATTGATTTTGAATGTCTCCATTCATTATTTACAAAATATTGTGTATCTGAAGATTTTATATCTTTAATAAAAAACCAATTTGTAGCTTGATAAATAATACCTACGTGTTCTTGTCCTTTATCTGCAAAACTTACAATTAATTTTACAAGTGGATTATTTTTTTTTATTAATTTTAATGCTATTGAAATAACTTTACTTGTTGAAGATTGTTTTCCATTTAACGCAACTCTAATTAATTCAATTACTTCTCCCGAATTTAAACCAAAAGGCGAATGTATATTAGGGCTTGCTCCCAAACCAAAGCAAATAACTCCGCACCATTGATTTTGTTCATTAAATACTGAAAAAGCACTATCGTATGCTCTTGGTGCTATTTTTTTTGCATAATGAAAATTCATTAAAGCATAATTAATAGCTTTTTTTGAAGCAATTTCTAATTTCATATTTCCCCTGCTGAAACACTAAAATAAGCGCCCGAATAATTCCTATCTAAAATTTCTTGTATTTCTATTTCTGCTTTTTGTAATTGTTCTGGACTTGTAAAAGTTATTTTCATTGACGCAGGTTTATTTTTTTCTTCGCCTATTAAATCTTCGTAACTTGGTTCGTCCATAAATACAGGTAAACTTAAACCCCAATTTTCTAACTTGTCGGTATTCCATTCATTAGCTAAAATATCCCAATCCCATTCTCCAAAACCTACGTTGTCTTTGACTATGAATTCGTCTTTTTGTTGCTGGGTTAAATCTTTCGCCTGTACAATATAAACTTCTTTTAACCCTGCTTCAATACAAGCTTTGTGTCGCATATTTCCACCCAAAATAATATTGTTTTCATCTACAACTATTGGCCGTAGTTCTAACATTTGCGGGAACCCCTTAATTGAATTAACTAACTTTTTAAACTTGTCGTCTTTTATTAAACGTGGGTTTTTTGGGTTCGTCTTTATGCTGTTAATCTTTACTTTGTCTACTTTCATATTAATTGACCTATGTTGCCTAATTCGTTTACTACATCTTTATTATTGTCGTAGTGTTTTGATATTCCAAGTTCTTTAATCTTTTCTATTTTTGCTTTGTTGCTTCCTGTTGCGTAAACTCTACTAGCAGGAATATTAAGTTCGTTTGCTCTTGGTAACATTTCATCTTTGTTATCTCTTGCTGAAATAATATAAATCGTGTTTCCATCGCTTAACTTCTTTGCTAAATCAAAACCCTTTTTTGTTGATAGTGTGCCGTCATAGTCAAAACTTATTTTCTCCTTTGCTAATTTTGTATTATAAGCATCTTGACAAATTGCAGAACGTTGATTAATATCGTACTCGTTTATCATAACGTGGTCTAACATACATCGTTTAACAAAGTCGCTTTTTGTTTCGTCTTTACTTGGTTTCGGTATTGGCATTTTCTTCTGTTTGTTCTGGTGTGTATTCGTTATAGATAATTCTTAACTTTCCTACTAAATCACGCAGGCAACTTGAGCAACTTGAAAAAGTTAATCTTTGGCTTAGCACTCGGTTGTTTATTGCTATTAAACTTATTTGCTCATCGCTGGTTAAGGTTTCCGTGTTTTGCTTAAAATAAGTGTCTAACGTGTTAAACTCGTCTTCTGTTAAACACAACGGTTTTGCATACGGAAATAGTTTGTTTAGTTTTTCTTTGCGTTCATCGCATCCGCAATCCTCGCCTGCAATAAATTTAACAACTTTATCAATTCCTGTTGCTTTTGTAATTTTCGCGATTGTATCGCCTAATCCTTTACTTTCGTTTTTCATTTTTTCTTTTTTATTAGTTCGTAATCTTTGTTTATGAAATCTTCGTAGTCTTCCCCTACTTTATTTTTTATTCGTTTTTTGCAAGTTTTAACCGTGTTAAAAATACTCGTCACGCTTATGTTTGTTTCTGCGCTTATTTGTCTTAAACTCTTATCTGTGTTTTTGTAAAGTTCAAATAGTTTTTTATCGTACCAGTGCCAACTGTCGCACTCATTATCTATATTGTTTAATAGATCATTGTATGCTTCGTTTTCTTCGGTGTTGTTTTCGTCTGTTAAATTATGCGCTTCGTCTAATGATATAAATTTGATTTTGTTCTTTTTGTTCACGTGCTGGAGAAAAGTATTTTTTAAAGCGAGCCACATATACCCCTTGCTTATGTTTCCGTCTTTGAACATTTTTTCTTCGCTGCTCCACTTCATAAGCATTATATAAGTTTCTTGGACTATGTCTTCGGCAAAGAAATACTCGCCGAAAGTGTTAACCATTTTAACCCATTCGTTGTGATGTTTCGCAACTTTATTTAACCATTCCAATTTTTCATTGTTTAGATTTAAAGCAAATGTATGATTAATTTTTCAACAATTAACAAATGAAGTTATCAACAATAAATTGTTTGTAATGCAAAAAAGCGCAAACATTTAAGTCTGCGCCTACGTTTCTGGTGTTTTTTCTATCTGTTTTACATATTTTTTAGCCCCTTTGTATCCCACGACTGCATTCAAGAACGCAGATCTCTTAAAAAAGGTATTACCTGTTCATAGAAAAACAAAAGCCGTTACATCGCATTAAAAGCGGTTTAAATCGAATTCTGGGTTTCTGCGTTTTATTGTTCAAAGGCTGTTATTTATTTATGTAATAATCTATTTTTTTAAGTGTTGAAAGTGATACGTCCCTGCCTTCTAAAAAATTAGTGAGTTGAAAAAAATGGAAGGTCACCCCCTTGCTTTGTATTTCCTTAACGATGTTGTTTCGTTTTTTAAACGCTAAAAGTTTTTGTACTTCCATGCGTAATTGTTCATCCTGTATGTGCATATCAAAAAGGTAGATCATTGTTTGTATCGAGCACTTTGTATTGTGGCTCATTATTTTTTATTTGTGGCTCATCTGGTTTAATGTACGGCTCGCTAAAACTTGCGCTAAAATAATTAACTCCCTTTGCGGAAGTCTTAAGCCATAGTGCTATTTCCATTTCTTTGCCGTTGACTAGAACCTTGCCTTTGTAGTCTGGGTGGTTCTCGGCTTTTTTGTTGTCGTTTTTAAAGATTGCTCCTGTGTTGTTTCTTTGTTCCATTTTGTTTATTTATTTAGATTGTTTGTATTCGTGTTTTAGTCGCTCGAGATAAAGTACAAAGTCCATTGCTTCTTCCTGTGCGTGTGTGAGCCATTCTAACGTGCTTAAATCGGTTCGTTCTAGCGTAGTCTTGTATTTCTTTATTCCTGCTTCTGATCGTTCTTTAAATCGTGCCATAACGCTTAAAACGTTTTTGTCTTGTATTTGTATGTTCATAGGTCTATTATTTTTGTATAAAAAGCATTTGTGTATTTCATTAACTTGCACGGCCATTTGTTTACTTCATCGTAATTTACAGAATAAAATTCTGCGGTGCTCTCATTTAAAATGTAAACAAATAAATATAAATCTATTTTGTTTAATCCTTTGTTGTGTGCTTCCTCATTTACTAGTAACATTTCGTATTCTGATTTCCTGCTTGTCTTTACGTCTATTCGTTTCCCATTAATAATTAAGTCTGCGTTTTTGCTTGGTTTGTAATCTAGCAATTGAGCAGCAGTGAACTCATAGTTTTTTTGTGTTAAATATTCCATTGCGATCAACTCTCCTAAAATGCCCAGCGTGTCTACGTGTTGGTTTTTTTCCCCTCTATCGTATCTGGGAGCCTTTATTGTTAGTTCTTTGTTTACTACCGTGCGGGCTAATCCTATTTGTTCTGCAATTATCCAAAAAGATTTAGGAAAGTTAAAAGTAACCATAAATTAAAATTTGCCCCTTCCTGTGAATACTTGGCATTTTAAAACTTCTTTGTTTATGTAAGTGATGTATTGCCATATCTTTTTAATTCGTGTTTTCATATTAGCCATCTGAAAAAATTAATTATTCCTACTATTGCGAACCCATAAAGCAAAAGTGCAATTATTCCTGCGATCGTTTTTTCTTTCATATTGTTTCTATTAATTGGTTAAAATAAATTCTCCCTTCCTCAACTTTTTTTTGTATTTCCCAGATAACTGTTTCGTCTCTTTCAATTTTAAAAACTTTGACTTTTGTTGCATCTGGTAAGTGATCAAAGTTATGCTTTTTTTCTACGTATTCTCTCAGTTCTGCGTCTTCGTCAATTTTAAAATGTTTCCAGTGCTCCCTGCGTATTTCGTCTTCGACTATTTCTATCGGGGTGTTGACTAAACAATAACAAAGCAAGGCTTCGGTCTTTCCTGTTAGCCACATATAACCCTGTAATTGATAGTAATAGTCTTTTGTTGGTATTTCGTCTTCAAAGAACGGGAAGGTGTGGGCTTCGTAACTGCATTTAATGTCTAATAAAATTTCGTTCGTGTTTACGTCTGGTGTTCCTGTTATCCATTCGTTGTTAAAGTGTTCCTCGTTCTTAAAAATAAAACTTAATCCTAGAACATTATTAACTAGACTTATTGCTTCGTCTTCGCATTGTAATCCTTTGTCCGTGTATCTACTTGAAAATTCTTTTTTAATGCCGTACTTGTGTTCCAGCACTAGTTCTTGGATGTAACTCTTTGCGGTCTTGCTTAATGTTTCGGTCTTGGTGCGTGGAGCGGTCATCAACCGCCCCAATGCTGAGCATCTTATTTTCATAATAATATAATTTCATAACCGTTATCAATATACCATTGTAAAGTATCTAGTTCACTTTCATCTTTATAATTATGTCCTACCTGTCTAAGATAACCTTTGTCATCTTCAAAACAATACCACCAAGAGCCACCTTCGGGTTCTACTTTATCTATAAGCCAAATTTTATACACTTTCATACTGTTATTATTTTTAGTTGTGCTTCAGTCAAAGAAAACTTTGTTGTTAGTTCTTCTACGGTGTATTCGCCTTTGCTTATTGCGTCTATTGCTTTTTGAAACCTTGCGTTGTCTATTGCTTGTTTTTTTGGTTCTGGCTTTACCTGTTCGCCGCTTGCGTCCGTATCTTTGTCTGTTACTAATCCAAGCATTGAACTTAAAGCGTAACGTCTTAAGTAAGTTATTGCGCTCCCTAATACTTGAAACTCATTCATGCCCTTTAAAATTACTCCCTGCGGAATGTCTATTTTGCTTTCTATACTTTCTGCGCTTTCAACGTGAAATAAACAGGTTGCTATTTGTGTTCCGTTAATTAATTGTGTAAATCCTAGTCCGTGTTTTTTTAGTAGCGGGTTAATCACTTCAAAAATTTTCGGAAGGTCTGCGTAGGTGTATCCGTAGCCTTGTGTTGCTTTGTGGATCACTGGTACTTCTTGTTGAAATTCTGCTAATGCTTTAAATAAATGTTTCATAGTTTTTTGTTTTTTAAATTAGTTAAAATTTGCGCGTTATTTAACAAGTCGCGCTGCTTGTGTTTTGATTTATTATGTTTAAATATTTACCTTCTTTATCTACATGCACATGAAAAATATCTTTTTCGTTATCTCGACAAAGTACGCTCATTGTTCCGTCTGAATAAAAACCGTAGTTTATTACATTTATACAGAAATCGTTTTTTAATCTTTCAATTTTTTTTAGTTGTTCAGTTATTGCTTTCATAGTTTTTGTTTTTTTGTTCATTAATAATTACATACAAATATAAAGTTTATTTATATATAAAACTAATTAAAATAAAAAAAGTTATACACAATGTATTTTTAATTACTTTAATTTTTGTTTATATGTTTCTATTAATTCTTTTAGTTCGTCTTTGCTCCACTTCTTTGTTTTGTGTGCTAATGCCTGAAGTTCCATTAATCTTTGGGATCCTATTCGTTCTTTTATTCCTATCTGGTAGTTTAACAAATTGCCGCTTAGATAAGTGTTGCAGGCTTCGCATTGAAGGTGTACGTTGTCTTCGTTAAAGCGAACGTTTGAATGTCCGCCTTGCGAGTAATAATGGCCTGCGTTTTCTTTTTTGCACGGCTTGCTGCACGAAATACAATTTAGCCCTGCGTCTCGGTGCCTAATAAATTTATTAAATACCTGCTGGGCTATTTTTAAATAATCGTTTGCGGTTTTTAAATTCTCGACTAATTTCTTTTTCTTCTTGTTCCATTCCTTTAACTTTTGTATTTCAACCATTGCTTTTATACATTCGTTTTTTAAACAAAACTTTTGTAGTGTGTTAAACGGTGTAAATTCTTCTTTGCAGTTAAAGCATTTTTTTGTTCTGGCTTTCAAAGTTCTATATTATTTTTTGTAAATGCTACCAATCTTTTAAAGGCCATATCAAAATAAATTTTTTCTTTTTCTATTCCGATAAATTTTCTATTTAATTTTTTTGCAATTAAACCTGTAGTTCCATACCCAAAAAAACAATCTAAAATAACATCGTTTTCTTGCGTAAATTTTTGCATAAAATGTTTTGCGACATCGTCTTTCATAACCGCTTTATGTTCTTTTGGCATATTTGAATTTACTGAAGTTGTTATAATATTTTTTGTATAAGTAGTATTTGATTTTAAACTTTCATTTCCTAATATTAAAAAGTATTCAACTGCGTTTGTAATATTTTTCCCGCTTGCTGGCATCGGGTTTGATTTTTCCCATATATGAATATCAACTATATTTTTATTAAAATAACCTATTAATTTATATACATCTTGTCGGTTGTAATAATTTGTTTGAATATTATAGAAAATGTGTTTTTTAGTTATTCTTAAAAGTTGAGTAATTACGTCAATATTTAATTGTAGCCAATTATTATTAATGTCTGTAAAATTAGAATATTTGTCGTTTCTTTTTCTATTATACGGTGGCGATGTAAAAGAATAATCAATTTCGTTTTCGTTTAATAAAGGCAATATTTCCAAGCAGTCTGCGTTTATTAATAAATCATTTCCAATTTTTTTTGTGTTTATTACGTTCATAGTTCCGCGTTGTTAAATTCTATTATTTTTTTTAAATCTTTTACTTCCTGTTTCAACTCTAAATTTAAATGTTGCAGGTCGAAGTTTATCTGTCTGGTTGCTCTAAATTCTTTTTCTAGTGTTTGATAAATAAATATTGCTTTTTTTATTTCGTGCATGGTTTGCTCCATTGAAGTAATCAAATCATTTCGGTGCGGGTTCTTTGCTTTTATTTCGTCAATGCTTACCTGTAATTTTAGGCAGGTGTGGTTTAAGTTTATTCTGCTGCTTAATAGTTCTAGTTCCATTTTAAAAAGGTTTTAAGTTAATTTTGTTTGTTGGCCTAAATTCTGATATTACATCTTTCCCGTAAACTTTAAATCCTAGTCCGTAGTTGTATTCTAAATAGACGGGATCGTTTAATCCTGTATGCTTTCCACCTGTATCAATATCCTTTATTTTTTCAGTGCTTATCCAAGTTACAAATTTCATTACTTCGTGTTTAATTAGCCTGTGCACTACGATCATATCATCGCATCTATTTGTGAAAGCCTTGCCGCCTTCTACGTGGTCTTTTAACGGTGCTTTTAAATGTCCTTTAAAGTCTCCTTCTGCGTAAATATTGGAGTTCCTTCCGCTTTCTGTATTTGGGTGCGTATTAATATAAATCGTCATTCCTGTTTTGTTTACAAATTCTCGCGCTGCGTTCATAAACTGGTAGTTTCCTTCGTATGTCATATTTCGGTCAAGGCCTGTAAATGGATCAATAAGCGCAACGTCCGCTTCGCTGTCTTTAAATATTTTAAATAGTTCCTCGTGTTTGTACAGGCGATCGTTTTTTACAAATGTAAAATATTGCTCTAAATATGCGCTGTAGTTTCTTATTTCATCGTGGGTTAATTGTTTGAAATTTACACCTGCGTACATCTGTATCAAGTCTCGCAAAATTTGCCCGTGCTGGTTCTCCCCGCTCCAAATGATAAACTTCAGTTTGTGCTTTAGTGCAAGTGCTAAAAAATACCAATTAATAAAATAAGTTTTGCCTACGTTGTCGTGGCCTAAAATTATATTTACTTGCTTGCGTTTAAATTTTAAATAGTCGTCTAGTCCATTTCCAAGTTCCAGTCCGTGTTTAATTTTGCCGTCCCTGTAGTTAAGCAAGTATTCCAGCGCGGCTCCGTTATTTAATGTATCCATGTTTTCTTGCTTTTATTTCCTCTGGTGATATTCCTTCCGCTGTTGGTTCGTTTTTCTGTAGCCATTTTGAAGCCGTTAAATATAAACTTTTATATTTAGTATTGCCCTTGTAGTTTTCTATGTCGTTTAAAACGTTGTCAATTTGTTCCTGTGTGTTTTTCTCTAATAACTTTTTTATCTCCTCATTTGAAATAGATAAATGCGCGAAGCGTCTATATATATTTATTACACTATCACTAACACTAACACTAACAGCCATTTTTGCCATCGGTTTTATGCGTTTGCTATCGTTTGCCATATTTTGCCATCTTTTGGTTGCTCCCGCTTTACCTGCTTCGCTTCGCTTTTGTATTTTTTCGTCCCATTTAATCAAATCGCGCTTTAAACTTTGTTTAATCGGTTCGAATGCTATTTCAGTTAATAAGTCTTCGCATTCTGGGTTTAAATCGTTAACGTATTTTAAAATGTGTTTAAACAATTTCCCCGCCTGTTCGTCTGTTAGTTTTTCTACTGTATGCAAAACATCGCAATAAAGCAAAAATGATTTCTTATCGTCAGCCATTAGTAAAAGTTGTTTTTGATTCGTTGTTGAACTTTCCGCAGGTCGCTTAAATTTCTGGCTTCTTTTATTTCCTTCCGCAGATCAAGTTCTGGGCGTTCCAAACTCAAAAGAAGTTTATAGTATTCGATATCGTGTTGAAATATTTTATCTTTTGTCTCTACTAAATTTTTGTAAGTATTTAGTCCGTGTAAAACTGTCGCGTGGTTTAAATTAAATAAATCTCCAATTCCTTTGAGCGTGTATCCGTCCTCGCGTAGTTTTCTAAATAAATAAATTCTGCGGTGTATTATTTCCCGCTTGCGGTTTTTGTTTCCTAGTTGATCCTGTTCTATAATTTGTTTTATTAGTTCTATCATTTTTATTAGTTTTACTTGTTAATTATTAGTTTTACTTTGTCACCTAATATAAAATATAAGTGACAAAAAATTTATTATTTGTAAAGTTTATTTGTTGTTATTTGTAAACTCTATTTGTTTAATTTCCATAATAATATCATCGTTTTTCTGGATCAAGTTTTTAACGTGCTGGGTGTCGTAGGCTTCGACTATTCGTGTTTCTAGTTTCATGGGTGCTCCAACGTATGCCCAAGTTTTAAAAGTTGCTTTAAATCGTTTCATAGGTTTTTGTATTTGGTTTTCATTTTTTTTAATTCTGCAAATTTCTAAATAAAGGTAAAGGTCAAATGATCCGCGCCATTGTCGCTGCCACCAATCCATCTGGTCGTATATTGTTCCCGCTTTCATAGTTCGTGGTAAAAAGTATAGTTTGAGTCATCGTTGCTTGTCTTCCATTCCCAAAAATTATAATTTGCTAGATCGCTGTTTATTATTTCCTGCATTTCAAGTCTCAAATCTTCCAAAAGACGAACCCCTAAAACGTGCGGCTGTAAGTGGTCGTCTGTTTCAATTATCCATTTTTCGCTAACTTCTACGTCAAGTTCTATAAATGCGTATTCGCTCACTTCGTCCCAATCGTTAAACTCCCAAGTTCCCGCGATCGAAAATTGCCAGCCTGCAAATTCGTATAATAATTCCCAGCCCCTGTTCCATAATTCTAAATTTCTATTCTCCATTTTGTTAGTTTTTAGGTGTTATACATTTTAAATAAAATTCTTTTAACATAAAGTCGTTAGCGTCAGTTAAAATCCATGTTTTTGAAACTTTGCTATAAATATCAAAATTCAAATAACATCCTATTAAATACATACTAATTTCGCAGTTGTTTTCTTCAAAAAAATCTAAAATTGCTCTTGTTTCCATGTTGTTAGTTTTAAATGTGTTTAACTTCTGTCTTTATTATTACTTTGTTTTGGATGGTCTGTGTTATAATAACGTTTCCAAATCTTTGAACCTTAATTTTAATTTTGTTTGTTGTTGTTTTCATGTTGTTAGTTTTTGTTTGTTTTTAATTCTATACAAATATAATACTTATTTTAATAACTGCAAGACTTTTTAACATTTATTTTTTTAAAGTTTTACACAATTAAAAGTTAATTACTTTTTATTAGTTAATAAAGTGTTCCTTAAATCGTTTTTAAATACATCAAACAGTAAAACATACCACCCAACAGAATAAAAGCCGTTAGAGTGCTTAAAAAGTGCTTTAAAAACGATTTGTGTTCTTCGGTCGCTGGTGTAAAATAGTTGATTAAATTTTTCATAGTTCAGTTATTACAAAAGTGTATAAATCGTTTAGTTTAGTTTCTGCAAATAATTTGTTTGCGTAGTCTGTTGCGTCTTGCAGGTCTACTGCTGTTACAATTCCTATAAACAATTCGTTCTGGTCTTTGTCTTGGTATTCAATTCTGTAGTCTTTCATGGTTTTATTTTTTTATGTTGTTTAATTTAATTAATAATTGAATTGTTTTTGAGTGCCGATGTCCGTGCTTTAATATCGACATTTGTAGTTGTTCTCTTGTTCTGGTGATCCTTGTTTCTTTTTTCATAGTTTCTAGTTTTAAGTTGTTTATTGTTCGTCTCTATAATTTTCTATTGCTAAATCTTTTAATTGGTTATAATCGAGATCCTCGTATGTTTCGGCGATGTCTTTGGCCAGTGCCACTATTTGTGCAAATGCTGCGGCTTCTGCATGTGATAGGTTTCCGTCTGGCAAGTTGTCGTAGCAATCTTGTAGGTCTAGTAATGTGTTTTGAAATCGGCAGTAACTCATGTTCATAGTTTCTAGTTTTTAAATTGGTTAAATAAATTTTCTATTTCCTGTAGTTGATCGTCTTCTAAAAATGTAGTCAAGGTTTGAATAATCAAGTGCAGTTGATTTGTGTTCTGGTTGTTCTCTTGTTGCTGTGCTTCCAAGAAGTTTAAAATTTCGTTTCGTGTTTTCATAGTGTTTGTTTGTTTTTGTTTGACAAATATACGCACTTTGTTTAAAACTACAATACTTTTTAACAATTATTTTTAATTTATTTTTAATTATTTTTTTAAACCCTTGTGTTTATTGGGCTTTCTGAATAGAAAAAAACCTTATCAATATTCATTCTAAATAAGAATAAGGGCAAATTGCGCCCTTATTTAAAGGTAAAACACGTAATAAGGGTAATTTTTGCTTAAAAATGTAACATAATTAGGGATCGTGTTCGCTAAATATTATAATAATTCGGGGTTTCTGACAGGTTAAAGCCTTAAAGTTTTTGCTGTTATTAAGGTTATAGCCTTAAAAATGTCACGTTTTTGCTATTAAAAACTGGACAAATCTAAAGTCTGGGTTTAGATTTTAGTTGTAAATACAAAGTAGGCAAATCGGATCTGTCCCGTTTATTGTCAAAATTTGTGACAAAAAAAAAGGCGGTTGCTTCTAACTCCCGCCTTTAAAACTAACTATGAAATACAAAGATATTAAAAAATATGAGTTAATCGTGCAATTTGACCAAATTCTTTATGGTGGATGTATCCTTCAACGGCTTTCGGTACGCCTGTGTATCCGTTTTTGTGGTGCCAACTGTCGCTCCCTGAAGGGCTGCGCAAAGTTTCAAACGTGCAGCCTATAAAATCTTTGCTGGTTTTGTGGTGTATGTGGTGGCTGTATATATACCTGTGTTTTGTCTCGCTCCATAAAATTGGAAATTCAGTCGCTAATAATAACGGCAGGTTTTCTGTTTTCGCTCCGTCTCCGTGCGTGGTACCTATCAAGTTGTTGCCGTACTTAAATGCTTTGCGATGTAGCAAATTAACATTAAATGTGATCGTTGAATTAGCAAAGTGCGCTTCTATCAATTGCATTAAAAAGAAGCCGTGCGTTAGGTCGTGGTTGCTTGGGTTGTAGACAACTTCAACGTCTGCAAAACTAACTAATTTTTCTAAAAGTTCAATGTATAGATTTTTAGCCATTAAAAAATTATCGTACCACATTCCGTCTGTATCCTGCGGTGTTCCACCTGTTGTTGTTCGTCTGGTGTTGTCGGTGTGTAGTATGTCGTTCCCTGCTACAAATAAAACTTTGTCTATATTAAATCCTTTCGCTTTGTTTAGGATTCCTTGTAGGCCGTCTTTTGCGCGTTTAACCGCTATTTGGCTGTTGTAGTCTTCACCTGTTTCGAATGCTGTTGCTAGTTTGCCTATATGAAGGTCTGCAATGTCTATAACTAATAAATGCGTATCCTCGCTTTTTATTGTTTCTATTGCGTGGTATTTCGGTGCGTATTTTTTGACCTCGCTTATGCATTCGTCTTTTATTTTCTGGATCGCGTTTAGTTCTTCCTGTTTGAAGTTTGGGTTTTTAAAGAATAAACTTGCGTCTTTTGTTTTTAGCCATCCGTGCTTTACATCTTTGTCGTCTACTCCTGCTTCATCGGTTGCGTTTTTTATTCCGCGATATTGCATAAGCATTTGGATTTCGTCCTGTTTAAGTCGAAACCTTGCGCTGGTGTTTTTCATAAAAAATTTATATTAATGATTGTTTTGCGTACTTCCAAAGAAACGAAAGTAATAATCCAATTCCAACGCCTACAAATAAAAGATTTAAATTTCCTTTCGGGCGGTTCTTTTTAACTTCTGATTTTGCCTTCTGGCCTTCCGCGCGTGCCTTTGCTTTTTCTACGATCCTGTCTTTGTAGATTGTCTTAATCTTTATGCGGTATTCTATTTTTTTGTCTAGGCGGGTTTTTGGGATGTATTCGGTTTTCCACTGTACTATGGTGTCGTAAGTCTTTAAAAAAGTTTCGTAGTATGTAGTGTCAAACTTTGTAATTAATACGCTGTCTAATTTTGTGATCGTTAAAGTATCAGCCGTGTCTTCGCAAACGTAACCCTTCTTTATTGCTTTATTTAAATGGTATTGTGCCGAACACGAATAAAGAAAAATGCTAGTAATTAGAATAAATAGTTTTGCCATTTTTTTTGGTTGCTTTTAATACTTGTTTCCTGTTTCTTTTGCTATAACTAACATGTACCCACTGCGGGTTTTCATCGTTGCCAAATTCCCAGATTAATTGATCAAACTCTAACTTGTCTTTAATAAAATTAAAACCCTTTGCACCTATTTTAATGTCCATCGCTTCGCCTTTTGTATGTTGGCTTGTCGAACTTCCTTTTATCATTTTATTAAGTTGTACGCAACGATAACCAGAACTAATTTTAATCGGTGTGTTTAAGTGAATTCTCAAAGGTTCGAATACATTTTCACACAAAAGTTTTGCGGACGCAATTTGCGACTCGTTCATCTGGTTGTTTATTCCGTGCGTTGTTGCTGTCGGTGAACTTTGAAATTCTGCAAGTGTAACGTGTGCGCTTAAATTCATTTTAATTTGTTTAGGTTGTCTTTAACTTCTTTCGCTCGCGCAAATAATAATTTTGACGACTGCCATAGGTCTATTGATTTAACTGCTTTGTAATTTTCGTTTATGCTCATTATTTCGATGCTTGCCAAAATCAAGGCTAGCACTTTTGTAAGCATTAAAGGAACTGAAAAGAATTGTAAAATTATTTGATTTAAAATAAAATAGTCTATTAAATAAAAAAGTATAACGGTCAGTTCGTAAAGTAATAATTTAGAAATTATTGCAGAAAGTTTGCGGGATGTAATTTGTTGCTTCTGGTGTTTTGCTTTCCATATTCCTGTCGCGGTGTCTGCTAAAATTAAAACTAATAAAAGCCCTAGTATTCCGCTAATTGGTAAAAAAAAAGAAAAGCAAATCGTTATTAGTTTCAAGAGTGAATTGTTTGCTGTGTAAATTAATAAATAAAATTGTGTTCTCATAAGTTTAAATCTTCTAGTGCTTCCGTCAAACTGAAAGTTAAGTAAAAAAATAATGTAACACCGCCTAAAACAATGTAATTGTCTTGTCCTTCAAACATCATAAACATTGAAGTTGCATATCCAAAAATAAAATATAAACTTGCTAAATAATTACTTTTCATTTTATATTTAACTAACGTAACATTCATTTATACCAAACATTGAACTTGAACCTTGCGAGTTTGTTCCTATTACTTCTACGGCAATATATGTTCCGGAGTCGTGATTTGCCGTTAAATAAGTATTTGCCGTATGTGGTGTTTGGTGAACTCCGTCCCGATACCATTTATATGTTAAAGTTGGTGTAGGGTTTCCATCCCATAAATTACTAATAATACTTATCGTATCTCCAACAATTGCCCATTCTGTTGATAACTGGGGTTCAAATATATTTACAGGTACAAATAAACCCGTTGTTACAATAACGTTACTATTACCTTGTCCTGTGCCTACGGCATTAGTTCCAAAGACTTTACAATTTATCTCGTTTCCTGCAAAAGCAGAACCTAAAGTGTAAGTGTTATTTGTTGCTCCTACTATATTATTTCCTGTGCTTACATTGTACCATTGATAAGTAAAACTTGTTGGTGAACCGCTCCAAGTTCCGTTTGTAGTTGTAAGTACATCTCCAACATAAAAATTTGTTCCTGTTACAACAGGCGCTACTGTATTAACGGGTGCCGTTCCTCCTGCGGTTACTCCTACAATATCAGTTAAACCCGCCCAAGATAAAAAATGTGATTTCCCCCAATTAATTAAATTGTTCGCGCCTTTCCCCCAACCTATTGTGTTGTTCGCGGCTCCGTCTCCCCATCCGTTGCTATTTGCCATTTTCTATTTTTTTTAAATAAGTCTTCAATTTAACTATGTTGACTTCTTTTGGTTTGTAAGTTTTTAAATGTACCATCCTGTGTAGTTGTTGTTTGTGTCTGGGAACATATCGCTATTGCTGTTTGTGCTGTATTCTGGGAACAAACTAGTATTTAAAGTTATGTAGTCAATAAATCGCTGCGTGTAGTGTTGCGCTATTTGTGTTTCCTTCTCAATTAAAAAGTCTATTTCCTTTTTGTCTGCGGTTGTGCTGTTTTCCGAATTGTGTTTATATACTCCTTTGTTGCTTATCGTGTAAGCCGCAAATGGCAAATAATATTTCATCGCTAAATGGATCAACATCGGCTTTAAATAAGTCGTTGTAAGCGTCAAATAATTGCCCGACAAAGTATTTGCTACTATGTCCGCTTTTATCTTGTTTAGTAATTTCGTACCTGTGAAATTTTGCAGGTCTGTATCTTGGGCAATCTTGATATATTGTATGAAATTATCCACGTCCACATTTCCGTTTAGTGATGTGAACTTAACTATATCCTGCCGTGTTATTAATAGTGCTTCCATTATCGTGTAATTACTCTTGGTTTTTGTGGGTTGCTTGGTAAAAATCCGTAGTTATCCATGTCAACTGGTCGCTTTGCTACAAGTTCTGGGTTGCTTACTATGTATCCGCTTATCGCGGCTTTTAATTGTCCTATTTGCTTTGCTTCGTTTATATTAATTCCCTTTCCTAAAGGAACAACATAAACTTGTTTATTCCATCGGTGGTAGCAATTTCCCCCGCCTTTATATAAAAAAATATCGTAAGTTGCCGCGCCTTTCGCGCCCCATCCTTCGTTTACTGCTACGTCCTTCATTGCTACAATATCTTCTTTCCTGTATATTTTATTTGCGCTTATCATCTGGTAGCAAAAAGGCCGCGTTTTTTCGTTTATTGCTCCTACATATTTGTATCGAACAATAAATTTCATTTGTTTAATTATTTTATCCTGTGCACTTGTTATGTTTGGTCGCGCTTGCCCTGTGCTAATTAAATTAACAACTTTGCTTAGTAGACTTTGTTTGGGATCGCTGCTTAATAATTCATTTTCTTTATCGTCATTTTCGTAGTCGACTTCTTTTTCGTCTATTAAAATCCATTCTTTATCTGGTTCCTCGCCTAGATCAATTAATGCGTTTGTTTGTGCGCTTAGTTCTGTTCCTGTTTCTTCGGCTACCTGTTCTTCGTTCTGGGTGTTTTCTAGGTCTGTAAATTCTAGCGGTTGTAGCGTTCTAAAGAATAATTTTAAAGCAACGCCGTTAAATGCTAGGATGCTGTCGAATGCGTCTAGTAGTTCTTCTTGGAATGGTCGAATAACCATATTGTCAAAAAGCACGGATGAATTTTTTAATTCGTCTGCGTTTGAACTGAACCCGTTTGTTGAAGCAACCCCAAATAAAAGCGGGCTTGTTATGTTGTGGCCTAACATTATTTTTTTTAAGCATTCTTCGCTTAGGTATTCATAATGGCTTGGCGCGTCATTTAAAGGTATGTCTTCGACCGTTGTTTTTGATTCTGCGTTGTTGTTAAAAGCCACTATTACTTTTTGCCCCCTGCTCCCTGTTAGTTTGCTTAAAACTTTATTTGAAATAATATTTTGCTGTTCGTCTGTCGGTATTCCGTTGTTGAAATTTACAACTTTTGTACCACTAAATCCGTTTTGAACTTCGTTAATTAAATAGTCGGCTATTTCTTCCTCAAGCAACGTATAGGGTACTGCTCCTTGATAGTCTGGATAGGCATAATATTTCATTCCGACTGAGTAAGGCTTGCTAAATAAAATCTCTATTTTATCTTTGCTGTATCCGAAAGCGTTAAATCTAATCGGTGCAAATTTTTTGGGATCGTCCCAATTGTCGCTGTAGTAATAACCTGTTATTTGTCCGTCTTTGTCGCATTTTTCTGCTCGTAATAAATTAACAGGTATGTGGTAGGCTTTTAGTATTTTGTCGTGCTTGTCGTTGTAGTGTACTTGAATAGCAAATTGCCCGAACATTTTTCTATCCAGCACCATTTTTCGTACGTCTTCCTTGTGGAACAAAGACATCATTTGTGCGTACTCGTTTGGCTTTTTATTCGCGTCTAGGGCACTTAAACCTTTGCCGTATATTAATCGCGCTACGTTGTTTATAATAGCGTTGTTCGTTGTTGAGTTGCTGTATCTCTCAATTAAAAATTGGAAGTATTGGTCTCCGTCTTCGGTTAAAAAGTCCACCCAATTTTCGCGGTTAGTTTCCGAAATAACGGGGGATGTATATGCCGATAAATTTAAAACGTGTAGGTTATTCATAAACTATAAATTCATTTGTTGTGGAATTAGAAACGTATTGATTGTTGTTAACTGAAAACGTCACTAATGGTTGCGCGGTGCAAAATATGCGGTCTTTAAAAATTATATTATTTCCAAACTTTAAAACTAAAGTATAGGTGTGTCCTTCTATCAATGCGTAACTTGCTGTTATTGTATAAATGTAGTTTCCTGTGGTTATAGATGTGATCGTTATTGTAGTAGTAACATTTGTTTGTTCGTCTGTTATTTGCATAACATTAAACGTGTTGTCTCTTGGAATACAACTGAACGTTTGCGGTGTTGTTGAAGGTGTTAATACTATCATATTTATATAATTAAATTTTTGTCTTTTTGTTCAATTTTCAAAACAAAAAAAAAGCCGAACTTTCGAACGGCTTTAAAAATAATTTTTTAGTTATTATACATTTGTAATAATTGAAGTTGCACCTGTAACCGCTTTGATTTGCGTGTCGCCATAAGGCGCAGCAACGTTTAAGTGATTGGCTGGTATAATTTCTTCGCCCTTCATCGTAACGGTATAACCCACTAGGTCACTCATCGCTGTTCCGTTTGTTATAGTTGTTGTAACTACGTCTAAGCCGTTCTCTAAGCCTGCTAAAAAGAATTTATTGCTAAATGATTGAACGATAACCGTTGGCCTTCCCCAAGCAAGTAATTTCATTTGTTTAGTTTGTGAAGCAGTTAAACCCTTTGTTGTAAAAGTTAAATTTTGCTCTACAAATGTAGTTCCATTTTCCCGTGAACTTGTTATTGTTTGTTCAAATGAATTTGCGCCTTTCAATTCGTATTTATACAAAGTTGAAGCCGCTGGTGTTAGTGTTAGAGTGTTTAATTGGTCGATTGTATCGCCCGAGCCGTAGTTTCCTGTTGGTTGTGTTCCAACAACCCCGTAGTTAAGAAAATAAATCGCTTTGATTCCCCCTACGTTGTTCTGGCAGTCATCTGCGTATCCGTGATTTAATGTTTCACAAGCCATTGTGTGTGTTTTTTTATATTATGAATAAAATAAAGCGGAACTTTTACGCTCCGCTTTTTATTTAATTTATGCTCCGTAAGTTACCGCGTCAGATGCAAATCCGATTTCAACTCCTGCGTTGTATCTTAAAATTACTCTAACATTTGCGCTTCCGTCAAGATCCGCCATGTCTAAAACTTTCACTTCATTTTGCGAATTTAAAAGTCCGCAGCCGAAATACAAGTTATCTACTGTTGTTGCAATTGCATTGTCTGCTCCTAGTCCGTTAGCCATGAAGATTGGAATGCCGTCAAATGAAAGTGAACCGTTTGTGAACCATTGCGTTCCCTGTGCGTTTGTTCCTGATGCTCCTAATCCACTTGCTCCAAAACCGCCAAGTGCTCGAACATATAATTTAGCAATTTTTTGAGATACATAAATTCTTAAACCTTCGTTTCCGTAAAGTGAAGCAGGAATTGCATCAACAATTCTACCAAGTTCTCCGATTACTGTTGTTGCGTTTAAATTCGTACCTGTTAATGGTGTACCTACTGCTGGCGCACCTGCTGCGATTAATTTTGCTTTTAAACCTAAATAAGAACCTGTTGTTGCTGTTCCGCTCCAGATTGCTGTTTCTGTAGCCGCTGCTACTTTTTCTGCAACGTGTGCAATTAAGAAATCAGCAAATGTTTTAGGCAAAGTTTTAAACCCGCTGTATCCAAGTTCTGCCGATTGCCAATTTTGGAAAAGGTCTGATTTGCACAATTCAATATTTACTTGTAATTCTTTTGTTGTTAAAACGCTCTCGGTAAGTGTTACTGTGCCCGAAGGAGTAAATGCGCACGAAGCATCGGTTACTATGGTTCCTGTTGCTACTTTTTGTATTACCTGCTTGTATGCTACATTCGGAAGTATTGTAACTCCACCCTGCTCTAATGTTGGTGCACTTAGAAGTGCTGCTGCGATGTACTTGCCTGCGAATTCGCCCGCGTATGTGGTACCTGCTGTTACTGGATTTGGCATTTTTTAATTTTTTTTAAATTGTTTATACTTATTTTAATTTACTTATTTTATCCATTATTGAGTCCATTGTTGATCGTGGTCTTTTTGATCCATAATGTACGCTTTCAATTTCATTCGTGTTTTCTGGGTTAAAAGAAATAGGTTTAACTTCTGATAGTTCGGTTGCCTCATTTGCAACTGCGTTAACTTTTGACAAGTTTTCTAATTTCAATTTTAACTCTATGTTTTCTGCTTTTAATTTTTCTATGTCAGCGAAGAATGTTTCTTTTACAATACTATCAACAGTTTTCTTTGCACTTGCAACCGCTTCCGCTTTAACTGCAACTTCGGGGGCAACTTCGTCTTCTGGAGCAACTTCTTCTGTTGTTGGTGCGTCTTTTACTTCTAAAATTATTCCTTCTACTTCTACAACTAAAATACGGCCATCTTCTAATTCATATTCTCCGATTGGTAAAGGTATTTTTTGTTCGTCTGGTGTAACGATAAAAACTTCTTTGTCCATTTCAAAAGCATCGGCTTCTAAAATTGTAACTCCGTCTGCTAGTTTTAATGTTTCCAATTTTACTTCCATACCTAGTAAACTTTTAATCTGGTTGATTACGCTTGTCTTCATTTTTCTGTTTTTGGTTATATTAATATAATTTAGGTTTTATTTATTTGTTGTATTTTCAAATTAAATTTGTCCTATTCCTTGTGCTTGGAGACTGCCATCGCAACACTTAATACTGTACTTTTTTCCGTCTTTACACAGGCATGCTCTTGTGCCACCTTTAGGGCTAGTTTGCGATTGTTGTTCTGGTTTTTTAGTTTTATTGCTCATTTTGTTTTGTTTTTTTAGTGCTTCTGTAAGCCACGCCCACGCTCTAGAACGCAGATCTCTTAAAAAAGGTATTACGCCTTCACAAATAGTTTAAGTTCGTTACATCGCTTAAAAATCGCTTTAAATCGCATTTGTGGTTTTTGTGTTTTTTATACTTAACGGCCTTGTCGAGTATAAGTTTTCGCGTAATTTTTACTTGATTTTAGTTTGCTATTTTTGGTTTTTGCGTGTACTCCAGAGCGTTTAACTTTTGGTTTTTTAAGATGTATTTTGGTGTTAGTTTGCTTCGCCATTTAAAATAATTTCTTTGATTTTTTCCATTAAAATTTGCTCATCATCTTGTAGACTCATTTCGTATTTATCTGCAAAATAACCCTCAATAGAAAAACCTTTCACTTCGCCTAATTTAACTTTGTTCCAGATTTCATCGTTGTTTACTTTCATTGAAATCATCCATGTTCCCTTTGGAAAGTTAAATCCGTAATTCATAGACTTGTCATGTTCGCCTTCGGTGATCCAACTTTCAACAACCGACATTCCTTCCAACTTTTGATTGTGTTCTAGAGTCGCGTTGTTCTGATTTGAGTTCATAAAAAATAATTCGCTCGCTTTTCTTATTGTGGCTTCACTAAAATAAATATAATATTCTTCGTCTTTTTCGTTCTTGCGGTAGATCTGTTTGTTAGGTATTAAAGCCGCACCCATTAAAATACGCTTTTCAGCATCAACTTCTTTTAGTTCTACTTCGTGTTTTTTTAGTGCTAAAAAGTCGCTTTCAATCGCTGGGCTTTCAACTACTGATACTGCCGATATTCCGCTTTCCCCGTCTTTTTCGTCTATAATTAATTCTACTATTCGCATATCTATTTAATTAAGTTTTTGTTTGTTTGTTGTATTTTATCCACCTAGTGTTGCGTTGGCTAGTCTATTCCTGTCTAGTGATTGCTGTGATGTAACTTGCCCCGAAACAACATAAGCCTGTACTGGTTGTTGGCCTAAACTTGCTAATTGATTAACTCCGCTTTGACCGACTACATTAAATTGTGGTGCGCTCATTGTTGGTGCTGTTGCCCCGCCACCACCGCCACCTGTATCTGCGCTTGGTGTTCCGCCACCTTCAAACTTTGACGCGGCTATTTTCTTAATGTTCATTAAACCTACGGCCACTGCTCCTGCTGCTGCAATTGGTGCCAAAACTGATCCAATAACTGGAACTGCCGCAGCCGATTTGTATGCCGCCATTGCCGCTGTATATGTGTCTATTGTTGTTGCTGCTATATTTGCCGCCTTCTGTATTTCAAATGCTGTTTTTTGTGCCTTTTTATTTTTACCTGCGAACAAGGTAGCCACGTCCGCGAATGCTTGAAAACTTCCTTTAACTAAATTTAGTTGCTGGTCTAGTGTTGCCTTCTTTTTATCTGCGACATCTTTGTCTATTGCTTTTTGTTTATCCGCAGTTTCAGTTTCTATTTTTATTTTGTCCTTGTTATATTTTTCATTAAGGGCTTTTAATGCTTCCTCGTTGTTAGCATATAAAAGTTGTTGCGCTTTATAGTCAAGGTCTAATTTGTAAAGTTTAAAATCTCCCTCGCTTAATAAAATTTCTTTTAATTTTAAATCTGCGGCGGCTTTCTTATCGTTTTCCGCTTTTGTTAGTGCGTCTCTTTTTTTAAAGTAATCAACCTCGAGTGCTTCTAATAAAAGTTTATTTCCTTTAGCAGCCGTTACTTCTTTTTGATAAGCGTCATAAAGTTTTTGTTGCTCGGTGTCGGTAAGTGCAGCGATTTTATCATTAATTTGTTGGTCGTACTTATCCTCAATTTTTAATTTTTCTGCGGCTTCCTGTTTCTTTAATTCCGAAATGTCCAATTTATGCTTGGCGGCTTGGTCGTATAGTTCTTTGTATTTTCTTTGAACCCCTACAATTTCTTTTGCTTCCTCGCTAAGTAAACTATCGCTGTAACTTTGCTCTAAATCTTTTATTTTTTTAAGTGTGTCTTCCCGCTCTTTTACTCGTTCTTTTTCTTTATCCGTGTTTGCCTTTGCTCGTTCCTTGCCCGCGTCTATTGCTTCTTTATTTTCGGCTGTTTCTTGACGCGCTAACATTTTCTTTTGCCTGTTTAATTTAATGCCCGTCATTGCACCTTCGGTTTCGGCTTCGTTTAACGCTATTGTGGCTTCGCGTATTTCCTGCTTCATTTTTATTTCCGCTTGTCCGCCTAGTGCCTTTGCTTTTTGTTGTAATATTTTTAAATCAACTGCGGCAATCCTTACGCGTTCTGCGGCGGCTTTTGTTTCCTCTTTTGTTACCTGTGCTAGTGCTTTTCTTTTATCAGCCATTGAAGCGGTTTCGTCTGTTAAGATTTCCCTTGATTGAACAAGTAATTTATTAACTGCTGACTGGGCTACTGCCTGTTCTTTTTTTGCTTTATTATTTGCCTGCTGTTCTTTTTCTAATGCCCTAACAATATTAAAAGTTTTTCCACTTGCTGCGTCTCCTAATTGTTTATAAGAAGCAGCCGCTTCTCCGTTTGCGTTTTTGATCGCCTGTGCTGCTCCTTTAAAATCTAAAGTAATAAATTTGTATGCGGCCTGTACTGCGTATCCAAAAGCACGCACTAATCCCATTACCGCGTCTTTTACTTGTGTTCCCACTGCGCTTAATCCTTCCCAAACTGCGGCTATATCTTTCCCACCCTGTACGTTTGATTGGAAGGCTTCATAAACAAGTTTTAGCGTTGCTACAATTCCCGCAATAAGTAAAACAATTGGGTTCGCTAGTAACTTTGTAAATTGTGCGCCTAGTTTCATTACTCCACCTTCT
>Ga0304730_1000295_pt1 | contig 43682 bp, 42 predicted proteins | sample M_130628_MF_Meta_FD_190474 | JGI IMG/M metagenome (GOLD analysis project Ga0304730, IMG submission 190474) | Freshwater microbial communities from Lake Montjoie, Canada to study carbon cycling - M_130628_MF_MetaG (v2) (version 2) | ecosystem: Environmental > Aquatic > Freshwater > Lake | place...
CGGGATGACGTTTGCCTTGTAGCCGGCCTTGAGCATGGTCGGATTGGCGGTGTCGCGCAGGGTGGCACCCACGATCCGGGCAATCCCACCCAACTTCGCGATAGCGCCCTCGAGGTCAGGTGAGTCAAAATCAAAGGTGTATCCGGTCTCCTCGGCCACCGCGGTCAGGAACTGCTCGACGGACTCGGTGAGCATCAACGGGAACTGATGACTTCCGATCCGCGCGACCGCCGACGCGATCGCGGTCACCGCGTTGTCGTCATGGATCATCGAGCCATGCCCGGCCCGGCCGCGTGCGGTCAGGCGCATCCACAGCAGGCCCTTCTCCGCGGTCTCGATCAGGTACAGCCGACGCTGGCCACCGTCTCTGCGCGGCAACGTGATTGAGAATCCACCTACCTCGCCGATCGCCTCGGTGACGCCGGCGAAGAGATCTGGGCGGTTGGCCACCAGCCACTGCGCCCCGTACTTGCCGCCGCTCTCCTCGTCGGCGACAAACGCGAACACCAGATCGCGCGGCGGCACAATGCCGGCGCGTTTGAAGTGCCGGGCGACGGCGAGCATCATGCCGCACATGTCCTTCATATCGACCGCGCCGCGGCCCCACACGTAGCCGTCGGACACCGCACCGGAGAACGGATGAACGCTCCAGTCGGCGGCCTCGGCCGGCACCACATCGAGATGACCGTGGATCAACAGCGCACCGCGGCCGGGGTCGGCCCCGGGCAGCCGGGCGAACACGTTGCCGCGGCCGGGCGCACCGGACTCCAGATACTCCGGCTCGAAGCCTGCCTCCCGGAGTTGGCCGGCCACCCACTGGGCGCACTCCGCCTCCCCGTTGGTGGTCTCCAACTCGCCGGTATTGGAGGTGTCGAACCGGATAAGGGCACTGACGAGCCCGACCACCTCGTCTTCGGGAGCCGTCACGGTTGCATTCCTACCATTGACCCTCGCCATGAGCAGTGCGTGCGGTCGGATACCACATCTTTACCTCAAACCACATTTACAACACGCGTCCCATGGGGTTCTATTTACCGATGACCCCTGGGCTGCCCGCCGTCGCCGCCGCACTCTGCCTGTCGACCGCGGCGCTGGTAACCGCCGGCTGTGCGACCACCACCTCCGGAACCGCGGCTCCGGCCCCAGCACCCCCGATGACCACCGCTGAAACGCTACCCGCCCTGCTGCTGTCTGCCGCCGACGTGGGCTCGGCGCTCTCCGCCAGCGATATGGCGGTCACCAGCGACGTCACCAAACCCTGGAATGACAGCGCGCACTTCACCGCCGATTCCGGCGCGGCCGGATGTTTGGCGGTGGCCGGGGCGGCACAGCAGGGCGTCTACGCCGAGAGTGGCTGGACCGCACTGCACGGCCAGGTGCTCCGCGAACCGCCTACCGCGCAGGCATGGTCGCACTACGCGGTGCAGGCCGTGGTGTTGTTCCCGTCCACTCAGGCCGCCACCGACTTCTTCGCCAGGTCGACAGACAGTTGGGCCGGGTGCTCCAACCGGGAACTGGCCTATGCACAACAACTGGCGCCCGACCAACTCTGGTCGATCGGCTCCACAACCACCGACAGCGGCGTGCTCGCCGTCGCCCGGGTTCAGCGCGGCCCACAGCAGTGGTCCTGCCAACGCGCGCTGACGGTGCACGGCACGGTGGGTGTCGATGTAGAGGCCTGCAGTCTGGATGGGCCGACTGTGGCCGCCGCTTGGATCGCGCAGGCGATCGCCGGTCGGCTACCCGGCGCCTGACACAGGTTTGGGTCGACACACGCCGATCCGTTAGCCTGAACTGCCCGCTGACGGTGGGCGAAGCATGTCCGAGTGGCGGAATGGCAGACGCGCTAGCTTGAGGTGCTAGTGCCCTATTAACGGGCGTGGGGGTTCAAGTCCCCCCTCGGACACCCTTAATTTTTGTCGTAGGTTGGACACGTGCCCAAGGTGCTGTTCCTCTACAACGACCCGACCGCCCCGGCGGCCCTGCTGGGTGAGGTCTTCGCCGAATCCGGTTTCGACTGCAGCATTTTCGATGTTCTGCCGCGCGGTCGTCCCGATGATCCGATCGTCGACGTCACCTTTCCGGACCCGAGCGACTATGACGTGATCGTGCCTCTGGGCGCCCGGTGGTCGGTCTATGACGAACGCCTGAGTTGGGTGGCCGGAGAGATGCAGATGGTTCGCGATGGCTTGGCTGCGGGCGTCGGGGTGCTCGGGGTGTGTTTCGGCGGGCAGTTGGTGGCCAGCGCACTCGGCGGAACGGTGGCGCGTTCACCGGAGCCCGAGATCGGCTGGTGCGAAGTGCACAGCAGTGACCCGGCACTGGTGCCGGACGGGCCGTGGTTCCAATGGCATTTCGATCGATTCACCCTCCCGCCCGGTGCTGTCGAGGTGGCCCGAAATGACAGCGCCACACAGGCTTTCGTGAAGGGCACGGCAATGGGATTGCAGTTTCACCCGGAGGTCGATCTGGCACTGCAGGAACAGTGGATCGCCGAAGACCACGGCGGCGATATGGGCCGGCTGGGATTGCAGGCCGACGATCTGCGGGCCACGGCTGACCTCGACGACGCCGCCCGGCGGTTACGGCTGCTGGTCGGTGGATTCCTGGGCCTGCTCGATCTCAGAGCACCCCGGGGGCCGGGTCGTGGCCGAGTTGGTGGGCCAACGCGTCGGTGACGGTCATGCAGCGGAACCGGTGCCCCAGTGCGTCCAGCCTCTCCGGCCGGACGCGCTGATTGGCTTCGGCCAACTCGACGGCACCCTGGCGGCCCAGCAGCAGCCGGGGTCCGAACGACGGCACCGGCAGCAGCGCCGGACGGTGCATCGTGGCCGCCAGCGCCCCGGTGTACTCGGCGTTGCGCACCGGTTCGGGGCTAACAGCATTGACCGGGCCGACGAGCCTGGTGTCGTACAGCGCGCGGTAGTAGATGTCGAGCAGATCGTCGATGCCGATCCAGGACAGCCACTGCCGACCGCTGCCGAGCCGGCCGCCCAAACCGGCGGCGAACAGTGGCCGCAGGAGTTTCAGCGTCCCGCCCGCCGAGGACTGTACGATCCCGGTGCGAACCGTCACCACGCGAAGTCCGGCGTCGGCGGCCGAAGCGGTCGCGGCCTCCCAGTCGGCCACCACGTCGGCGAGAAACCCGTCCCCGCGCGGACTGTCCTCATTAAGCACGGTGTCGCCGCAGTCGTAGCCGTAGAAGCCGATCGCCGAAGCGCTCACGAAAGCACGCGGCCCGCCAGTGGCCGCGGCGGCGACGTCGGCGAGCCGACGCGTCGGTTCGATCCGGGAATCCCGGATCGCCCGGCGGTGGGCGTTGGTGAATCGGCCCGCGATCGACTCCCCGGCCAGATGCACGACGGCGTCCACTCCGTCCAGCAGATCGGCCGCGGGTTTGCCTGGCTCCCAACGCCTTTCGTCGGCATTGTGCGGGTCACGCCGAACCAGACGGATCACCCGATGACCGCCGGTGGACAGAAAAGCTGCCAGCGCGGTGCCGACCAGTCCGGACGAACCGGTCATCGCGATTACCATCGGTCCGACTCCGGCGTCGGCAGCATCCCGATGGGCGGCAAGATCCTCGGCGAGTTGTCGGTGCCGGTAGGCGAACGTCGAGCGCAGCATGGCGCCCGGCACGGTGGTATCGACCTCATCGTGCATGCCAGTGGTGCCGTCGCCGACATCGCTGAATCGGTGGGTGTGCCGCCACCACCCGATGATTCGGGGCGGCAGCGTCATCAGGCCGTCCGAGGACAGCACATCGCGGAACTGGTGTGGTGGTTCATAGGCTGCCGGATCATGGCGGGCGATCCAGCGCAGGCCGGCGGGCAGACCGAGGATGGCGGTGCCGTCGGCTAGCGAATCGGTCTCCTTAACCACTCTCATCGGCTGCCACGGCGGAACCAGCCTGCGCATCGCGCCGAGTCGGGTGTGCCAGGCGAACACCTCGTCGATCGGGTGGTCGACGATGCTCGCGTACTTGATGCCCACAGGTTTGCTATCTACGCCGTCAGTCCGTGCCGACGCGGATCACCGGTCGTCGCGGTCATAGCCGGTGTCGCCGTATTCGATCACGGCAGTGGAATCCGCCACATCGTCCGTCTGCAGCACGACCAGCTGATCGTCGGCGCCGCTCTGCCCATCGACAATATGGATGGCGGACTCCTCAGCCGACGCCGCGTACTCCGGTTCGTCATCGCCGGGCAGGTCGTACTCCGGTTCGTCGTGAACCAGTTCCTTCCGATGATCCTCAGCCACGACCACCGGCGCCGCGATCACGGGATCGACGATCTCGGTCACCCCGTCGGTTTCGATGACGGAGGTGTGGTCGTCGTACTCGATGAATTCGGTGTTCTCGGAATCCTCATCGATGTCATCGGATAGCAGGGCGTCCTCATCGACCCCGGCAGCCAGTACAGCGAGGCGACCGTGCGCGCGCTCGCGGACCGCATCGATGATCAGCAGCACCACACCCAGCGCACTGGCCGCGATGCACACCCACGCAACCACTTCATTGCTGGTGACGACCGCGGTGACCAGCGCTGCCAGTCCGATCACCGCGAGCACCAGTGCAACGATCAGCATCAAGCGGCCTCCCGCGGCGGGTGTTCGGATGATTTCATCAGCGCAGATCCCCCGTCACCGGGGAGTCTAGTGGCACCCCTACTGGTACTGCCCGTACCCGCCTTCGCCGGAGTCGACCGGCGCAGCCGAACCACGCTGGCCCAATTCCTCGAGCTGCGATTCCAGATAGGTCTTCAACCGGGTGCGGTACTCGCGCTCGAAGGTGCGCAGCTGTTCCAGTCGACCCTCCAGCACGGACCGCTGCTGGTTGATGGTGTTCATGAACTCGGAGTGCTTGCGTTCGGCGTCGGCCTGGAGGAAGTCGGCCTTCTCGTACGCCTGCCGAAGCTGCGACTCGGAGCGGGTCTGGGCGTCGGTAAGGGTGGCATCCGCACGTTGCTGAGCCTCGGTAACCGTCGTCTCCGCGATATAGCGCGCCTCGGACACGATCTGCTCGGCATTGGCGCGGGCATCGGCGACCATCTTGTCCGCCTCGACGATGGCCGTGGACGTGAGCCGGTCGGCCGTGTCCTGGGCGAGGCTGAGTACGCGGGTGGCCTTGAGGGCCTGATCTTCGGTGAGTTGCACGCCGCGCTCCTCGACGACGACGGCGACCTCCGACTCGGGCTGGTAGAGCGGGATCGCCTGGGGGTACTGCACCCCGCCGGCCCGCGCCGATGCCAGTTCGGAGTCGAGTTCGCCCACCCGCTGGCGGAGGTCCGCGTTCTCCTCGACGAGCCGGGAGAATTCGGTCTCCACTAGATCGAGGAAGGCGTCGACCTCATCCTCGTTATAACCGCGCTTGCCGATGGGCGGCTTGCTGAACGCCACATTGTGAACGTCGGCCGGTGTGAGTGGCATGGTCTGCCCCTTCCAGTCTTGGACAGCGGGATCACCCGCTTGGCAGTGGCGGACGCGCCGCGCGTCCGTCAGTTCCGTACTGTAACTGGCGCCCATCCTGTCACATCAGACCCGCCGGTTGCATACGACCGATCAATTAGAGCCGATGAGCGGCTTCGGCCACCCGGTCAGGCGGCCGCGCCGAACGCGAACTGCATACCGATGAAGGCCAGGAGCAGCAGAATCATGATGGAGAAGTCCAGCCGCACCGAACCTATCGTGAGCTGCGGAATGACCCGCCGAAGTAGCTTCACCGGCGGATCGGTGATGCTCATGATGACCTCGAGGATCACGACGGTGACACCCCGGGGGTGCCAGTCCCGACTGAAGGACCGGATGAACTCGACGACGATCCTGGCGATCAACAGCAGCCAGAACAGGAACAGCGCAAAACCGACGACTTCAAATATCAGCGCCACCGAGGCACGGTCCTTACTTACAGCGGATGGGACGATCACCGAACATGGTCGGGGAGGACCAGCAGCGGCTTTCGATAAGCCTACCGATGCCCCGGCGATCACCGCCCGGGCCAGCGGTCTCCGTCACTGATAGCTGTAGAAACCGGCTTCGGCGATCCGGCGACGCTCATCGGCACTGACGTCGACGTCCGCCGGCGCCAGGAGGAACACCTTGGTGGCGACCTTGTCGAAGGACCCGCGCAGTGCGAAGGCCAAACCCGCGGCGAAGTCCACCAGACGCTTGGCGTCGGCATTGTCCATCGAGACCAGGTCCATGATCACCGGCTGGCCGTCGCGGAAGCGTTCACCGATGGTGCGGGCCTCGTTGTAATCCTTGGGCCGCAGCGTGGTGATCCTCGACAGCGCGCTGCCCTCTTCGAACAGCATGGCCATCCGGCGCGGGTCCATCGCCAGCGAGCCGCGGGTCGAACCGCGTAGCGCGCCCAGGCGGGACGACCGCGGCATCTCCTCGAAATCGCGCGGACGGCTGCGCGGCTCGTCACCGTAGCCGACCCGGAAACCACCCGTGGGCGGGTAATCGGGGGCGCGGTCGTCACCGTAGGAACCGAAGTCGCGGGCATCGCGCTCGTCGTAACGGCCGCCCTCGTGACCGGCCTCGTAGCCACCCTCGTAGCCGTCGACCGCGAATCGCTCACCGCGCCGCGCGGGCCGAGCGCCCCGACCGGCCTCGCGGTCGTCCTCGTAGTACTCGTCGTCATATTCATCCATCGGCGCCATGCCGAAGTAGGCCTTGACCTTATGCAGAGTGCTCATCCGTGTGACCCTTCCGGAGCTGAACTTCGGTGTCTGTGGTGTGGAGCTAGTGTGAGTCGTGTGACTGGAGTGACTACTTAGGGAACGTTAAAGGACGTCGGCCCATTAACGCTGTACCGACACGCACACACGTGGAACCGTGTCGCACGGCGGCTTCGAGGTCGTCGGACATCCCGGCGGACAATTCGGTCGCGCCAGGATGGCTGCGCAGCACGCGGCGGTGTTCGGCCGCCAACGCCGCGAATGCCAGGTCGGGGTCGGCGCCCAGTGGCGGAATCGTCATCAACCCGACCAGGTCGAGGGCTTCGGATTCGGCGACCTGCGCGCAGAGTCGGTCCACGGCAGCCGGGTCACCGATGTCCACTCCGCCGCGGCCGGGATCACCGTCGAGACTGATTTGGACGAACACCCGCATCCGATCCCGCCGCCCTTCGGCCATCGCCACTTCCGTCGCGCGCCCCAGTGCCGACACCACCTTGTCGGTGTAGACCGAGTGCACCGAATCCGCCCAGCGCGCAATGTATTTGGCTTTGTTGCTCTGAATCAGACCGATCATGTGCCAGCGCGCGGGTCTCGCTTCCGACGTGTCGCCGACGAGGGTGTCGAACTCCGCGATCTTCGCCGAGGCCTCCTGCTCGCGGGACTCCCCGAAGGCGCGGCAGCCCAGCCGCCAGAGGATCGCCACATCACTGGCCGGAAAGAACTTGGTGACCGGCAGCAGCGCAATATCCTCGACCGCGCGACCGGCGGCGTCGGCGGCGCGAGCAAGCCGGGCTCGCGCGGCCGCCAGCGAGGTGGTCAATTCCGCAACCCGGCCGTCGGTGCTGTTCATGTCACGTCATCCGCCCGGTCATTGCAGCCGCCCGGTCATGTCATCCACCCGGTCCATCCACACCAGGGACGCCAGCCGTCCGGTCGGAGCGTCCCGACGGTGCGAGAACAGGGCTCGGTCGGCGACGGTGCAGCGCGGGTCGATGTCGATCGCGGTCACGCCGGCGTCGATCAACTGCCGCGCGATGCCGGCCCGCAGGTCCAGCGCCGGCGTGCCGGCCGCTGTGCTGGTGCGACTGCCCGGCAGCCTGGCTTCGACGTCGGCCGCCATCTGTTCGGGCACTTCGTAATGGGGTCCGCTGACCGCAGGGCCCAGCAGTACCGAGATGTTCGCTGCCCGCGCGCCTGCGGCCAGCATCGCCTCCAGCGTCCGCAGCACGACGCCATTGGCTGCCCCCACTCGTCCGGCGTGCGCCGCGCCAATCACGCCGGCATCAGCGTCCGACATCAGCACGGGCACACAATCCGCGGTCACCACGGCAAGTGCCAGTCGCGGCGTCGTGGTGACCAGAGCGTCGGTGGCGTCGAAGGCGCCCGTGCGGGGTCCGTCGACGAACTCGACGTGATCACCGTGCACCTGATTCATCCACACCAGCCTCTCGGTCGGCAGTCCGATCGCGGCGGCCAGCCGGTCGCGATTGGCCGCCACCGCCGCCGGGTCGTCGCCGACGTGGTCACCGAGATTGAAGGTGTCGAACGGCGGCAGTGATGCCCCGCCCGCACGAGTGGTGGTGACGCGACGGATACGGACGGTCACAGCACCGGCCTTGCGGGGTGGATGATCAGTGCCGCATGAAGGGCGGCACGTCGACGTCATCGTCATCGTCGCCGTACGCCGATGAGCCGTTGGTGTACACCGGCACACCCACCGGCTCCCGCGTCGCAAGCGAGTCAAACAACGGCGCACCCAGTTGGCCCGCTGTCGCCGGCGCGATGGTGTGCGTCGTGATCACGGTCGCCGAGTCGGCGGGCGTGGTCGCGCCATTGCCGATGATGATCGGCTTGCGGTTGGCGCCGTTGGCATCGAAACCGGCGGCGATCACCGTCACGCGCACCTCGTCGCCGAGGGAGTCGTCGATGACCGTGCCGAAGATGATGTTGGCCTCCGGATGGGCGGCGTCCTGTACCAGCGAGGCGGCCTCGTTGATCTCGAACAGTCCGAGGTCGCTGCCACCGGCGATCGACATCAGCACGCCCTGGGCGCCTTCCATCGACGCCTCGAGCAGTGGGGAGTTGATGGCGATCTCGGCGGCCTTGAGCGCGCGACCGTCTCCCCTGGCCGCGCCGATACCCATCAGAGCGGTGCCCGCCCCACTCATGATGCCCTTGACGTCGGCGAAGTCGACGTTGATCAGGCCCGGGGTGGTGATCAGGTCGGTGATGCCCTGGACACCGTTGAGCAGGACCTCGTCGGCACTGCGGAAGGCATCCATCAGCGAGACGCCGGCGTCGCCCATCTGCAGAAGGCGGTCGTTAGGGATCACGATGAGGGTGTCGCAACTCTCCCGGAGTGCGGCGATTCCGGTCTCGGCCTGATTAGATCGGCGCTTGCCCTCGAAGGAGAACGGACGCGTCACCACGCCGACGGTCAGGGCGCCCATCTTCCGGGCGACATTGGCCACGACCGGCGCGCCTCCGGTGCCGGTGCCGCCACCCTCGCCGGCGGTCACAAACACCATGTCCGCCCCGCGCAGGAGTTCCTCGATCTCATCCTTGGCGTCCTCGGCGGCTTTGCGGCCGACATCGGGGTCCGCGCCGGCACCGAGGCCGCGGGTGGAGTCCCGGCCGACATCGAGTTTGACGTCGGCATCGCTCATCAACAGCGCCTGGGCGTCGGTATTGATGGCGATGAACTCGACTCCCTTGAGTCCCTGTTCGATCATCCGGTTGACGGCGTTGACGCCGCCACCGCCGATCCCAACGACCTTGATAACGGCGAGGTAGTTATGCGGTGGGGTCATCGGCGTGGTCTTCCTCCGTGGTCGGACTCGGGCTGGGACGACTCTGGTGGCAAACCCTCAACCTCAACCAGAGGCTTAGAGTTATGTCAAGTTGTCGCGTACCCAGAACGGTAGGACCGGCGGGCGTGGGATTGGGGAGGCGCGCCCGCGTGTCGTTCGCAAACTTTCAGCGTCCGGGTTACTTCACCGTCGGCAGATCGGGACTCGACACGTCATAGACCCGGCCGGGCTGGGTCAGCAGGGCGGCCAGTTTCTCCGCCTTCTCGCCGGTGCGGTCGGTGGTCCCCCACACCACGGTCCGGCCGTCGGTCAGGGTCAGGGTGATCGACGACACCGAGGGTGCGGCGACCCGACTCACCTGCGCCACCACCTCGGGTCGCAGTGCCGTCATCACCTCGAGTGCGGCCTTGGTCGGCGGATCGGATGGACCCGGGCTGTCGACGTCGATATAGGGCAACCCAGGCGGCGGCGGCGCGGTCGCGAAGTCCACGCCGTCGCGGTCATAGAGGTGAGGTCCGTCCGGAAAGTCCTTGACCACGACTGGAATTCGCTCGACGATCGCGATCCGCAGCGTCGAGGGATATTCACGCTGCACCCGGGCGCTGGCCACCCGGCGGATGCCGGCCACCCGATCGGCCACCTCGCCGGTGTCGATCTGCAGCAGTGGTGTGCCCAGACGCACGGCCGCGACCCCGAGCACTTCCTCCTGCGTTACCGCACCGACCCCGGTCACCACCACAGAACGTGCGGACATCGCCGGCGTGAAGTACAGCACCAGGGCCAGCGCGACGCTGACAACGCCGAGAACTACCGACCAGATGATCAGCCGCAAACCCTTGACGTTGCGTGTCGACAGCCGCTTCGGTTCCTCGACGAGTTGACCGCGGGCCCGGCGCCTGGCGTCGCGGCGCGCTTCCTCAATCGCGGTGGCGCGCTGCTGGGCCGCGCGGCGCTCGGCGCGCTCCCGGCGCTCCCGCCGACGGGGACTCTCGCTGTCCTCGGCCTCGCTGTCATCTCCCGGCGCGTCCTCCGCTTCGGCAGCGGTCTCGTCGGGCGCTTCGTCGTCGGCGGCTTCCTCGAGCGCCGGCTCATCGAATGGCGACTCCTCGGCCGGCAGCCCGGAATCTTCTTCTTGTCCAGCGGCACTGGCACTTTCGCGATCCAGCGGTGGTTCGCTCACGGGAGCCTCCGCGACTCGGTCCTGGCACGCAATGCCGAGATGATCTCCGGGCCGAGCAGTGTCACGTCACCGGCACCCATCGTGACCACCACATCACCCGGTCTGACCGCCGCCGCCACCTGTTCGGCGACGGTGGACAGATCCGGCACGTAGTGCACCGGGACGCCGACGTGCTCAGCAACCGTGCCGCCACTGATCCCGGCGAGAGGTTGCTCGCGGGCACCATAGACATCGAGCACGAAAACCTCGTCCGCGGCGTCGAGGGCCACACCGAACTCCCGGGCGAAAGCCTTTGTCCGCGAATACAAGTGGGGCTGGAAGACGACGATACTTCGGGCTCCGGTTGTTGTCGGCCGACCGGCGGAATCCTGCTCTACGATGGTGCGCATTGCCGTCAGCGCGGCCCGAACCTCGGTCGGATGATGCGCGTAGTCATCAAAGACCCGTACCCCGTCGGCGGTACCCACCAGTTCGAATCGGCGGCGCACGCCCTCGAATCCGGCCAGGCCGTCGAGCACATCGACGACGGGTGCGCCGGCCTCGGCGGCTCCCAGGACCGCCGCCAGCGCGTTCAGAGCCATGTGCCGACCGGGAACCGCAAGCCGCATGGTCCGCGGTCGGGTCTCGCCCGCCAGCAGGATGTGCGCCACCGCGCCGGTGCCGTGCTGTTCCCAGCCCACCAGGGTGCCGGCCAGGTCGTCGGACGGATCGCTGCCGTAGCGCAGCACCCGGATCCCCAGGGCCGCAACGCGTTCGGCAAGCGCGACCGCACCCGGATCGTCGGCGCACACCACCAATGCTCCCCCGGGCCGGAGCCGATCGACGAAGGCGTCGAACACCGCGGTGTAGGCCTGCGGACTACCGAAGAAGTCGAGGTGATCAGCTTCGATATTGGTCACCACGGCGACGTCCGGGGTGTATTCCAATAGCGAACCGTCGCTCTCATCGGCCTCGGCAACGAACACCTCGCCACTGCCGTGGTGGGCGTTGGTTCCGGCCTCGCCCAGGTCACCGCCGACGGCGAACGAGGGATCGAAACCGCTGTGTTGCAGCGCAACGATGAGCATCGAGGTGGTGGTGGTCTTGCCGTGGGTTCCGGTCACCAGCACCGTGCGGTAGCCCGCCATCAGCGTGGCAAGCACCGCCGGCCGCAGGATCACCGGAACCGCGCGGCGGCGGGCCTCTACCAGTTCGGGATTGGTCTTGGGGATCGCGGCATGGGTGGTGATGACCGCGGTCGCCCCGCCCGGCAACAGGTCGAGATTGGCCGCATCATGGCCGATGCTGATCACCGCGCCCCTGGCCCGCAGTGCTGCCACCCCGCGTGATTCCTTGGCGTCCGAACCCGAGACCATGCCGCCGCGGTCGAGCAGGATGCGGGCGATTCCGGACATCCCCGCTCCGCCGATGCCCACCATGTGTACCCGCTGCAGTTCCGGCGGCAGCGCCTGATCGGGGTTCATCGGGCCGCCGTCCGTCCGGCCCGAGCCACATCCAGGACGATCTCGGCGACCCGGCGCGCGGCATCGCGGTGGCCCACGCCGGCGGCCGACGACGTCATCCCGGCGAGGCGGTCAGCATCGGTGATCAGTCGCACCACCTCGGTGCCGACGTAGCCCGGTGTCAGGTCGGCATCGGCGATCAGCACACCGCCGCCGGCATCGACCACCGGCAGGGCGTTGAGACGCTGCTCGCCGTTGCCGATCGGCAGCGGAACGTAGACCGCGGGAAGGCCCACCGCGGATACCTCGGCGACCGTCATCGCGCCGGACCGACAGATGGCCAAATCGGCTGCGGCATAGGCGAGATCCATCCGGTCGAGGTATCCCACCGCGACATAGGGCGGGTCACCCGCACCCGGCGTGGGCAAGTCCAGGGTGTTCTTCGGACCATGGGCGTGCAGCACCGAGACGCCGGCCGCGGCCAGGTCGGCGGCGGCGGCTGACACCGCCCGGTTGATCGACACCGCACCTTGGGAGCCGCCGAACACCAGCAGCACCCGGGCGTCGTCGGCGAAACCGAAATGCGCCCGCGCCTGCGCGCGCAGGGCCATCCGGTCGGAGTCGGTGATGGACGCGCGCAAGGGCATGCCCACCACCTCGGCCCGGTTCAAGCCAGACCCCGGCACCGCCGCCAGCACCCGATGGGCGAATCGCGCGCCGAGCCGATTGGCCACACCCGCGCGGGCATTGGCCTCGTGGATCACGATCGGCACCGGCCGCGAACGCCGCCCGCCGCGCCGGGCCGCAAGATAGGCGGGCACGGCGACGTAACCTCCGAAGCCGACCACCACGTCGGCCGCGACGTCGTCGAGCACGGCCCGAGTCTGCTGGATCGACAGGCGAATCCGCCACGGCAGGCGGATCAGATCGCCATTTAGCGTGCGGGGTAGCGGCACCGGGGTGACGAGTCGCAACGGGTAACCGCGCTCGGGAACCAATCTGTTCTCCAAACCGCGGGAGGTGCCCAGCGCGGTGATGCGCACGGTGGGGTCCAACGCCGTCAGCGCGTCGGCGACGGCCATGGCGGGTTCGACATGACCGGCGGTTCCACCACCGGCGACGACGACGGAAAGGGTTTCGTCCCCGCTAACTGAGTCGCTGCGGCCCGATCCGCCGTCGACCCCAGAGACACTCACCCGTAACGCTGACCTTCCAATGTGCGGGACCGTCGCGGCCGGCCGGTCCCGTGCTGTGCCTTTCGGTTCGCGGCCGCGGCGCGGCGCGACTGCGAGGCGCCTCCATAATGCCCCCCGGCGCCCGAGACGGCGCCTCCATAATGCCCCCCGGCGCCCGAGACGGCGCCTCCATAATGCCCCCCGGCGCCCTTGGACTTCGCCTTGGCTGTCGGGGTGTCCCGCGCGCGGCGCTTCTCCGGACGGGGTGCCTCGGAGTTACGCGGCGGCCGCTTCGGTGGTTTCGTCGGCTTCTTCGCCGCTGCGCTCGCCCGAGCCGATTTCTTACCGGCGGCCCGCTCCGGTGCGCGCAACCGGTCACGCAGCGCCTCGGTCCGGGTGGGCAGATACGGTTCGGGCAGTGGCAGCCGAAGCAGGCGGTTCATCTTGTCGTCCCGGCCGGCCCGCAGCGCTGCGACCGCGGCAGGCTCGTGGCGCGCCGCGTTGGCCATTAATCCGACCATGAAAAGGGTTGTGGCCGTTGATGTTCCGCCTGCCGAAATCAACGGCAGCTGAATTCCGGTGACCGGTAGCAGTCCGATCACGTAGCCCACGTTGATAAACACCTGACCGATCACCCATGCGGTCGCGGTAGCCGTGAGCAGACGCAGGAACGGGTCGACCGATCGCTTTGCGATCCGCATGCCGGTGTAGGCGAACAGCCCGAACAGCGCCAGCAGTCCGGCGGCACCGATGAAACCGAGTTCCTCGCCGACGATCGCGAAGATGAAGTCGTTGTGAGCATTGGGCAGGTAGTTCCACTTCGCGGTGCCCTGCCCCAGACCGTCGCCGAAGACACCCCCATTGGCCAGCGCGAATTTCGCCTGCCGGGCCTGGTAACCGGCGCCCTGGAGGTCGGCGCTGGGATCCAGCCAGGACCGCACCCGATCGGACCGGTATCCCTCGGAGACCGCCAGTATGGCGGCGGCCGCCATCGCCGCGAGCAATGAGCTGACGAACACCTTCAGCGGCAGGCCGGCGAACCAGAGCAGGGCAAGCAGGATGATGCCCAGCGAGACAGTCTGGCCGAGGTCGGGCTGGACGACGATGAGCGCCAGTGCGAGCAACGCCGCCGGAAACAACGGCACGAGCATCTCGCGTAGCGAGGCACGCTCCATCCGGCGCGCGGCCAGCAGGTGTGATCCCCAGACCGCGAACGCAATCTTGGTGAGTTCGGAGGGCTGCATCGATAGCCCGGCGACCACGAACCACCCGCGGGTTCCATTGGCCACGTGACCGATCCCGGGAATGAGCACCAGAACCAGCAGCACGATCGTGACCGAGAACGCCGCAAATGCGGTGCCGCGCATGAATCGAACCGGTAGGCGCAGCGCGAACCAGCACGCGAACAGGCCCACCGCCGCCCACAGCAACTGGCGGAAGAAGATCGACCACGGTGAGCCGTCCTCGTCATAGGAATGCACACCGGAGGCCGAGAGCACCATGATCAGCCCCAGGGTGGTGAGCAATCCCGCGACCGAGACCATCAGGTGGAACGAGGTCATCGGCCGGGCCAGCCAGGAACCGACCTGGTTGAACGGAGCGAACCTCGGAATGGCGAACGACCGTCCGGTTCCGGCGACATCTGTGCCGGCCACGACGTCGGCGGCGTCGGGTGTCCCGGTCTCACCGGTATCAGCGGTATCGCTCGAATCGGCGCCCCGGCGGCGCAGCCGGGACAACAGCGTGGCCACGCCTACCGTGCCGCGGCGCGAACGGCGGCCGCGAACGCATCACCGCGGTCGCCGTAGCCGCTGAACTGGTCGAACGACGCCCCGGCCGGAGCCAACAACACCGTGTCGCCGGAGCGTGCCAAGGCGGCGGCGGCGGCGACGACCTCGGTCATCACCCGCAGTCCCAGGTCAGAGCCGAACGCTTCGATCACGCGAGTCCCATCAGTAACACCTGACTCGTTGGTCTCATGCATCACAGCATCCTCCCGCGTCACAACCTGGATGACCGGGACATCGGGCGCGTGTCGCGATAACGCCTCGGCGAACACCGCGCGGTCACGCCCGATCAGCACCGCGCCGGCCAGCCGGTCGGCCACCCGGGCCACGGTGTCCTCGACGGATGCGCCCTTGAGCAGGCCGCCGGCCACCCAGACCACCCGGGGGAAGGCCAGAATCGAGGCCTGGGCGGCATGCGGATTGGTGGCCTTGGAGTCGTCGACGTAGCGCACGCCGTCGATGACACCCACCTGTTCGGCCCGGTGCCGACCGACCTGGAATCCGGCGAGCGCGGCGGCGATCGCCGCGGCGGGCACGTCCACCGCGCGGGCCAGTGCGGCCGCCCCGAGTGCGTCGAGGATGCCGACCGGACCGGCCACCGGTATCTCCTCGACCGATGCCAGTGCCAGATCGTCGGCGAATGCGCGATCGACGAGAAGGCCGTCACGGACCCCGAGTTCACCGGCCGCCGGGACGCCGAGCCTAAAGCCTGTCTTCACCGCCGCAGCGGCGCCGGGCAGCAACGCCGACGCCGCTGCGTCGTCGAGACCTACAACCGCTACCCGACCGTCGAGTGCGCGCGCCTTGGCCGCCGCGTAGGCCGGGACACTTCCGTGCCAGTCCAGGTGGTCCTCGGCGACGTTGAGCACCACACCCGCCTCCGGTCGCAGCGACGGTGACCAGTACAACTGGAAGCTCGATACCTCCACGGCCAACAGATCTGAAGGCTGGTCCAGCACGTCAAGAACCGGATCGCCGATATTGCCGCACAGCACCGCCGACCGCCCGTCGGCGATGAGCATGTCGTGCAGCATCGAGGTCGTGGTGGTCTTGCCGTTGGTCCCGGTCACCACCAGCCACCGCCGGGGCGGTCCGTACAGTCCGGCGGCGTCGAGGCGCCAGGCAAGTTCGACATCGCCCCAGATCGGAATGCCCGCGTCCGCCGCAGCGGCCATGACCGGTGTCGTCGGCGCGAAGCCCGGGCTGGCGATCACCAGGTCGAAACTCCCCGCCCGCGCGATCGCCTCGGCCGGGGCGAGCCCCGCGTCGCCGGCCAGGGCCCGCGCCGCGGCCGGATCGTCGTCGCACACTGTCACCACGACATCCCGGGACGACAACGCGCGGACGACGGCGCGACCGGTGACCCGCGCACCGGCCACCAGTACCCGCGCGCCCGGCGCCAGCGGCGACAACTCGGTCGGCATGTCAGTCACCGATGGCGGTCAGCCATTCGCTGTAGAACAGCGCCGCCCCGAGTCCGCAGGCGATCGCCGTCAGCAGCCAGAACCGGATGATCACGGTGGTCTCGGCCCAGCCGGCGAGTTCGAAGTGGTGGTGGAAGGGCGCCATCCGGAATACCCGGCGGCCGGTGGTGCGGAAGGCCAGGATCTGCACCACCACCGAGGTGACCTCGGCGACGAACAGCGCGCCGAGGACGACGGCGAGCACCTCGGTGCGACTGGTGATGGACAGTCCGGCGATGATGCCGCCCAGCGCAAGCGACCCGGTGTCCCCCATGAAGATCTTCGCCGGAGCGGCGTTCCACCACAGGAATCCGATACACGCCCCGGTGGTGGCGGCGGCGATCAGCGCCAGGTCGAGCGGGTCCCGGACGTTGTAGCAGCCCAGCCCCGGATGGGACGCGCAGGCGTTGCGGTACTGCCAGAAGGTGATCAGAACGTAGGCGGCGCTGACCATGGCCATACACCCGGCCGCCAGGCCGTCGAGGCCATCGGTGAAGTTGACCGCGTTGGACCAGGCGCTGACCACCACGATGACAAACAGCACGAACACCGCCGGCGGCAGGGCGACGGTGGCGATCTCGCGGACGTAGGACAGTTGCGGGCTGCCCGGGGTGAGCCCGTCGGGATTGCCGAACTGCAGTGCCAGGACGCCGAACAGCAGTGCCGCGGAGATCTGGCCGACGGTTTTGGCGGTCTTGTTCAAGCCGAGGTTGCGGGATCGGCGGATCTTGATCAGGTCGTCGAGGAATCCCACGCCGCCCAGTGCCGTCGCCAGTCCGAGTACCAGCAGTCCGGACACCGAGGGGCCCTGCCCGTCCATCACCAAGCCCACCAGATGTGCGCCGAAGTACCCGGCCCAGATTCCAGCCAGGATGGCCACCCCGCCCATCGACGGGGTGCCGCGCTTGGTCTGGTGGCTGGGCGGGCCGTCCTCGCGGATCTCCTGCCCGAAGCCCTGCCGGGTGAACAGCCGGATCAGCACCGGGGTGAGCAGTATCGCCACCGCCAGCGAGATACCGACGGCGACGAGGATCAGTCTCATTCGCGGCCGTCCCGCAGCAGGGTCTCGGCCAGTGCACCGAGTCCGGCTGCGTTCGATGCCTTCACCAGGACCACGTCGCCGGGTTCCAATTCGGCCTGCAGCAGTGCCAGGGCGGCGTCGGCGTCGGGAACCAGGACCGACTCCGACCCCCAGGACCCCTCCATGACGGCCCCCTGGTGCATAGCGCTCATAGGCCTTCCGGTTCCGACGACGATGAGTCGACTGATATCTAAGCGCACGGCGAGTCGGCCGATACGGTCATGCTCGGTTATCGAATCCTGCCCCAACTCACCCATTTCGCCGAGAACCGCCCAACTGCGCGCGGCCCCGGCTGATTTCCGAGCCATCACCGCAAGCGCCTGCAAACCGGCCCGCATCGAGTCGGGGTTGGCGTTGTAGGCGTCGTTGATGACGGTGACACCGTCCGGGCGGGAGTGCACCTCCATCCGATGGCGAGACGCCGGGGCGGCCGCGGCCAGTGCCGCCGCCACCTGCTCGAGGGTCGCCCCGCATTCCAGCGCCACCGCCGCCGCACACAGCGCATTGCCGACCTGGTGCTCGCCGTGGACCGCCAGGCTGACCCGGATCGCCTGACCGCCGGCGCGCAGGGTGAAGCTCGCTCGGGCCAGTTCGTCGAGTTCGACGTCGTCGGCCCGAATATCGGCCGCCGCGCTTCGCCCGAAGGTGACCACCCGCGCCGGGGTCCGGGCGGCCATCGCGGCGACGACCGAATCATCGGCATTGAGGATCACCACACCTGACGCCGGAACCGCTTGCACCAGTTCGGCTTTCGTCGCCGCGATCATCTCCCGCGAGCCGAACTCGCCGAGGTGCGCGGTGCCGACGTTGAGCACCGCCGCGATGGCGGGCCGGGCGATCCGGGCCAGCGCGGCGATGTTGCCGCGGTGTCGGGCCGACATCTCCAGCACCAGGAAGTCGGTCTGCGGAGTTGCCCGCAGCACGGTCCACGGGTGGCCGAGTTCGTTGTTGAACGACCCCGGCGGGGCGACCACCTCGCCCAGCGGTCGCAGCACGGCGGCGATCAGGTCCTTGGTGGAGGTCTTGCCCGAGGATCCGGTGATGCCGACGATCCGCAACCCTCCCGCCACCAGGTCGGCGGCCACCGCACCGGCGAGGGTGGCAAGCGCGGCCAGCACGGCTGCGCCGGACCCGTCGACGTCGTGTTCGAGCACCCCGGCATGGGCGTCGAGGGCGGGCGCGGGCGGCACCACGATGGCGGGCACGCCCACCGGTCGTGCGGCCAGCACCACGGCCGCGCCGGACTGCACCGCGGCCGCGGCGAAATCATGGCCGTCCGAGCGCGCCCCGGGCAGGGCCAGGAATATCCCACCCGGTGTGACGGCCCGCGAATCGAACTCGACGGTGCCGGTCACGTGCGTCGCCTCTGCCTCGCCCGCGCTGATATCGGTCAGTCGGCCGCCGACGATCTCGGCTAAACGGGCAACGGTCAGGGTGATCACGCGGTGTCGATCCGGCTTTCCAGGGCGCGGCCGAGTTCGTCGCGGTCATCGAACGGCCGGGTGTGCCCACCGCTGGTCTGCCCGGTCTCGTGGCCCTTACCGGCGATCACCACCACGTCGCCGCGCCGGGCCCAGGCGACGGCGTGGGAGATCGCCGACCGGCGGTCCCCAATCTCGATGATGTCGGCACCGCCGGATTCGCCCCGAGCGCCGGTGATGATGGCGGCGCGGATCGCAACCGGATCCTCGTCTCGCGGGTTGTCGTCGGTGACCACGACCAGGTCGGCGAGTTCGGCCGCGACCGCACCCATGGGTCCGCGCTTGCCGGCGTCACGGTTTCCACCGGCGCCGAACACCACGGCCAGTCGGGTCCCGGGCCGACGCAGGGTCTCCAGAACCGCGCGCAGCGCACCGGGTTTGTGGGCGTAGTCGACGACGGCCAGGAAATCCTGGCCCCGTTCGATCACCTCAAGACGGCCAGGAACCGAGGCGGTGCGCAGGCCGGGTGCGGCCTGTTCGGGTGACACCCCGATGGTGTCCAGCATGGCCAGTGCGAGCAGTGCGTTGGCCACGTTGTAGCGCCCGGGTAGCCGGATCCGAAGCCGGTGGTGCACACCGGCCGGGTCGACCGCGCTGAACTCCTGCAGCCCGCCGCGCGGATCCCCGTCGAGGGCGACGATGTCCTCGGCACGCCAATCAGCCGCCGCGCCCTCGGCGCTGACCGTGACGGCGTGCGGCGCAAGCACCGCCATCGCCCGGCCGGCGTCATCGTCCACACACACCACGGCTCGCTGCGCGCACAGTGCCGAGGAAGGTTCGAACAGCCGGGCCTTGGCGTCGAAATACGCCTGCATCGTCGGGTGGAAGTCCAGATGATCACGCGAGAGATTCGTGAAACCGCCTGCTGCGAAACGGATTCCGTCCACCCGGCCGAGTTCGAGTGCATGGCTGGAGACTTCCATCACCGCGGTGTCGACACCGCGTTCGGCCATCACCGCGAGCAGGGCCTGCAGCGCGGGCGCCTCCGGCGTGGTCAGCGCACTGGGTACATCCTCCCCGGCGATCCGGACGCCGACGGTGCCGATCAGTCCCACCGTCCGGCCCGCCGCGCGCAACCCGGCCTCGATCAGGTGCGCGGTGGTGGTCTTGCCGGATGTTCCGGTAACGCCCAGCACGGCGACCCGATCCGACGGGTGTCCGTAGACATCGGCGGCAAGTGCCCCCAGGACCGAACGCGGGGCGGGGTGCACCAGCACCGGCACCGGTGCGGGATCACCGAGCAGGCGCGTAATCACCGCCAGGCCATCCGCATCGGTGAGCACCGCGACCGCGCCGGCATCGAGGGCCGCACCGGTGTATGCGGCGCCATGTGCGGAGGCGCCGGGCAGTGCGGCGAACAGGTCGCCGGGAACCGCGTCCTGGGCGCGCAGTGTGACCCCGGTGATGCGGAGATCGGGTAGGTCCGGGGCATCGGTGATCACCGCGTCGAACCGCGTCGCCAGCGACGGCAGGGCAAGTCCCGGGACGGACCTGGGCCGCAGCGCACCGGACATCACCGCTCACCTCCCGTCGGCTCGGACGGCTAGAACCCTACCGAGCAAACGCTCGCGGGCGTCTCAAGCCGCCTGCAGCGTCAGCGGTGGGCCCGGATCCGGCGAGAGCGGCACATTCTCGCGCTGCAGCAGCCAACCGGTGAGGTTGTGGAACAGCGGCGCCGCCGAGTGGCCGGGCGTGCCGTCGGCATTGCGGGACGGGGCGTCCATCATGATGCCGATGACGTAGCGGGGATCATCCACCGGAGCCATACCGGCAAAGGTGATCCAGTAGACGTCGTCGTAGTAGCACCCGCAGCCCGGGTTGATCTGCTGTGCGGTGCCGGTCTTGCCGGCAACCTGGTAGCCGTCGACGGCCGCGGCCGGCCCGGTGCCCTGCTGGGTGCCCATCGGGTCACGCTGGACCACCGCCCGCAGCATATTTCGCACCGTGCGCGCGGTTTCCGGAGACACCACCCGGATGCCGTTCGGTTGCGGCTCGTCGGTACGGGTTCCGTCGGCGGCGATGGTGGACTTCACGATCCGCGGCGGAATTCGCAAGCCGTCGTTGGCGATGGCCTGGTACATCCCGGTCATCTGCAGCAGGGTCATCGAAAGACCCTGTCCGATAGGCAGATTGGAGAATGTGCTGCCCGACCACTGGTCGATGGATGGGACGATTCCGGAACTCTCCCCCGGCAGGCCCACGTTCGTACGCTGGCCGAGTCCGAACTTGCCGAGCATCTCGTAGTAGCGCTCCGGGCCGATCCGCTGAGCCAGCATGAGAGTGCCCACGTTGGACGACTTCCCGAATACACCGGTCGTGGTGAACCCCGTCAGGCCGTGACCCCACGCATCGCGGATATTGACCCCGCCCATATTGATGGAACCGGGAACCGACAGCACTTCATCAGGATTGGACAATCCGTACTCGATCACCGATGCCGCGGTGACGACCTTGTTCACCGAGCCCGGCTCGAACGGCGATGTCACCGCCAAGTTGCCGATCTGCCTGTCGGTCTGACGGCCGATGTCCTGGCTGGGGTCGAAGGTGTTGTCATTCGCCATTGCCAGCACCTGCCCGGTCTTGGCATCGAGCACCACGGCGGAGACGTTCCTGGCGCCCGAGGCGTCCCTGGCCATCTGCACCTGCTGCTGGACGTAGTACTGAATGTCGTTGTCGAGGGTCAGTTGCACGGTCGCACCGTCGACGGCGTCGTGGCGGTTGCGGTAGCTACCCGGGATCACCACGCCGTCGGAACCGCGATCGTAGGTCACCGCCCCGTCCGTTCCGGCCAGCACCGAATCCATCGATTCCTCGAGGCCCATCAGCCCGTGACCGTCCCAGTCGATACCGCCCACGACATTGGCGGCCAGTGAGCCGCCCGGGTACTGCCGGATGTCCTGTCGCTCGGCACCCACCTCGGGGAACTTCTTCGTGATGGCCGAGGCGATCCCCGGGTCGACGGCCCGAGCCAAATAGACGAAGGTTTCGTTGCTGCGCAACTTCGCCAGGACGCCGGCGTAATCGGGGGTGTTGTTCAACTTGCCCGAGACATCCCTGGCGATCTCCATGAGGCGCTGATCCGGATCCGGAGCCTTCGCTGACTTCTGTTTGGCCTCGGCGAGTTGCTTGCGGATCTTGGCGGGCTGGAAGGTCAGGGCGCGGGCCTCGGTGGTGAAGGCCAGCTTGCCGAGGTTGCGGTCGACGACGCTGCCGCGCACCGCTTTCTCGACGTCGGTGACCTTGAGCTGGCCTGCAGCCAGGGCGCGCAGGCCAGCCGCCTGGGGCACCTGCAGGTTGAACAACTGCGCCGCCGCCACCAGGAGGGCGATGAAGATGACGACATTTCCCACCCGGTAGCGGTAGACGAAAGACGAACTGGCCGAATCGATTTCGGTCGCCGCCCGGCTGCGACGGGCCTTAGCGGAGCGGCCTTCGCCGGCTGTCACCGGTTGGCCGGCAGCCGCCCGGACCCTGCTTTTAGACGTCGGTCGTGCACCCGATCTGTCGGCTCGACTCACTGCGCGGGTCCAACCGGACTAACCCCAGCAGCAACATCAGGCGCAACAGGCACAGCAGCCACTGTAGGCACTGGAAGTACCACCGGTGCGGCAGGCGCGACCGCCAGCGTGTCACCGGCGGGCAGGGTGATCACCGGTCCCGGCAGCGGCGGCGGGCCCGGAATCGTTCCGCCGACGGGTGCGTGCGCGATTCCCGGAACTGTCACCGGCGCAACCAGCACAGGAATCTCCGGCCCGGCCGGGCCGGGAACGCCCGCGGATAGTGCAGCCCCCGGCGACGACGGCGTGATCCGCCTCGGCACCTCGATAGCGGCTCCCGGTTTGGGTGCGGTGGGCGGCTTGGGCGCGGCCGGCTTGACCGGCGGAGCAGGTTCGGGAAGCTTGGTGTTCAGCGGTGGCGGCGGTGCCCCCTGGGCGGGCTTGGGCATACCCACGACCACCCAGTTGCCGGCAGGATCCTGAACGAGGTGCGCGGTGTCGCGCGACGGGATCATGCCGAGGTCTCGGGCCGCGTCGGCCAGTGCGGGCGCCGATTGCGCCTCCAACACATCGCGCTCGAGGGCTTCCTTCTGCTGGCTCAGCGCATCGTTGACCGTTCGAGCACTGCCCAATTGGTAGGACCGCTGCGCGGATGCGGTCGACAACCACAGCGTGATGCCCAGCCCCAGAGCGAGCGCTCCAATCACCAGCATGACGAACGGGATCCTGGCCAGTAGCGCCCGGGGACGAAGATCGACCCCCTCCAGTCTCGCGATCAGCCGCTCGCGCAGCGACGGCCGGATAACCCTGGGCGCCTTAGCTTTTCGGGCATGCGCACGCGCCTTTGCCTGAGTGGTGGTCTTGGGGCGCGCTGGCCGATCCTTGGGGCGCGGAGTCGGCGCGGTCGCCGGACCCTGACGCTGGCCGCGCGGCTCACGGGATGGACGGGTCGATGTTGTCGCGCGCGGTCCGTCGGCGGGCCGACGCTTGCGGGCCGGTCCGTCGTGCCCGCGGCTGCGTGCGGGCGCACGCTTGCGGGTCGTGGTCTCATCCAGAGCGACGGGGCCGTCTGCTTTGCGCCCGACCTTCATCAACGGTCCTCTCCGTGGTTGACGGTGTTCGCGCGTTGGATAGCGCGCAAGCGAACCGCGGCACTTCGCGGATTGCGGTCGATTTCGACGGTGTCTGCACGCTCCGCCCCCCGGGTGAGCGCAACGAACAGCGGCTCATGTCCGGGAAGTTCCACCGGCAGGCCCTCCGGCGTACGCGACGCGGTGGCCGCGGCAAAGACGGTCTTGGCGATGCGGTCCTCGAGGGACTGGTACGCCATCACGACGATCCGCCCGCCCGGGCGCACCGCGCGCAGCGCCGTCGGCAGTGCCGCCGAGAGCGAATCCAACTCCGCGTTCACCGCGATCCGCAGCGCCTGGAAGGTGCGCTTGGCGGGATGCCCGCCGGTCCGCCGGGCCCCGACCGGAATCGCGTCGTAGAGGATCTCCACGAGTTCACCCGTCCGGGTCAACGGTGTGCGCGCGCGCCGTTCGACGATGAAGGCCGCGATCCGGGAGGCGAATTTCTCCTCGCCGAAGCGGCGAAGAATATCGGTCAGCCCGGCGCGATCATAGGTGTTGAGAATCTCGGCCGCGGTCAACTCGGCGTCCGGGTCCATCCGCATATCCAACGGCGCATCCTGGGCGTAGGAGAAACCCCGTTCCGGACGATCCAGTTGCATCGACGAGACGCCGAGATCAAACAACACACCGTCCACCGAATCCGTTGCGGCCAGGCCGGTTTCGGCCAATGCCTCCGCGATTCCGTCATATCTGGTGCGCACCAGACTCACCCGTTCACCGAACGGCTCGAGTCGCGCCGCCGCGATCGCCAGCGCCGCGGGATCGCGGTCGAGTCCGATCAGGCGCAGGCCCGGGAACTCGCTCAGGAATCGTGCGGAGTGCCCGCCGGCACCGACGGTGGCATCGACCAGCACCGCGCCGGATCCGTCCGCGCCATGCGCGGTCAGTGCGGGGGCCAGCAGTTCCACGCAGCGTTCCAGCAGCACGGGAACGTGCCCGTGGTCCCGGGTCGGTTGATCTGAGGGCGCCATGGCGGATCCTCCGGGTCGGTGGGGCGCGGACGGCGCTTCGTCAATTGCCAGTGGCACAACCCCTGCTCCGAGGTCCCTGTCCGGTTGGCCGAACCTGGCGTCGGGGAAGTACGCCAGGGTCGGTTCGGACAGGGGCCACGGGGCACGAGCGTGCGGCGGCGCCGCGGGCTCAGATAATGTCGCTGAGGGCGTCATCGCTGGCCGCGGAGAAGTTTTCTTCGTGCATCTGCTGGTAGTCCTGCCAGGCCTGGGCATCCCAGATCTCGAGGAAGTCCACCGCCCCGATCACCACGCAGTCCTTGGACAGATGTGCGTAGCGCCGGTGATCGGCGGATAGCGTGATCCGGCCCTGGGTGTCAGGGTGCTGTTCGTCGGTGCCCGCCGCCAGGTTGCGCAGGAATGCCCTGGCCTCCGGGTTGCTGCGGGACGTTTGCGTCGCCTTCTGCGCGAGTTGTTCGAATTGGGCGCGGGGGTAGACCGCGAGGCTGTGGTCCTGGCTTTTGGTGACCATCAACCCACCTGCCAGCGCGTCGCGGAACTTCGCAGGCAGCGTCAAGCGGCCCTTGTCGTCCAGCTTGGGCGTGTAGGTGCCGAGGAACATGCCGCGCACATCTCCTTGCCCCTGGGTCAGGCTCTACAAGCCCCCGGAATGACCGTCACTCCGCTATGCGCCACAATACCCCACATTGCCCCACTTTGCTCCATCTTCCAGGCGCAAAGTGTCGCTTGTCCCCCACTTTTCACCTGGTTACCTAAGCCAGTCACGGATCGGGCCGATACATAGCCATCGAAACCCCAGCTCAGCGCATGGTGGGGCCAGGTGGGGGAACACAAAAAACCAGGGCAGCCGAACCGGCTGCCCTGGTGGGGTGGCGGGACTTCTCGTTACTCGTCGAAACGACGGCGGAAGCGGTCTTCCATGCGGCTGGAGAACGATCCGCCGGAGGCCTTGCCCCGACGAGCAACGCCCGGCGCGGGACCGCGGTCGCGGTCGCCGGCAACCTTTGGACCGGTGATCGCGAACACGACGGCGCCGAACATCACGACGAACCCCAGCAGCGACAGAACGGGGAAGCCACCGATCATGGTTGCCTTGATCGCCACGCCGGCAATAAGCATCGCCAGCCCCAGGACAAAGAGGCCCACGCCCTGCAGTCGCCTGCGTGCCGACGGTGCCCGGAGGTTCCCGCCGCGCACGCTGGATGCGAACTTGGGGTCCTCGGCGTAGAGAGCACTTTCGATCTGATCGAGCATCCGCTGCTCATGATCGGAGAGTGGCATCAATCCCTCCTTGCCCCGACTCAGCCGGTATTTCCTCGTGAAGTGGTCCCGCCCGGCAACACGGCGGGTGGGTAACCAAATGATACGAGTCAGAAGTGTCCCGCACCACCCGGTTCGACCACCCTTTTATCCGCCCGGCGAGTCCCTGTGATTGTAGCCCGGCCAACCGATCCGTCGACAGCGGTCACGACGACGTAAGACCATGGTCATGACCGGGCCGGGCACCGTCCCGAAGGGGCACCGGTATGGGCGCCGTGGCGAACCGGCACCGCTATGGGCGCCGTGGCGAACCGGCACCATAATGATCGGTGCACCGACCTGGCCCGGTCCGGACGTCGAAAGGGGCCCCACGGCGTTGACGAGCTTCCTGATCGACCTGTCGCCGCTCGATATGCAACGACGGCTGAGCGATGCATTGAGCGTCTACGTCGATGCCATGAGCTATCCGCGCGGCACTGAGGATCAACGGGCGTCGATGTGGCTGGAGCACACCCGGCGGTTCGGCTGGCGAGCGGTGGCGGCAGTCCAGGCCGACACCGAAACAACGGAGCCTTCCGACGCGGAGCAACTCGCTGCCGCACCGCTACTCGGGGTGGCCTACGGATACCGTGGCGCTCCCGACCAGTGGTGGCAGCAGCAGGTGTCCAGGGGTCTGCACCGGATCGGGTTTCCGCGCGACCAGAGCGCACGACTGATGAGCGACTACTTCGAACTGACCGAACTGCACATCCACCCCAGCGCGCAGGGGCGAGGACTGGGCGAGGCGCTGGCACGCCGGCTCCTGGCCGATCGCGGCGAGGCCAACGTCCTGCTGTCCACGCCGGAGTTGAACGGCGAGGACAACCGCGCCTGGCGGCTTTACCGGCGGCTCGGGTTTGCAGATATCATCCGCGACTACCACTTCGCCGGAGACCCGCGAGCCTTCGCCATCCTGGGTCGACCGCTGCCCCTGTAGTGCGTTTCTGGCACGATGACCCTCGTGCGTTCTCCCGTGCAGGATCTGGGCCGGCGGCGGCGTCTGCGGGTGTTGGCATTGCTGATGCTGTTCATCGCGCCCCTGATGGCCGGATGCCTGCGTGTGAACGCCTCGATTACGGTGTCCGGCGATGACGCGGTGGCCGGCGAGATCACCGCGGTCACGAAAGCGCGCGACGACCAGGACAGGGGACCCCAGTTCGACGAGAACCTGTCCTTCAGCCAGAAGGTCGACGTGTCGTCCTACGAAGCGGACGGCTACGTCGGCTCGCAGGCCACCTTCTCCGATCTCACCTTCGCGGAGCTACCTCAACTGGCCAACCTCAGCCGCGACGCCGCGGGCGTGGACATCACGCTGCGCCGAGCGGGCAACCTGGTGATCCTGGAGGGCCGCGTCGACCTGACCACCGTCACCGACCCGGACGCCGAGGTGAAGTTCAGTGCCGCGTTCCCGGGCGAGGTCACCTCCACCAACGGCGAGCGCGTGGATACCGGTGTCGTCACGTGGTCACTCAAACCCGGCGTCGTCACCACCATGAGTGCCCAGTCGCGGTACACCGACCCCAGCACACGTTCCTTCAATGCCGCAGCACTCTGGCTCGGACTGGCCGCACTCGTCGTCACCGGACTCATCGCCGCCCTCGCCTGGCGGGACCGAGACACCTCGCCCCGGTTCACTGCTGACAGCCACGACGACGAGAGGGCTCCGCGCTGAACGTTCACGCTGGTGCACCATCGGCCGTCGAGTTGTCCGGCGCTGTCACCGAACAACTGCGGGAGTACCTGGCCGCCCGGCGCACCGAAGCCGGCTACATCGGCACCGCGTACGACGGTCTGATCGGCGTACTCGAGGACTTCGTTCTGCGCGGCGGGAAGCGGCTCCGGCCGGCCTTCGCCTACTGGGGTTACCGGGCAGTGACCACCGGGCCCGAGGATCCGGTCGACGAGCAGACCCTGCTGCTGTTCTCCGCACTGGAACTGCTGCACGCCTGCGCGCTGGTGCACGATGACGTCATCGACGACTCCGCCACGCGTCGCGGATGGCCGACCGTGCATATGCACTTCGCCGAACTGCACCGCTCCCGGGATTGGCGTGGCTCGGCCGAACAGTTCGGGCGCTCGGCGGCGATCCTGCTCGGCGATCTCTCGCTGGTATGGGCCGACGACATCGTGGCCGCGGTAGATCTGCCTGCCGACGGCCGCCAACGGGTCAGAGGGGTCTGGTCCGATATCCGCACCGAGGTACTCGGCGGTCAATACCTCGACATCGTCGCGGAGTCCAGCGGCGCGGAATCCATCGAGTCGGCGATGAACGTCAACACCTACAAGACCGCGTCGTACACGATCTCGCGACCGCTGCAGTTGGGCGCGGCCGCCGCTGCCGACCGCCCGGACGTCCAACGCATCTTCGGCGACTTCGGCACCGACCTGGGCGTGGCGTTCCAATTGCGCGACGACGTCCTGGGCGTGTTCGGCGACCCCGCGGTAACCGGCAAACCGTCCGGCGATGACCTGCGCGCGGGCAAGCGCACGGTAATGCTGGCCGAGGCGATCACCCGGGCCGGCGAATCCGACCCGGCCGCTGCCGAACTGCTGCGCACCTCGATCGGCACCGACCTCACCGACGCCGAGGTCGGCGAACTGTGCGCGGTCATCGAATCAGTCGGAGCCCTGCGGGCCGTGGAGGACCGCATCGACATGCTGACCGGGCGTGCCCTGTCCGTCCTTTCCGACGCACCAATCAATGCACCGGCCAAGGTCGGGCTGACCGAACTCGCCGGATTGGCCGCAAACCGGTCGGCCTAGCCAATGTCTGCCAACACACGCACGGCCACCGCGGCGACCGGACTGCGTCGGCTGATCGCGTTCGCCCGGGCTGACGACGGCCGGCCGGCACTGCTGGGTTTTATCGGAACCGCGCTAATCGCTCTCGGCGGCGTCGGCGCCGGCAGCACCCGCCAGCGCGATCCCCTGCTGGAATCGGCCCACCTGTCCTGGCTGCGATTCGGCCACGGACTGGTTGTCTCCTCGGTACTGGTGTGGCTGGGCGTTGCACTCGTGCTGGCGGCATGGCTGTGGCTGGGCCGACGCGTGGTCGACGGCGAGAAAGTCAGCGAGTACACCATGATCGCGACGACCGGATTCTGGTTAGCCCCACTGCTTCTCAGTGTCCCGCTGTTCAGCCGCGATACCTACTCGTATCTGGCCCAGGGTGCGCTGTTGCGCGATGGTTTCGACCCCTACGTGGTGGGTCCGATCGAGAACCCGAATCCCCTACTGGACGACGTCAGTTCGGTCTGGGTGACCACGCCGGCACCCTATGGACCGGCGTTCATCCTGGTCGCCAAATTCGTGACCCTGGTCGTCGGCGACAACGTGGTGACCGGAACCATGCTGCTGCGACTGTGCATGCTGCCCGGTCTGGCGCTGTTGATCTGGGCCGCGCCGCGGATCGCACGACATGTCGGCGCCGACGGTGCGGTGGCGCTGTGGATCTGCGTGCTCAATCCCCTGGTGATCGTGCACCTGATGGGCGGGGTTCACAACGAGATGCTGATGGTCGGGCTCATGATGGCCGGCATCGCGCTCACGTTCTCCCGACATCACGTCGCCGGTGCGGCGTTGATCGCGATTGCGGTCGCGGTCAAAGCCACCGCGGTGCTCGCCTTGCCGTTCATGGTGTGGGTCTGGATGCGCCATCTCGGCGGAAACCGACTGCGGGCGTTCATGATTGCCACTGCGGCGTCGGTGGCGACATTCGTCGCGGTGTTCGCGGTGCTGTCCGGTATGGCCGGGGTCGGCCTCGGCTGGTTGACCGCACTGGCCGGTTCGGTTCGAATCATCAACTGGCTGACGATCCCGACCGCGGTGGCGAACCTGGCCAATGCGATCGGCGGGTTATTCATACCGGTCAACTTCTACGCGATCCTCGACGTCACCCGCACCGTCGGTATCGGTATCATCGGAGTGTCACTTCCCCTACTGTGGTGGCGTTTTCGGCATACCGACCGCGAGGCATTGCAGGGGATCGCGTGGGCGATGCTCGTCGTCGTGCTGTTCGTGCCGGCCGCGCTGCCGTGGTACTACACCTGGCCGCTTGCGGTGGTGTCAGCGCTGGCTCAGTCGCGGTCCGCGATCGCCCTGATCGCGGGATCCTGCACCTGGATCATGATCATCTTCAAGCCCGACGGCGCGCACGGTATGTACTCCTGGCCGCACGTGCTACTGGCCACGGCGGGCGCGGTGGCGGCGTGGTACTGGCTGCGCCGCGAGAGGGATCCGAAGCCGGATCAGTACGCCATCGCCTGAGCCCGGCGCAGGACCTCGCGGGCCTGATGGGCGTGCAGCGCATCGATCGGACGAGCGTTGGGAATAGTTTCACGCACCCCGTCCCGGGACACCGTCAGCGACGGGTCGGCGGTGAACAACCAGCGCAGGATCTCGGTGTCCCGGTAGCCGCCGTCGCGCAACACCGCCAGCAGACCGGGAAGCGACTTGGTCACTTCCCCGGCCTCGGTGAAAAACAACTGCGGCACCACCATGATGCCGTTGCGGCGCACCGCCACCAGTTGGCCGTCCCGGAGGCGCTGATGCACTTTGGTCACCGGGATGCCGAGCAGGTCGGCCACCGTCGGCAGGTCGTAGACGGGTTCGTCGGGATCCAGGACATCATCGCCGGCGGGAATGGTGCTCACGGCAGCAAGTGTAGGACCGTGGCCGACCAGGACACGCGCGGTGTCAGCGGAGCATCGTCGTCACCGCCCGTCGACGACCCGCCGACTTAGGATCATCCGGTGAGGTCGGATCCGCTCGTCGGTGCGTTGCTCGACGGCAGATACCGCGTTGAGGCCAGGATTGCCTCCGGCGGGATGTCGACGGTCTATCGGGGACTCGACGTTCGCCTCGACCGGCCGGTTGCCCTGAAGGTGATGGACGCCCGCTACGCCGGCGACAAGGAGTTCCTCAACCGCTTCCATCGCGAGGCCCGGGCAATCGCGAGCCTGAAACATCCCGGCCTGGTGGCCATCTACGACCAGGGAAATGATCCCGCACACCCGTTCCTGGTCATGGAACTCATCGAGGGCGGAACCCTGCGCGAACTGCTTCGCGAACGGGGCCCGATGCCCCCGCATGCCGTCGTCGCAGTGTTGCGGCCCGTGCTCGGCGGACTCGGAGTCGCCCACCAAACCGGGCTGGTGCACCGCGATGTCAAACCGGAGAATGTGCTGATCTCTGATGACGGCGAGGTGAAACTCGTCGACTTCGGTCTGGTGCGCGCGATCGCCGAGGCGGGCGTCACCTCTACCAGCGTCATCCTCGGCACAGCCGCCTATCTGTCACCGGAGCAGGTCCTCGGCCACGAGACCGGACCATGCAGCGATGTGTATTCGGTCGGCATTATGGCGTTCGAATTGCTCACCGGCACAGCACCTTTCACCGGCGACAGCGCCCTCGTGGTGGCCAATCAGCGCCTCGACCGCGACGTGCCGCCACCCAGTTCGGTGATCGATGGCGTTCCTGGCCAATTCGACGCCTTCATCGCTCGCGCGACGGCGCGCAATATCGACGACAGGTTCGCCGACGCCTCCGCCATGGGCGCCGAACTCGACGTGATCGCCGAGGAATTAGCCCTGCCGCAATTCCGAGTTCCGGCGCCACAGAATTCCGCGCAGCACGCGGCCGCCACCGTCGTTCACAGCCGGCGGCCCGATCGAGCACCGGCCGCGGGGCCACCGGTACGGACCCCGACTCGTCAGCTGACCCGCGGTCCGCGGCAGTGGCAAGCCGCCGCACCCAGCGCCACCGGTGTCGACGATCACGACGAGATCGCCGAATATCTCTCCCCACCAAGGCAATTCGCCGGAATCGCCATCGAGGAGTTCCGCTGGGCGCGGCAGCGGTCACGCCGGCTGATGGCCTTCTGGGTGCTCACCGTCGGCGTGCTCACCGGACTGGTCGCCATCGCCGGGTGGACACTCGGGACCAACCTGGACGGACTACTCGGCCGCTGAACCTACTCGCGGAGCATCTCCGCTGATGCCTACTCGCGGAGCATCTCCGCTGATGCCTACTCGCGGAGCATCTCCGCGACCAGAAACGCCAACTCCAGGCTCTGCTGGGTGTTGAGCCTCGGGTCGCAGGCGGTTTCGTAGCGTCCGGACAGATCGGTGTCGGAGATGTCCTGGGCGCCGCCGAGACACTCGGTGACGTTTTCCCCGGTGATCTCGACGTGGATTCCACCGGGGTGGGTACCCAGTGCGCGGTGCACCTCGAAGAAGCCCTGCACCTCGTCGACGATGCGGTCGAAGTGACGGGTCTTGTACCCGGTGGAGGACTCGTGGGTGTTGCCGTGCATCGGATCGCACTGCCAGATCACCTGGTGTCCGGTGGCCTGAACCTTCTCGATAATCGGCGGCAGCAGATCGCGCACCTTGTGGTTGCCCAGCCGGGTGACCAGCGTCAGCCGACCCGGCTTGTTCTGCGGGTCAAGACGTTCGACGTATTCGACAGCCAGTTCCGGCGTCATCGTCGGCCCGATCTTCACCCCGATCGGGTTCGCGATCACCTCCGCGAAGGCGATATGAGCGCCGTCGAGTTGACGTGTGCGCTCCCCGATCCAGACGTAATGCGCCGACAGGTCATAGAGGCGGGGCTCACCAAACTCCTCGGAGAGCCGCAGCATGGCCCGCTCGTAGTCCAGCACCAGAGCCTCATGGCTGGCGTAGATCTCGGCGGTGTCGAGGTTGCGGTCGTTGACCCCGCAGGCCGCCATGAAGCGCATGCCGCGGTCGATCTCGCCCGCCAATGCCTCATACCGGGCTCCGGCCGGTGAGGTGCGAACGAACTCCCGATTCCAGTCGTGCGCCAGGTGCAACGACGCCAGACCCGAGGAGGTGAGTGCCCGAACAAGATTCATCGCGGCACTGGCGTTGGCGTAGGCGCGCACCAGCCGGGACGGGTCGTGCTCGCGCACGGCCGCGTCGGCGGCGAACCCGTTGATCATGTCGCCCCGATAGGACCGCAGACCCAGCGCGTCGATGTCTGAAGAGCGCGGTTTGGCGTACTGGCCGGCGATCCGGGCCATCTTGACCACCGGCATGCTGGCGCCGTAGGTCAGCACCACCGCCATCTGCAGCAGGGTCCGGATGTTGGCCCGGATATGAGGCTCGGTGTTGTCGACGAAGGTCTCCGCGCAGTCGCCGCCCTGCAGCAGAAACGCCTCCCCGCGGGCCACCGCGGCAAGCTGGCTCGAGAGCTTCTCGACCTCGGCGGCCACGGTCACCGGCGGCACGCTCTCCAGGACCGTTCGCATCGCCCTGGCCTGTTCGGCATCCCAACTCGGCTGCTGGGTGGCGGGTTTGGCCAACGCCTCCGCCAGCCGGGCGCCCAGGTCGACCGGCAGCGGCGGCAACGCCGGCAGTTGCTCGATCGGTACGTCGACGGTCCAGTTCACCGGACTATCCTAACCGGGACACTTCGGGTTCCTCACCACCGCCGACGGTTCCCACCTGCGCCGAATCCGCGGCCGGGGTTCCCGGACCGAGATCTCGGCCGGTCGTCATCAGCTCATGGCGACGCCGATTATGCCGAGCGTCAACCAGGGCGTCGTGGGTGTCGGACGGCCGCGGCGGCATCTGCGGACTGCCGTGGTCCTCCCACAACTGCCGCAGCTCGCGAGTGAACCGCGGGATCTGCGGCGGCAGGCTGGTCATCGGTCCCCATAGCTGGCAGAGCGCGACATGGTCGTAGGCGCCCACCCAGGCCCACAGTTCGATGGGCTCGGCCTCGATCTGCGGATCGTCGATACCGAAGAAGTCCTCCAGGCCCTCCCGGATCTGCCGGCGCGAGCGCCACAGCTGCGACGCCGGCGACGGCAGCTTGGGCAGCACGTTGGTACGCACCCAACGACCCGCCGACTCCGGATCGAACTCGGTGGATATCGCATAGAACTCGCGGCCGTCGGCAGCGACGACGCCGATCGAGATCAGGTCGATGAGCCTGCCGTTGTCGATGAACTCGGTGTCGTAGAAGTACCGCATCGCGAGCCCTATCCCCCGGCCGGCACAGCGGGCCGGGCGGTCTGCGCCTGCTGGGCGTGCGCCGGTGGCGGTGCGGCATGCACCTCGCGGTCGAGTTCGGCGTCCACCTCGGCAGCGGCCGGGAACCGGGGTTCGCCGGCGATCACATGCTGCAACCAGAGATTGGCCTGGACGAACGGCCTGCGCAGGTAGCGCTCACGCTCCATCGCGCGGTGCATCTTGCGGGGTTCGTCCTGGTAGTGCCAACGCGCCCACGGGGCGTGCGGCCGGGATAACCGGATCGCGCCGATGAACAGCAACGGTGTGATGAACATGCCCACCAGTCCGGTCCACAACTTGCCCTTCAGCAGCACGACGACCGCGAGTGCCAGGATGAATACGGCCATCACCACCACCGTCACCCGGGCCAGGATTGAGGTGTCGTCGCGCCAGATGCCGATGTCGAAGAACGACAGCGGGTTGAATCCCATCACCAACAGGCCCGCCACCGCGACCGCCACGAACACCGCGTCGACGGAGGTGCGGCCGTCTTCGGACCAGTAGACGTCCTGCAGGTGCAGAATCAGCGCGAACTCGTCGAGCACGAGGGCAGCTCCGATGCCGAAGACGATTGCGGCCGCGGTGAATTGGTGGATGGTGCCACCCTGGGCCATGGTCACCAGGGCGACGCCGGCGGACAGCGACAGGATGACACCGAACACGGCGTGGTGGATGTGCATCCCCCCGCCACTGCCCCCGCCACTGCCCCCGTCACTGCCGCCATCCTTGGACGAGACGGAGATGTTGTGCGGCTGCCACCATTTGCGCGGGCCGGTCCGGCCGGCCGTGGCACGGATGTAGCGGGTGATCGTCCGGGTCACGAAGAAGGTCAGGATGAACGCGATCAGGCACCACATCAGCGGCACCCGTCCCGGGGCAATGACGTCGAAGTGCACGGCGGCTGGCACGCCTAGGGAACTTACGCCCACGCCTGCCCCGGCGCCTCGGCCGGATAGTCTGGCTGGGACATGAGCAGGCGGCGGTCGCCCGAAGTGGGCAGTTTTCTCGGGCGGCACCCTGCGGACCGCCTGCCGACCGGCCTGTGGCGAGCCGTCGACGCCGTCATCGCCATCGCGATCGGTATCGCCGTCGGCTATGCCGGCTGGCACCTCTTCCGGCAACTTCCCTACCTGATCGACACCGACGTCTACCGGATGGGTGGGCAGGCCTGGCTGGCGGGTCGGCCGCTGTACGCCGACGGTACGGTGTTTGCCACCCAGGGCGGACTGGACCTGCCCTTCACCTATCCCCCGCTGGCCGCGATCGTGTTCAGTCCGCTGGCACTGGTGTCGCTGCCGGTGGCAAGTGTGATCATCACGGCCATCACCTGCGGGCTGCTGGTGGTGTCGATCTGGATCGTGTTGGGCCGCCTACAGGTTCCGGTTGCCGCGCGCCCGGGCGCCGGACCGCTGTGGCTGCGACGCGGTTGGCTGGCGGCCGGTCTGGTCGCGATGTCGATGACGTGGCTCGAGCCGATCCAGGCGAACTTCCACTTCGGCCAGATCAACGTCGTCCTGATGACCCTGGTGATCGCCGACTGCGTACCACGCCGGACACCGTGGCCCCGGGGCCTGCTGCTGGGTATCGCCATCGCGCTAAAGCTGACACCCGCGGTGTTCCTGCTGTTCTTCGTGCTGCGCCGGGACACCCGTGCGGCGCTGACCGCGGTGGCCTCGTTCGTGGCCGCCACCCTGCTCGGGTTCGCCCTGGCCTGGCGCGACTCCTGGGAGTACTGGACGTCCACCGTGGCCCACACCGAGCGGATCGGCACCGCAACCCTGAACACCAATCAGAACGCCGCCGGGGCGTTGGCCAGACTCGGTCTCGACCCGCGCACCCACTTCGTGGTGTGGACGGTGTGCTGTCTGCTGGTTCTCGCGCTGACCGTGTGGGCGGTGCGGCGCGTGCTGGCCGCCGGCGAACCGACGCTGGCCGTGCTGTGCGTGGCGATGTTCGGCCTGGTGGTCTCGCCGGTGTCCTGGTCACACCACTGGGTGTGGGCGGTGCCGACGGTCATCGTCACCGCAGTACTCGGCTACCGGTACCGCAGTGTCGCCCTGGCGGCTGTGTGCGCCGCCGGGACCGCGCTGATGGTCTGGACGCCGATCGACCTGCTGCCCGAACACCGCGAGGCCTCGGCGGCGTGGTGGCGGCAGTTGCTCGGGATGTCGTACGTGTGGTGGGCGCTTTCGGTGCTCACGGTCGCGGGCCTGGCTCTGGCCCGTCCGGGCGTTACCCCGCCGCGGTCTCCGGAATCCGCGCCGCCGGCGGACCTGGTACATCGGGGGTGACCGGGGCGCCGGCCTGCTTGAGCGTCGCGGCATAGATGTCGACGTACTCCTGACCGGACAGGTTCATCAGTTCGTACATGACCTCGTCGATGACGGCTCGTTCGATGAATCGGTTACCGGCCAGGCCGTCGAACCGGGAGAAATCCATCGGCTTGCCGAACTTCACCGTCACACGGCCGAACCGCCACATCTTCGATCCCGGCGGGTTGACGACATCGGTACCGATCATCGCGACCGGGATCACCGGAACGCCGGTCTCCAGTGCGAGTCGCGCAAGGCCGATCTTGCCCTTGTAGAGGCGACCGTCCGGCGACCGGGTGCCTTCGGGGTACATGCCGAGCAGTTTGCCCTCCGACAACAGCCGCTGGGCGGTGTCCAGGGCGGCCTGGGCGGCGTCCGCACTGGTCCGATCGATCGGCACCTGGCCGGCGACACCGAAGAACCAGCGCTTGAAGGCTCCCTTGAGTCCGGTATCGGTGAAGTATTCCGATTTGGCCAGGAAGGTGATCCGGCGACTGACGACGAGCGGCAGAAAGAAACTGTCCACCACCGCGAGGTGGTTACTGGCCAGAATCGCCGCGCCGGACCGCGGAACGTATTCCAGCCCTTCGACTTTCGGCCGGCCGAGGAACGAGAGCGGGGGGCCCATAAAGATGTACTTGAACAGCCAGTACCACATAGGACCTCCCTCGCCGGCGCACGCGTGGGCGTTGCTCGGGTCTGACTCTACCGAGCCATGGCCACCGGAACCACTTCAGCCGCGCTGTTCACGGCCAATCCACAGGCGCCGGCGATCACTCCTCGGCGGTGACCGTCTCGACGATGATCGGGATGTCGTGGTAGCGGCCGTCGGACCCCGCCGGGTCGCCGGTGCTGTCCGCGCCCGTCACGGTAGGCGTGCCGTCGGCACCGGCGTCCGGGTCGGCCGGTGTCGGGTTCGCTTCAGCCTTCTGATCGCCGGTCATGGCGCGGATCACCGTCAGCAGCGCCACGCTGTTGTCGGCGATAACGGTCAGCAGGGGGTGCTGCTCGCCGTTGACGAGAGCGGCCAGCGCGCATACCGGACACCACACCTGCTGACAGCGACCGGGGCCGCGAAGCGCGTCGGTGGCCATCGCTGCAGCCGCTCGGACCGCCGGGTCCAGCCGGTCCAGGATCACCTGGGCCAGCTGCCGCAGTTCGGGTCCGATATCGGGGTGCGGGTTGCTCATGCCGGCCACACCCGCGGATTGGGCCGGAATCTCACCGTCAACTCACTGCCCCGCATCGTCGCACCGGTCACCAGGCAGCGGCGCAGCACCGGAGCCAGCCGCACCCGGCGGCGCTGATCGGCCGCGCCGATGATCAGGTCGTCGCCGGCCCGGCCGAGGCGCAACGCACCGGCGTCGAGTTGCGGCAGTTCAAGCCGCATGCGATAGACGGCATCAAGACCCGAACCCGACTCGCGGTCGACCACCGGCCGCAGCGGCGCGGGCGGTGCCGAGCCATCCCGCCGCCGCGCATCGTCGAGCAGTTGACCCAGCGCTTTTGGCCCGATCGGTTCACCGGCCAGGTGGGGCGTCAACACCAACCGCAACGCGCCGATCGTATCGGCGAGTTCGTCTAAAACAGATTTCTGCTCGGCGATTCGAGCCGCGTACCAGTCGAAGGCCGGATGGTCCGGGAGGTTGCGGTACTCATACGAATCATCTTGGAAGAGAACCTGATTGACGATCAACTCGTCAACGCGCACACCCATCAGTGCCAGCGAGCCGAGAGTTCGGACGGCTTCGGCGGCCACTACCCGCTCAGGCGTGAGCACCAGGTGCGCGCTCACTCGATCGCCGTCGCTGAGCAGATCCGACAGCGACTCCATGGCGGCACTGGCGGTCTCCATCATGGCGACCATCGCCGCGGTACGCGCGTCCTCGATCGCGACGCTGAGTCGACGGTGCCGCGGCCAGCACCGCTCCACGTACATCGCGAACGCCGCGGGCAGGGTCAACATCCGCAGAGCGTCGGCGGTGGACGCACAGTCCACCACCACAAGATCCCACCGACCAGAACCGGCCAACGCGGCCACCGCCCGCAGACCAAGTACCTCCTGGATTCCGGGCATGGTGCAAAGCTCTTCCGGCGCAACATCTTTGATATCGGAATCCGAAAAACGCGCGGCCAGCACCTCCGCCGTCGGATGCCACGCGGACTCCAGCAGTGCCAGGGTGTCGAGAGCCACGGCGTCCAGGTACCCGCCGCCGTTGTCGCCGCCGTTCTCCTCGGTCAGGATGCGCACCGGCTCGGCCGCTCCGCTGGGCTGCACCGGTACACCCAGCACATCGCCGAGCGAGTGTGCCTGGTCGGTCGAGACCGCCAGCACCCGTTCGCCGCTCAGCGCCGCACGCACCGCCGTCGCCGAGGCCAACGTGGACTTGCCGACACCGCCCTTGCCGACGAAGAAGCTGATCCGGGCCGCATCAGTGGGGCCCGCATCGGCGGCGGCGTCACCGGGTTCCACTCAGCCCTCGACCCGCTTCTTCAAATCCTTCAGCGCGGTATCGGTCAACCGCCGCTCGGCCTTGCGCTTGAGCAGACCGATCATCGGAACCATCAGGTCCACCGACAGCTCGTAGGTGACATCGGTTCCGGAACCCTTGGGCGTGAGGATGTAAACGCCGTCGAGCGCCTTGAGAAGCGTGCTCGACACCAGCGACCAGCGCACTGACTTGCGGTCGGCCGGCCACTCGTAGGTGAGCACCATGGTGTCTCTGAGCACCGCGGCTTCCAGCACCAGCCGGGCCACTTTCGGGTTGCCCTTGGTGTCGGTCTCGAGGACCTCGGCCTCGGTGTACTCCGACACCCACTCCGGATAGGAGGCAATATCGGCGATGACGTCCATGACCGTGCGCGGGTCCGCGTCGATATAGATGATCTGCGCCGTCTTATCCGCCACTGTCAGTGCTTCCCCATCGCTCTCGCTCGCAGTCCGGTCTCGCTTCGCCAGTGGGCGGCGACATCCAGGCCGGGACATAACCCGGACCCAAACCGTACCCTCTCGCACCGCGAGGGAACCGGGTATCAAAGCACCGGTGGCGCGCCGACCGGTCGGGTCGCCTCCAGGCTGTTCTTGACCTCGAAAGCCATCCGCTTACCGGCCACCCGCCGACGGTGGTTCAGGGCGGCCAGGTTCAGCGCGGCCGGGTCCCCGGCGGGTTCGGCATGCAGAAAGTAGTGCAGAACCACACCATCGAGCACCGGTTCCAGCCAGATCTCCATGGTGCCGGTGAGTGCGCCGGTGGCCGTCCAGCGCACACCCTTGTCGGCGCGGTCCTCGACCACCTCGAGCATCAGGTCGGAAAACCAGCGACGCCACGCGGCCCGGTCGCCCACGGCCCGGCCCACCGCGGCGGGACTCGCGGCGACGAACGTCTCGTCGGCGACCTGGATGCTGCTCACGGCCTCTAGCCTCACATATCCCGATCGCTAGTTATCCCAGGGGCCGCGCGGGCCGCACCCGCAGCAGTTCGGCGAGCCGTGCGGTGTGGACGTCCCAATTCCAGTCCCGCTCGATCCAGGCCCGCCCGGCCGCACCCATGCGCTGAGCCAGCTCCGGGTCGGCCAGCAGATCGCTGATGGCCTCGACGATCTCGTCGTGGTTCCGGCCGTCCACCACCCGGCCGGTCTCGCCGTCGCGGACGGTTTCCGGCGCGCCACCGGAGTTTCCGGCCACCACCGCAACACCGGTGGCCGATGCCTCCAGGAACACGATGCCCAGGCCCTCGACGTCCAGGCCTGCTCCGCGGGTGCGGCACGGCATGGCGAACACGTCGGCCATCGCGTAGTGGGCCGGGAGTTCGGCGCCCGGCACCGAACCGGTGAACACCACGTCGGCATCCACACCGCAGTCCTGCGCCAGCCGGTGCAGGGTGTCGGCAGAGGGTCCGCCGCCGACGATCACCAGCGCGGCGCCGCTGACCCGGCGCCGAATGTCCGGCCAGGCCCTGATCAACATGTCCTGGCCTTTGCGCGGCACCAGTCGGGACACACAGACCACCACCGGTCGGCCGCCGAGGTGGTAGCGCGCCCGTATTTGCGCGCGGCTAACCGGGTCGGACTCGAACCGATCGGTGTCGACGCCCGGCGGCAGGTGTTCCAGGCTCGCCCGGGGACCGAATGCCGAGGCGAATCGACCACGGGTGTAGCTGCTGACATAGGTGATGATGTCGGTCTGGGCACCGATACGCCGCAGTGCCGACCGGGCGCCCGGCAGCATCGACCAGCCCACCTCGTGCCCGTGCGTACTGGCCACCACGTGCGCAGCACCGGCCCGGCGAGCCTGCGGTGCCAGCAGAGCCAGTGGCGCGGCCGCACCGAACCACACGGTCTCGATACCGTGACTTCCGATCAGGTCACGCATCCGACGGTCCACACCAGGCTGCGGAACCATCAGCGTGCCGGGATGGCGGACGACCGTGAACGGCGCGGTGCGGTCGTACTCCTCGGCACCCTTCCACGACGGGGCGTAGACGGTCAGCTCGTGCTGGCCGGACGCGGCCAACCGGCGCACGAATTGTTCGAGATACGACTGGATTCCGCCAGGCCGCGGTGGAAAGTCGTTGGTCACCAACAGGATTCGTGTCATCGTCAACCACGCCCTGTTGTCAGCCACGACGCCCAGCGGAGCTTCAGTCCGGGCAGGTCGGTGCCGAGGGTCTGCTGGACGGCCACTGCCAGGTCAGCGTGGTGGGGTCCGCAGGCCGCTGCATACAACCGGCGAAGCCCGTCGGTGCCGTAGGTATCGGCGACGAACCGCGCGAACCACCACGCCCGGTCGTAGGCCGCCGAACGCTCGACGCCAGACTCGTCGAGTGCGGCATCGGAGGGCAGTTCGGCACTCGTGCCGGCGGGTATCGCCGACGGCGGCCGCGCGACGAAGTCCGCCACGCCTTCGGTCAGCCAGCGTGGGGCGTCCAGGGCGGTATCGGAACGGGCGGCGAGGTGAAAAAGCTCGTGCGTCAACACAATTCGCAGCGCGGAGTCGTTCATCGCCGACGCGCCGGGGGCAAAGACGATCCGCTGACCGGACGTCGCGCGCTCGGCGAGATCGACCTCGTCGGCGACGGATACCGCGGCGATATCGGCCCACCGGCGTCGGATGTCGAGGTGGGCCTGGTCGAGGAATTGCGCTTCGGAGTCGGTGGCCGCGACGGTGATCTCCGGGTCATCACCGTGCCCCCAGTCGGTGCCCCAGAACCACTCGACCGAATCAACGGCCGCGCCCAATTCGGCTCTAACCCGGGCGAGTAGGCCGTCGGTCCGGGTCCCGCCCAGGCTGAGCAGACGCACCGTCCGGCCGCCGGCGAGTATCGACGGAGCCGAGGCCGAGAGCGCCGGAAGCGGGAATGGTGAGGACGGGTGCGGCAACCTGGTGAGAAGCATCGATGCCGCGGCCAACTCGGCGATCAGCACTGCGGCCACCGGACCTGACCGCCGAATCTGGCGACCTGCCGACTCAGTACCGACGGACGTTGAAGATCGGGGCGTTGTTCACCGGGACGACGGCCACCGGTATCCCGAAGGTGGAGGCGTGCACCATCATCCCGTCACCGACGTACATCCCGACATGCGACGCATCGGAGTAATAGGTAATGACATCACCGGGTTGCATCTGGTCCAACGAGACCGGCTGTCCACCGGCGGCCAGCGCGTAACTCGAATGCGGCAGAAAGACACCGGCCTGCTGGTAGGCCCACATGACCAGACCGGAGCAGTCGAATTCACCGGGTCCTGCGGCACCCCAGACATACGGCGTGCCGAGTCGGGTCAACGCCGCCTGCACGGCGACCGAGCCCTCTCCGCCGCCGGCACCGGGTGACGGCAGTGCGGCCATCGCGAGGATCTCATTCGGCGGCCCAGACTCGGGAGCAGCCTCGGGCGCCGGCGCTGCCGGAATCGCCGGCGGCAAGGCGGCCGGGCCGGCCAGGGTGGCCCGCTGCAGGGCGGTCAGAAGCGCGTATCGCGACTTCACCGCCGCGATCTGCACCTGAAGTTGGGATTGCTTCCCCTGCAGGTCGGCGCGGATGGCGGCGGCCTCGTCGGCGGCCGTCCTGGCATCCGCCGCGGATTTGGCCGAGGCGGCCTCGATCCGGACCGCTTCGGCGCTGAGGTCGCGGAAGCTCTGCATCTGAGCTGACATCTCGATACCCATGACCCGCTGGACAGCCATCTTGTCGATCAAGCCCTGCGGTGAGGCTGCGGTCAGGATCGCATTGAGACCGTCGGTGCGGCCACCCATGTACACCGAGGCGGCCAGCGTATTGACCGAGCCCTGGTAGGAGGACAGCTGGAGTCGGGCGGCGTCCAGAGCGGCCAGATCGTTGGCGTGCGACTGCTCCGCTGCCGTCTGGGCCTGGACTTTCTTGTCGAGGTCGAGTTCGGCCGCGTGCATCTGCTCGGTGAGTTGCTCGGCCTGCCGAGAGAGTTCACCGATCTTGGTCACGGCGTCCTGGGCCGGATCGGCCATGGCCGGGGTGCTGAGCAGGCTGGCGAGCACCGTGGCGCCCGCGACGGCACCGGCAAACCACTTATGAGCAGCGGATTTGGAGAGGGAGGTGCGGTCAAACATCAAGGTTTTCGCGTCCTTTGACTGCGTCGACTCGACTCGCCGGAGTGCGTTCAGGTCTCGGTAAGGTTACGAAACGGCAACGGCTTTGTCCAACCAAAGGGCGAAGATCTCAGCGAATGTTCAGCCACATCAGTCACACCAGTAACTGAGCGAACAGCGCCTTCCAGAGCTAGCCGGCCAGTTCCGCGCCGGGATTCCGCCGCACCGGCACCAGTCGCAACCGGGGCGCCATACCCGCCTCGGCGAGCACCTCCAGTGCGGCACGCTCATCCTCCAGCAGAGTTTCCGGAACGCCCAGCAGCACGCTGACCACACAATCCGGGCAACCCGGCCCCCGAACCGCACACTGGTCGCAGTCGATGATCACGGGTTCGCCCGGTTCTGGCGGGACGTGTCCCACATCGATTGGTCTCATATCGGATCTCTCTTCCTGTTCGTTCGCAGCACACTGCTCGACTGCCCCGCACGCTAGCGACAGGTACCGACACGTTCTCCCCGTCGTTGTGGCGCGGTCCGTTTTGTCGGAGGTGCGCCCTACCGTCAGTCACCGTGGCCGGCTTTCGCACCGACGATCAGTTGAGCTTCGCCGACGTTGACGCCGTCGCGGAGGCATCGCTACGGGATGCCACGTTCGTCATCGTCGACCTCGAGACCACCGGGTCGCGGGCGAACGCCGCGGCGGACGGATACCGGGACGCGATCACCGAGATCGGCGCGGTCAAGGTGCGCGGCGGAAAGGTCATCGGCGAGTTCGC
>Ga0304730_1000296_pt1 | contig 43655 bp, 29 predicted proteins | sample M_130628_MF_Meta_FD_190474 | JGI IMG/M metagenome (GOLD analysis project Ga0304730, IMG submission 190474) | Freshwater microbial communities from Lake Montjoie, Canada to study carbon cycling - M_130628_MF_MetaG (v2) (version 2) | ecosystem: Environmental > Aquatic > Freshwater > Lake | place...
TTGTAGGCACAATGGCTATGATGGCCGCTTCGGTTTTTTTCTTTTTTGAATTGAGCAACACAAGTCAAGAGTGGCGCACTTCGGTATTAGTATCGGGTTTGATCACTTTTATTGCTGCAGTTCACTATTACTACATGCGTAGCTACTATGCTGAAACGCAAGATTCTCCAACCTTCTTCCGTTACGTAGATTGGTTGTTAACTGTGCCTTTGATGTGTGTTGAGTTCTACTTGATCACAAAAAAAGCTGGTGGTACAACAGGTTTATTATGGAAAATGATCTTAGCTTCTGTTGTAATGTTGGTAACAGGTTACATGGGCGAAGCTGGATTAGGTAATGCTACAGTTTGGGGTACAGTGAGTGCGCTTGCTTACTTCTACATTGTGTATGAAGTATGGATGGGCGATGTTAAGAAATTAACTACAAGCGCTGGTCCTGCTGTTGCTGCTGCTAACAAAGCATTAGGTTGGTTCATTTTAGTTGGTTGGGCTATCTATCCTCTAGGATATTTAATCGGAACAGCTGAAGGACAATGGTATGCAGGATTTGCAAATATTGGCTTGAATATGGATATTATCTACAACATCGGTGATGCTGTAAATAAAATCGGATTCGGTCTTGTTATATATGCATTGAGCAGAAAAGCTGCTTAATTCAGACTATCTTTAAGGGGCGAGTTTACACTCGCCCCTTTTTTTATGCCTACTATATGCAAATAAAACTTAGACAACTACTTTTGGTCATCGGATTCGGTTTAGCCTTGTTACATGCTTATTTCCCATTGTCAACGACCCAGCAATTAGGGGTTTTATTTGTTACCTTATTTACATTGGGTATCCCCCACGGCGCTTTAGATTTTTATATTGATCAAAAAATCAATATTGGGGCTGATAAAAACCACAAATTTGTGTTTTTATTCAAATACCTTCTGAATATGTTGGCTTATGGATTGGTATGGTACTTTTTACCAACCATCGCCATCCTAATATTCATTGGTTTAACCGCATTCCATTTTGGGGAAATAGATTGGTTAGGGAAGAGCTATAACGGGATTCATAAATTATGTTATAGTATTTTAGGCCTAAGCTGGATCTTGTTTCTACTCAGTAAAAACATCCACACAGCAATTGATGTATTTGTTTTACTAGGACAATCTAAAATGCAGGCAAACGAGTATATCCATTATGCAAATATCGCATTACCTATTTCTCAGGCAACGCTTGTAGGGATTCACATCATTTTGTTCTTTGCCCATAAATATTTTTTTTCAGACACCAAGCAATTATTTTTTGCAGTCATGCAAATTGGGTGCTTAACCATTTTAAATATGCTCTTGCCGCTTTGGTTGTGCTTTAGTTTTTATTTTGGACTTTGGCATTCTATTTTATCTTTCGATAAAATAAGACAAGAATTTGAAATGGAAAATAGTTTCCTTGGATGGAAAAAATTACTCACCAAAGCCATACCCTATGCAGTTGTAGCCTGGACCGGCATTATTGTATTTATTTATTTTTCATTAGAAGCATGGAGTATCAAAGAAGTCATGCCACTTTTATTTATAGGCATTGCAGTACTTGCCCTGCCTCACTTACAGGTGTTTACTAAAATTAAACTAGATAAGTCTAAATAGATGGGGCCTAAGCTTGGATTCAACTATTTTGGTGTAGTCAAAAAAGGGGCAAATTGCTTTTGCCAAATCAAATAGCCCTTGGGATTCATGTGTAATTTATCGGCAATAAAAATATCTTTGAGTACTTCTTTTTTTTCATCCAACATCGCAGTATGCACGTCTAGATATTGCATATTTTTTTGTGTAGCAATATAACCTTCAATTAATTTATTTGCTTCTATAAATTTTGTCTCTAAATGCCATCTGGCAACACTTGGTTTTAAGGAAACAAAAATGATTTTGGTGGCCCTTGGTAGTTTTTTTAATAAAATGGTATGCAAGGTTTTAAATCTTAGTAGTACAGTTGCAGGACTAACCGTATCTACATCAGCCATATCATTTTCGCCACAGTATATAAAAACTTGACTAGGCTGATACTGAATGATAGCCTCGTCTACGTAATAAATTAAATCAACAAGTGTTGCTCCGCCAAATCCTCTATTGATAATGGGATAACCTGGAAAATACATTGCAACGTCTTTCCACCTTGTAAACGAGGAGCTTCCAGCAAATACGATCTGCCCCTTAGGAGGCATGACAATGCTATCTGACTTTTGAAATTGAAGGACTTCTTGTTTAAAGGGCTGTGCACAAAGGGTTGTATTTGACTGGCCAATACCAAATACAATGCATACAATACCTATAACTTTTAAAAAGGGTTTATATGGATTCTTCATAGTCAACTTTTTATTGGTAATCAGATTCATTGTAATCATCTTCTTCGCCAAAACTGCCCAAGTTCATCATGCTGCCCATTAAATCATTGAATTCAATTTTACCATCAATCATTTTTTTATTGATTAATGAGAATGCAGCTAAGCCATGTAATACAAATTCCATTAATAAAGCGCTTTCTTTTTCATTGGCTTGAGGATAGTATTTTTTTACTAAACCAAATAAGCCATCCACCTTATATAAAGCAATTACTTTATCAGCATCCTTCATGTCTAATAATAGGTTCAAGTGATTGCCACCGTCAAACCAACTAGTAATGGCTTTGTATGGATTGTCTAGCGCCTTTTCCTCTCCCTTTTTATTGACCATTTTTTTCTTCTTCAATAATTCTGGATTGGGGAAATATTCAATAAACTGAGTACGAATAGACTTGTTCAATAAATTTAAAGCAACTTCATATGGACCTTCTTGCTCGCCTTCGTACACCAATTCGATTTTTCCAGTAATAGAAGGAATGATCCCCATTAAATCACTGATCCAAACATAAGTATGTTTTTCGTTGTGGATAATCGCACGGCGTTCAGCAGAACTAATGGCATTTTCAAATGCTGCAATGGTTAAACGCGCACTCACCCCACTTTTTTTATCTACAAATTCATTGGATCTTGCTTCAAAAGAAACTTGTTCAATCAATCGCTTGATTAAATCACTGATATCCACTCTTTGTTTTTGTACTTCTAAAATATCTGCCTCTTGTTCCGTAATCGCCAAAGAAGTTTCTAAAGTTTTTGGATAGTGCGTTAAAATTTGACTCTCAATTCTGTCTTTTAATGGCGTAACAATGCTACCTCTGTTTGTGTAATCTTCGGGGTTCGCTGTAAAGACAAATAAAATATCTAATGGCATACGTAATTTAAAACCGCGTATTTGAATATCGCCTTCTTGCAAGATATTAAATAATGACACTTGGATTCTTGCTTGTAAATCTGGTAATTCATTGATCACAAATATGCAACGATTGCTTCTTGGAATAATGCCATAGTGAATCACTTTTTCATCAGAGAAACTCAATTTCAAATTCGCCGCTTTGATAGGATCAATGTCACCAATTAAATCTGCTACACTTACATCTGGTGTGGCTAATTTTTCTCCATAACGCTCAGATCGGTGTAGCCAATGTATTGGGGTTTCATCGCCATGTTCAGCAATCAAATCTTTTGCAAACTTGCTTAATGGTTTCAACGGATCGTCATTGACTTCGCTACCCATAATGACTGGAATGTATTCATCTAGTAAGTCAGTCATCTGACGTGCCATCCTTGTTTTAGCTTGACCACGTAATCCTAAGAATAAAATATTATGTCTGCTCAATAGTGCACGCTCTGTATCGGGTATCACTGTGTCTTCATAACCCAAAATGCCTGTAAAAGGATTTTCTTTATTTTGTAAACAGGTAACCAAATTATCACGCACTTCTTCCTTAATGGACTTGGACTGATAACCAGATTTGATTAGTTGTCCAAGGGTGTTGATTTTTTCGATACCTGCTACTTTCTTGCTGTCTGTTGCTGTTTTATTCGCCACTTCTTTTTCATTTTAGTATACTGTTTTTCTCTTTCCGCTTTCAAAATCATTGAATATAAAACTACCTAGTTTATCTAAAGATGCGAAGAACGCTTTACCATGATTCATCTCGGTAAACTCCTCCACAAATTTTTGCAAATAAGGATCGGATGCAATCATGAAAGTCGTAACTGGAATTTTTAACTTTTTACACTGCGCCGCCAAATTTAAACAACGATTCACTACTTTTCTGTCTAATCCAAAACTGTTCTTATAGTATTTAGAACCAATCTTTAAACAAGTTGGCTTACCGTCGGTAATCATAAAAATCTGTTTGTTTGGATTTTTACGACGACGCAATAAATCCATTGCCAATTCTAGTCCTGCAACCGTATTGGTATGATAAGGACCTACTTGTAAATAGGGAAGGTCTTTGATTTCAATACTCCATGCATCGTTTCCAAAAACAACAATATCAATCGTGTCTTTTGGGTATTTAGTGGTGATTAATTCACACAATGCCATCGCCACTTTTTTTGCCGGAGTAATACGATCCTCACCATATAATATCATGGAATGAGAAATATCAATCATCAACACCGTAGAAGTCTGTGTTTTAAAATCACTTTCACGAATGAGCAAATCGTTTTCTTCCATCCTAAAATTGTCCACTCCATGATTGATTTGTGCATTACGGATACTTTCTGTAAAATCAACCTGGTCAATATTGTCGCCAAATTGATAGGCCCTTGTATCTGGACTTAGTTCTGCGCTGGGTCCAGTTTTATTGGTTTGGTGGTTGCCCTTGCTGCCTTTTTTAAGCTTCCCAAAAATGTCCTCTAAGCTCTTTTTACGGATGGTCTGTTCCGTTTTGGAGGTAATCTTAAATGTTCCGTCCGGGCCATTTTCCTTTAAATAGCCATTTTCCTTTAAATCCTCTATAAAATCACCCATCCCATAGTCGTTATTGGTGAATTTGTGCTTATTGTCTAGTTGATTGAGCCAATCTAAGGCTTCTGTGGCATCTCCGTTGGTATAATTCAATAATTCGGTAAACAGATCAAGCATTTGCTCGAACATGCTTTTTTTATTTTCGCCTTCCTTAAATGGGTTGAATTGAAATCCTTTCATAACCCTCACAAAATAGTGAATAAGCAATAAATAAGATTACGATTTGAGTTAATTTTTAGGGCAAATGCTTTGCTCAAATTGAAGGCCTCGAAAATTATAGGACGAAGTCTTGCGGAAACAAGCTCAACAAGTTTTGAAAGCTATAAAGTAGGCCTTTAGGAGAACAATATTGATGTTTAAATTTCTTTTTCACTTGACTATGTAACCAAGTTGAAAGGGTATTACCTAAATCTGAATTGGGATCTATTTTCCCAAATTCAACTGTTTCACCTTTGGTTTTTAAAATAGCCAATGCTTCCTGATACAAAGCCAGCAAGGCTTGTGGCTTAAGGCGAACTAAATTATATAAATGAAAAATATCAAAAACCAAAAAATGCATTTGCTGTTGACCAATTTTACTCAATCCACCATTGCTTTGTAAGAATGGGCTAACACTGCCCGGTTCTAACCCAACAGCAGCTACCATACCCTTAAATGGTTGAATGGTTTTTAATTTAATTAAATTAGGAGTGGCGATAAAGCTACCTTCAAATTGTTCGTTTAAATAAGTCAACTGCAATTTGCCTTTAGTTTTCAAGGGGGTGCTTGATTCAATAAATAATTGCATATCATTAGAGGCATCTGTATTGACTACACTGCTATTCACTTTACTATTATTGACTTGACTAGGCTTATTCACTTGTTTTTCTATATGTTGCTTCGATGCAGGCATGACATGATTATTTTTAATTCACTCGTTAAATCAGACCAAGAAAAAGGATAAAGGAGATTACGTTTTGGATTTGACAGTAAGTCCTCATCGATTTTACCACCGCGGAGTTCGACTCTCTCGGTTGGCAGCCATTAAAGGCTTCTTGATGATGGGACAAAGATACAAATTAAATAAAAACGAACCGAATAAAATTCGGTTCGTTTTTTCGTTCAGCCTTAAAAATAGTCACCTACCACTTCAATTGAGTGATGACATCGCGCATGCCCCAGAGATATAAAAAAGGGGCACTGCCAAAAATTAAAATGATCGCATAAATAACATATTTTAGGCTATTATTTAATTGGGTTGGATTTCGTTTAATCTCTAATAAAATAAGACTTTGAATTTTTAAAATTATAAAAATAGTTGGCAGAATAGATAGAAAAGAAAGAAAAAATTGATATGCATCTTTGAATTTATCTTTAGTATAATTATGGGTGACAGTCATTATAAATAAAGCACAAGCTGTAAAATATAGCTCTTTCTGTGATATTATTTGATGTGAAGGTTTTTGTATTTTACTCATATAATAATAATTAATTTCCATTTTTTTTGAGAATACATGCTTTATAATTTAATACACAAACATTTTGATCATTCATATAAATATTAACTGCTTGTATAAATCCAATTACACCTCCTATAATACCGGCACCTGTTCCAACAGTAGCAGTTCCAATAAATGGAATAATTGAGCCATACAGGGCACCTAAAGATCCCCCGCTGGCTGCTAAAGTAGACCCTAGTATTATAAAGTTTAAGCGATAATCAGAAGCTGCATTAATTAAACATGCTTGATATTCATAACAACAAGACTCATTACACCCAGGACCAGCTCCACTGCCGCCCTCCAAATCCATATCCAATCCCATTTCTAAATTTGCAATTTGCGAATAATAATGAAACTGTGCTAAAATCCAATCTGCATTGTCTTGCCATAGTCCAGTACTAATTCTTTGACTGGCTTTTTGGAGCGTACTAATTTTATTTTTTAAAAAAGTATTTCTCGCTTCATTCAACTGGTTCATTTTTGCTTTTGAAAGCACGGTGTCCTTGCCAAGAAAGGTCTTTTTTAACTCTCCAGAATTTGTACTGATTATATTTGACGCTTTTTGTAAATCAGCGAAACTTTTAAAGTGATACAATTCAATTAATTCTTTTTGAATAACAGGGCTTGTAGGATTTTGATTGATTGCATTCATTAATCTTGCAGCTTCATCGTTGATCTCATCTTTAGTTCTTTTGTCATTATATACGATTTGCAAATACAAAGGGTCGAATCTCGCAATCGTTTCATTCAATTCGTCAAAGAGCGTTGCCGATAGAGGCGCAGGTTGATTTTGTTCTGGAGGATTCACCAGTGGCCCTAGCTGCTCTTTTTTTGAACAAGCGTTTAGAAAGAGCAATGACAGTAATAAAATTTTTGTAAATAGTGTTGATTTTCTCATGCTATGATATTTTTTACTTACACTGAATTGTGTAAGTAGATAGCATTAAAATAAAAAATCAATGAACTAGTTTACTGCGTAAAAATACGCTCAAAAATATCAGTTAAAAAAATATATTTTATCTTAGAATATAGGCTAATAATCAATGCTGTAAAGCATCCTAGACTTAGAAGATAGTCTATGTATCTTCTTATTATTTCACAAAAAATACGGCTGGAACTGGTCTTTGTCCAGTTGGATCGGATGGCTTGATGGTTTCTTTTCCATTGACCAATAAACAACTGCTACCGCCGCCATCTAAATTGATTGCTTCGACAGCGCCAAGATCAAGAAATATTTGTGCTGTCTCTGTTAGGGTTGTTCCAACTGCAATATTTTTCATACGCCCCTGAACAGCTAATAAAATGATATACCCATCTTTAGTATAGCCCATTGCAGTGCGCGGATGATGATCTGTAATGGCTTTCCCTGCAAATTTTTTTTCTTCATTGTTTGTAATAAATATAGTACCTTCTTTGACTAATACTGGACCACCACCAACAGCCCAATCTAATTTCCATTTTTTTAAATTTGCTAGCGCATCCTCTTTTAATGATAATTTTGCATTTTTATTTTTAATGGGTGCCATTGGATTTTGTTGGTATAACACCTGATTGCTATTAGAATCCGTATAGGTATAGGCAATATCCATCCTGCCATTTTTTTGCATGCCAAATGCCGAGGACAATACATGCGTATAGGTTAATGTATCTTTTCCCTTACCCTCAATAACCTGTTTATTCAATGCCAATAGATTCCCACGATGGACTAACACATTTAAATTCGTATTGTTTTTAAATTCAAAAAATGAGGCATTCATCACTACCACCGGTGCTGCCAATCGTTCATAGAATGCAGATGGCGTTAAGCGCCTATACAAAGTGGTATCCACACCCATTTGGAGCATAGGGTCATTCGTATTAATCAATACATAATAGGCTTTAAAAGCACTATCATTTAAAGTAGTAGAGGTGGATGTAAAAACTTGAATAGCTTTGGTCTTTAAATCAAAATCAGTTGAAACATCCTTCCACACTAGCTTTTGTGCCATAGTAGGCATTGCTATAATAGATAAGCAAAGTAAAATGAATAAAAATACAGGATGTAAAATTGACTTACTGAATTTCATAGTAGGTTTAATAGGATTGATTGGATTTAAAGCTAGTCCCCTAAAGTTAAGGGTTCTATTCAAAATATTTCATGTACAAAAAGGCCTCCCATTGCTGGGAGGCCTTTTATTCAAATCTTACTAAATGTATTTGTTGACTACTTTGTTGAGAACCACATTTCTTTAGTGTGGTAGTCTATTGTAGTTGCACCAATTCTATTTAACTCATTGATGTTCCAAACATATTCTGAGTTAAATCTTGGACGCATTCTGTATGCCATTTTTCCGCCATTGTCTTGGAACAAGTCTGCTGCTGAAGGAAGCGTAAATCCTGTATACACTTGTACACCAGTTGCATCTTTGTCTGTATAGTGGTATCTGCGCATATCTACCCAAGTTTCAAAAGTACCATGTCCCCATAGAGCAATATACTTTTGTAACATGATCATTGGTAATGTTAAGCTATTCGCACTTGCAGGTACCACTGCTGTGTTTGCTAAGAAAGCATCTCTTTTAGCAGTAGTTAATAAGTCTGCAGTTGGCACATTTGTATTGTAGTTGGCCATTAATAAATCAAAGTGCTTAGCAATACCATCTTTATACGCTGTTAAGGCTGTTGCTTTATCACCTTTTAAGAATGCAGCTTCGGCACGCAAAAATGCCATTTCGCTTGCAGTCATTACCGGGAATGGGGCATTATTTCTAAAGATAAAACGACAGTTTACATCTGTTGAAGGCGCTGTATTGTTGGTTCCAGTTGCTTGAGAAATACCATGGAAGCTTTCCGGACGATCTCCAGCAGCCAAAACTAGTTGTCCTTTTACAGGCTCAACACCTTTGAAAGTACCATTCGTATTTTTTCTTAATAAATAAATAGCTCTTGGATCTGCCACACCGCTAAATGCAGGATTTAAACCACTCATTAAATCAGCAATGAATGCAGATTGTCTGATTGCCATTGGATTCGCTGTAGTTGCTGTTGCTAAGTTGTTTCTAGCAGGTCCGAAAAAATTATTTGTTTGAAGAACACTGGTTGCAGCAAATTTCACTAAAGCATCATCTGAAGTTTCTTTCATTGCAAGATTTGTATAATACAATACTGAATCAGCTTTGTAGATGGACTTATTTGTTAAATGATGATGTGTTCTGGCCAATACGCCATATACAAATTTCTTCCACTTAGAAACATTACCACCATACAAGAAAGCATCTCCAGTAGCCAATGCTGCTTGACTTCCATTCTCGCCTGTTTTATTCAATAAATCCAGTGCTTCAAAAGAAAGTTTTCTAGCATGCATATACACTTCTTCTTGTGTGTCATACTTAAATGTAATTAAGTCTGTATTGAAGGCGTCTTTCAAAATAACTTCACCATGGTAATCGGTTAATGTTAACCAACTCCAAGCAAAAATTGCTTTTCCAACACCAGCTACTTCCCATTGCTTGTTTTCCAATGCCCAATCAATTAATTTAACATTGTTTTGTCCAATATCATAATAATGAGAGCGCCAGAAAGACTGCGCTACGTCAGCATTGGTATGCCCCATTCTATCAAAGTTACTTTGCGTACCAGAAAAAGCAAAGTTTTGAACATATGCACCAATATATCTAATATCATGCATTGGTCCATGTCCGCCATAGTTTCCAGCCATTGAGGCTACAATCTGAGGCATTAAAGTTTCTGGAGCCACCTTCACATCATAGTTCGGGTTTTTATAAGCCTCGTCTATTTTTTTAGAACAAGACGCCACTAAAATAATCAGTGCGCTTAGTACTAAAAGATTTTTAAAATTATATTTCATAAATAAAAGTTTTTATTGATTAAAAAGAAGCTCTAAATCCAAAGTTGAAGCTAACAGGTGCACCCATGTTTCCATAGTCAAAACCAAATCCACTAACACCACGGCTAGCAGAAGTTGTTGCACCTACTGCAGGATCAGCTCCTCTATAGTTGGAAATAAGAATTAAATCGTTAATCGTTAAAAATACATTTAATGTTTTAGCTAATTTATTGACATCTCCCTTTAACAATTTCTTTATGTTATAGTTAAAAGTAAGGTCTCTTAATCTAAACCAGTTTACATCTTTTTCGATAAATGCTTCTTCTGGCATAGTTGTATAAAATAAAGAATTGGTTTCTGGAGTAATCGAAATGTTGTTTTGAGTAGGCGTTGTTGTGTTCTCTTGTCCATCTCTTAAAACACCTGGCACAACTCTTGCAACACCTCTATCTTTAGTAAGTGTACTTCTACCAATTGCAGTTAAGTATTTTTCGGTCGCATTAAAGATGTCACCACCCATTTTAATATCCCATAAGAAAGAGATTCTTAAATCTTTGTATGTGATATTGTTTAACCAGCCCAATGTAAAGTCTGGATTACGATCCCCTCTAACTTTAAAGTTGGCGTCAATTAATGGCAATCCATTGGTTGGATTAATTAAGATTTGACCAGCAGTGTTTCTTAAATAACCATGAGATGTAATCGTTGTAGTTGGACCACCATTCGCCAATCCACCTCTTGCATTACCATATACCCATGTATCAGAAATATAAAATTCAGGAACGTTAGGAGGTAATGAAGTTACCTTATTACGCATTCTATTAAAGTTAAAGCGTGTGTTCCAAGAAAAATTCTTCTTGTTAACAACTAAGTAATCTAATACTACTTCAAGACCTGTATTTTCGTTTGATCCTACGTTCAATGTGTTTAAAACGAAACCAGTACCATAACTCGCTCTAAAGTTTTCAGCAATCAAGTCTGTGTTTTCTGTTTTATAATAAGTTGCTTCTGTACTTAATCTACCATTTAAAAACTTCATTTCAGTACCAAACTCCATTGTCTTTTGACGCTCTGGCGTTAAGTAAGGATTTGCGTTAGTGAAATCATAATAATATCCACCACCACTTCCGGTGTTGAAGTTTAAGATAGATTGGTTGGCATAAGGCGCACTAGAACGAGCAGTGCTTGCTATTGATCCTCTTAACTTCCAATAGCTAGCTACTTCCTTCACAATTGGGAAGATGTCTGACATAATCACACTCACACTTCCTGCAGGGTAATTATATGCTCTGCTTGAAACGGGGAAGATAGAAGACTCTTCGAAACGGTGAGAATAAGTCAAGAATACTTTATTATCATAGTTCACTGCAGCTTCACCAAAATAAGCTGCCTGACGATTGATATTATAGTTTGGTCGACCAAAACGATTCATATTGCTATTTCGAATTCTTGAAGCAACTGCAGTATTTCCACTATCTACTCTATTGGCGTCTGTTAAATTGTTACCAAAAATTGAAGTGGTTTGTGTTTCATAATCCTGCCACATATTACCAATCATCAATCTTGTATTGATTTTGCCAAAGCTTTTCTTAGCTGTTGCAGTCACGGTATGGTTGTAGCCATAATAGTTACGATAGTAATTTTCTAAAGCACCTTTTTGTGCACGGCTTAAGAAGTTAGATGCAGAATCCCACTTGGTATAACCATTTTGTTGGTAGGTATCATAACCAACTCTACCATTGATTGTTAACCAATTTGTTGGTGTATAGTTAACAGAAAGTGTAGCCACTGTTCTTGTTAATTCGTCACGGCTTCTGTTTTTATACAAGTTAAAATAAGGATTGTCCAACTCCGCATTTGGATCTCCTGAAAACAAACCTTTTTTAGTGCCATTTGGATTTAACCAGTCACTTGCATCGTTGTCAACTGGCCAAGATAATAAACTTAACACATATCCTTTTACCCCTCTTAAAGGCTTGTCGTTAGAGCTCTTTATATAACTTAAGCTTGGAGAGATTTCTAATGTTTTACCAATTTTATGATTTGTTACAATTCTGAAATTGTATTTTCTAAAATTATTAGTAGGTACAGGAGAATTTTCATCTACATAAGAACCTGACATACGCACAGAATGATTTCCTTTACCATATTCTGCAGACACATTATGGTTGTTAGAAAAACTAGTTTGAAAGAAACTATTTAAGTTATTCCATCTAGTTGAATTTTTATCTCCTTTTACTTCCCAAGGTAATCTTGGTCCAAAATAAGAAAATATATTTTGTGCAACACCATTCAATCCAGCATCATAGTCTGCCATGATTTCTGGATACCTAGTATAAGTAGATAATCTAAAACTATTGTCATAGCTCACTTTTATTTTACCATCGCTATCACCACCTTTTTTAGTTGTGATGACAATTGCTCCAGAACTTGCTTGGCTACCATAAAGTGCAGTCGCTTCTGGACCTTTCAATACCGTTACATTTTCGATATCATTAGGATTCAAATCGGCAATACGATTGGTATAGTCATTTGATCTGTTTTCAGTTGATACGTTGGCACTTGTTGGCTTTACAGCTAAACCAGTGTTTCTGTTGTTTTCATTTACAGAAGAGTTATCAATGATCACACCATCAATAATGAACAAAGGAGAGTTGTCTAAAGACAAAGAGTTAAAACCTCTTAGTACAATTTGATTACTTGCTCCAGCTAGTCCACTTGTTGGATTGATCGTTAAACCAGCGATACGTCCTTGTAATCCGTTTACAAAGTTGTTACGTTGTGTTTCTGCAAGTTCGCTACCTTTTACTTTTTGAACAGAGTAACCTAATTCTTTAGGATTACGCTTGATGTCCATTGCAGTCACAACAACTTCATCTAAAGTGTTGTCTTTAGGAGCAAGTCTAACTTCAATTGAATTGGCGCTGCCCACTCTCACATCCTTGGACTCGAATCCAACCAATAAAAAAGTTAAAACTTGATTGTTTGCTACAGAAATAGAAAAAGCACCTGCATTATCGGTACTCGTTGCTACTTTTGATCCTTTAACAAGGACGGAAACATTGGACAAAGGTGCTTTGTCGTATCCGACAACCTTTCCAGTTACCAATTTTTGTTGTGCGTTTGCTATTGAGATACTTGTAAAAAGTACCAGCAACAAACTCCATAAACCTTTGGTTTGCATAAATTAAAATCTTTGGTGAATAATAAACTCAGGTATGACCCTTTTGTTAACGTTAAGTTAACGATTATTAGTATTCAAATTGAAAATATTATATAAAAATTAATAGAATTTTAATGTATTGTAAACCAAAGAATAGGGCTTAGTCAGAAACAATTATGTTAAAATAGTTGCTGCTCGATCAAAACCTGCTCCTTCCTTCAATTTTACATACCCCAATTGGTTGGTGTAAAGGGTAGTTTGACCTATCAAAAAGGAGGGAATATTGGCATGATGGTGTCCAAAAATCCAGGCTTTTTTGGGTGTTTTTTGTATAAAATCATCCAAATTTGAGGCAAAACAGGCATTTATTGGGTCATTTTGGTGTTTTTTGGGATAATTCAAAAAACTGGGTACATGGTGGGAAATGACCATTTTTCGAGCAGTTTTTGATGCCAGTGCCATGTCTAAAAAATCAAGGGCTTCTTGATGAAGCTGATTGTATACCTGGGGCGTCAATTTGCCTCCATTCCATTGAATCTGGTTAAAATCTTGCACCCTTTTTGGCACTATTTCGGTCAAATGAGTTGGAATATGCGACCATAAAGTCGAAAATATGAGCTCAATAGGACCATCAGCATCTGGTATTTCCTTTACAATATGATTGAGAAGCAGGATATTAGGTCGTATAGACTCCTCAAAACTTTTTGGCATCGTTGACAAGTCGGAACCATAAAATTCATGGTTACCGGGAAGCCAATAGGTCATTTTAAAATGATCGGATAAGTAATTCAAAAAATCTTGGTGCTGCTCCAAATCACAAATTGGTAGGATATCCCCAGCTAAGATTAAAATTTCAGCTGAAGGTAAAAGTGGTTTTTTTAAAATTGCTTTTTTATTTTGTGCAAATTCTAGGTGTAAATCGGATGCGTACTGAAAATTCATAAGGCTAAAACTAAACAAAGTAATTATCTTGCTTCCACAAAATACAAAACATGAAAGAACAAAATTTTAACAATCACGCGCAAATGGTTACAGGGTATCACTATATCACTGCGCCTGCCATTCTTGCGCTACTTGGTGGAGCTATCAATTATGCATTAAAAGCAAGTCCAGAAAATAAATACCTAGCTTTCTTGTTGGTGTTAACCAGCTTTATATTAATTATGCTTTTTGCTTTTGCAAGAACATTTGCATTAAAGGCACAGGATAGAGCCATCCGTGCAGAAGAAAATTTACGCCATTATGTGTTAACTGGAAAATTACTTCCCTCTAGTTTAACAGTGGGTCAAGTAGTTGCCTTGCGTTTTGCACCAGATGCTGAATTTCCTGCATTAGCAGAAAAAGCTGCAACTGGCAATTTATCACAAAAAGAGATCAAGCAGTCTATTCAAAACTGGAAAGCAGATTTTTACCGCGTATAATCCACCACCTCTAAAAAAGATAAATAGACGCATTGCACAATGGGTCTATTTTTTTGCTTAAATTTAAAGTATCTAAAATAATTTTATGATCAAAAAGTTAATCGCTTTACTATGCTTAATAGTATCTACGCAAATGGGTTTTGCGCAGGATGTAAACAAAGAACTATCTCCGCTAAAATGGAGAAGTATTGGTCCCTTTAGAGGAGGCAGGTCCAATATGGCCACTGGAGTCATCAATAATAGAGACATCTATTACATGGGCACCACTGGTGGTGGTTTATGGAAAACCGAAAACAGCGGAATAAGTTGGAATAATATTTCTGACGGATTTTTTAAAACTGGTTCTGTAGGTGCAGTTGCAGTTGCAGAAAGCGATGCTAATATTGTTTATGTAGGTATGGGCGAGCACGCAGTAAGAGGCGTGATGACACATCATGGTGATGGGGTGTATAAAAGTACAGACGCTGGCAAGACATGGAAAAAAATGGGATTGGATGCGACACAACATATTTCAAGAATTGCGATTGATCCAAAAAATCCAAACATTGTTTTTATTGCAGCTCAAGGTGCATTATATAGCAAGTCAACAGAGCGTGGTATTTATAAATCCATTGATGGTGGTACAACATGGAAAAAAGTATTGTATGTAGATGATAAAACAGGTTGTGCAGAGCTATCAATGGACATGCACAATCCATCTATTATGTATGCTGCAATGTGGGAACATGGTCGTTTGCCGTGGCAAGTAATCAGTGGTGGGCCAGGTAGTGGATTGTATAAATCAACTGACGGTGGTAACAATTGGGTGAAAATGGAAAAGGGATTGCCAAAAGAAATGGGTAAAATGTCTATCGCTGTGTCCAGAGCAAATTCAGAAAAAGTATACGCATTAATTGAAAGTGATTTTAGTAAGGATGCAGGTGGTTTATATGTGTCTAATGACGCAGGTGCAAGTTGGTCACAAATTAATAAGAGCCATCGCTTGATTCAACGCGCATGGTATTATATCGAACTATTTCCAGATCCTACAAATGAAAATACAGTGTATGTGATGAGTGCCCCTTCCTTAAAATCAATTGATGGCGGTAAAACTTTTACAGACTTTGCACGCACGCATGGTGATTACCATGATTTATGGATCCATCCAAGCAACGGCAATAACATGGTGATGGCAGACGATGGAGGTGCTGCTATAACACATGATGGCGGAAAGTCTTGGAGCAGTTTAAACAATATGCCTACTGGACAATTTTATAGAATCAATGTAGACAATGAAGTTCCTTACAATATTTATGCTGGTCAACAAGACAACAGCTCGGTTAAAATTGCAAGTCGTGCAATTGGCGCTGGCGGCATAGATGAAAGAAACTGGTCTGCATCTGCAGGTGGCGAAAGTGCCTACTTGGCATTTGATCCAAACAATCCAAGATATGTTTTAGGCGGCTCTTATCAAGGAACGATAGAAGTGCTGGATACAAAAACAAAAGGGAGTATCAATATCATGGCTGCCCCCATTCAATATTTAGGCAGAGATGCAAAAGATATTAAGTATCGATATAACTGGAACGCGCCAATCATTTGGAGTCAACATGAGCCTAATACGTATTATCATGGATCACAATATTTATTGAAAACTTCCGACATGGGAAAAACATGGAAAGAAGTTTCACCAGATTTAACACGCAACGAAAAATCTAAACAAGGAAAACCCGGTGTACCCTATACCAACGAAGCAGTGGGTGCAGAAAATTATGGCACACTAGCTAATGTGGTGGAGTCGATTTACGAAAAAGGGGTGATCTATACAGGTAGCGATGATGGTTATGTGTACTTAACAAAAGATGGTGGTGCTAATTGGAAAAATATTACACCAGCAGGATTGGCTGAATGTTTAATCAATGCGATTGAAGTATCACCGCACGATAAAGCAACAGTGTATATTGCAACAACTAGGTATAAGTTTGACGACCATACGCCTGGTTTATATAAATCCACTGATTATGGAACCACTTGGACTAAAATAAATACAGGCATTGCAAACAATGCTTTCACTAGAGTGGTGCGTGAGGACAATGTGGTTAAAGACTTATTATATGCGGGTACAGAATTAGGCATGTATATGTCTAATAATGGTGGTAAAAGCTGGAGTCCATTCCAATTAAATTTACCTATCGCACCTATTACCGATTTACGTGTGCATCAAAACAATTTAATTGCTTCAACTTCTGGTAGAGCTTTTTGGATATTAGATGATTTAAATTTAATTCGACAATATAAGGCTGACTCTAGTAATGTAAAAATATATACACCAGATGCCGCTTTATTGGTCATGGGATCTAGCGAAATGGATGACAATGATGCAGATTTCACAGGTGCTAAGGCAAAAGCAGGGGTTAATCCTGCAACGGGCTTAGTATTGTATTATCAATTGCCTAGTATGGCAGACTCGGTTGAACTCAGCATGGAAATCAGTGATGCATCCGGCAAATTAGTGCGTCGCTTTAGTTCTAAGGCAGATGAAAACTATAAGCGTTATGACGGCGCTCCAAGAAAAGATCCAACATTAAGCAAGGAAAAAGGATTGAATCGTTTTGTTTGGAACCTTCGCCACACAACTGCTACTGCAATACCAAATGTATATATTGAAAGTAGTTTTAGTGGACACAAGGCCATCCCAGGAAATTATACTATTCGTTTAATGGCGGGTGGAAAAATGGTTGGAACCACTACAGGCATGATTAAAGCCAATCCAGATTTTGGAACAACTGCAAGTGAATACCAAGCGTATGATGCTTTGATGCGTTTGATGGAAAGCACGGTAACTGAAATGCACCAAATGGTCAACGAACTAAAAGACAATAGTAGTCACATTGAAGCATTGGTTAAAAAATTAAAGTCTGAGGCCAACTATAGCGGTACACAATATGCTAGCTTGAAACAAAATGCATCCGCTTTAATTGCAAATTTAAAAGCATGGGACGAAGACATGATTCAAAGAAAATCAACTTCATATGATGATGTTGAAAATTTCCCAAATAAATTTACAGCCAACTATATGTTCTTAATGAACCAAACAGAGAGTGATATTCCACAAGTGAATCAACCGAACTTAGATTTATTAAAAGAATACACTTCTGAGTGGGATAAATTAAAAGCAAGAGGACTTAACTTAAAAAATGTAGCGATTCCTGCACTCAACAAGCAATTGTGGGATTTAGGGATGGGCGCCATTTGGTAGACCTTATTGCATTATATCATAAAGTGCTATGATAAGACGCAATCCAAGAGAGGCTAGTTGTCTGCATTTAAAATGCTAGGCCTGGTATCGTTTGGGTTGCGTTTTTCGTATTGCTTTACCTGATTTTTTAATACTGGTTTAAATTTTCTAGGTCGTTCAAGTTCATACTGATAAAACGCTTTTCCAATTTGATTTAAAAAAGGAAAGCCAACAGATTCCTCATCATATTTTGAATCGTTCACCACACCATCGCTATTCACATAAATAGTAGCAGAGAGCATGTAATCAATATTGTTTTTGGTATCCAACACATAAGACACATCTGTTAAAAATCCATATGCCCAACCTACTTTATTGAAAACCCTAATATGCTTTGGCATAGTATGGCTGCTGTCTTGAAAAAAGAATTTCACATAACTATCATAAAAATGCGCGCTGTCGTATTTTGGATAATTGGTTTCCGATGGATACTGTGATAAATATTGTAATAAAAACAATCTGTCTACTTCGGCTATATTGAATCTGTTTTGTTTTGGGACCGAGGCTGGAAACAAAACGGACTGTAACATTTTTTGCATGTCAATTAATGAAATATTATTATGGCGTGTGAAATCAAATGGACCCTTCACTACTTCGTCCTTACTATTCCAATGCGCATCCCCAATTAAAATAGGCGCTCCAAATTGAAAACTGTCTTTGTTGTATTGAGGGGCGAGCTTTAAAATAGGTGCTCCTTTATCATCCATAAAATGAATTCCATTGGTATGTCTATTTTGATCCTCTGTATAGCCCATAAATTGTCTTGTGATCTTTGTACTGCTGTATCCTTTTGCAAGTAGTTTTTGATTCGTTGGGCCCTGACCCACAAATTGATACAAACGATTGTAGGGATCGTTTTCTGATATCAAAAATGCACGCTTAACAAAATGTGCGATGGATGGTTTTTTGTTTTGAGCACTTGAATCGGCATACATACCTACTTGTCTTTGATAGTTGCTATCAAATTGCATCGTAGTGAATTTGTTTACGCCGAGCTGGTTTAGTTCATTTAATTTTTCCATTGCTAAAAATGCAAGGGGCATTTTAACCATCGAAGCGGGATTAAAATAATTTTCTGCGTCCGCATACAATGTATGGTTTGTAAAACGAGGTATGCCATTTTGATCTCTATCGATTTGTGTATATACAAGCTGAAGTCTATATGCATTGGGGCTTGCTAGTACTTTTTTAGTAATGCTGTCTTGAATGCTTGGTAAAATGGCATTGAATGGTGCAGGCCACTGTGCATTGATTGGATTGGTTTCCACCAAAAGCAGCATGAAGATATAAACTAGACTTTTTTTCATGATTAGCATCATTGATATATTGCAAATAAAACAAAATATATTATATTCACTAAAATAAAATTATGGACAAGAATATTCTTTTTGGTATCTGGGTCGTATCGGCCATTTACTGTGTGTACAAGCTCTTTAAACGATCTAAAAATATATCCCTAGATGGTGTTATTGGTTATTCACCAGGATTAGAAGTGGTGATGGTTATTATATTAGGCCCTTTATTAGCCATCATTGATATCTCTTTAACTTGGATCAGAATCTACAAAGAAGCGGAAGAAGCTAGGAGAAGATCAAAGCAATAATTACAATTGATTATAAAAAAAGCCCTCATTGTTTATTGAGGGCTTTTTTATTTGTAACGAATTCAAAATATTTAGAGCTATTCTTCAATTCCATAGAGGAATTCAAAGTTTACGTCCCTGGATGATACTGTCTTACTGCTTTTTGAAGCACTTCTGTTTTATCTAAAGTCATTCTTTTTAATTGTTGTGCTTGATACATCGCCCTTTGGTCATTGTAATGTTTGTCTCCCTCATTAAAACTTGCACCAAAAGTATTCACTGTTTCAATGAGTGGCAATCCGCCATTTTTAGGGAATCTTACAAAATTAATATAGGCATCCCCGCTGTTCATTTTTCTTTTGTCTTTACCAAAAGGCTCGGACATCACGGCAGCTAAGACATCTGGCATACCGCCCTGTGGCCAGTTTTCTTTGCCTCTTACCAATCTTTGCACATCCCCTAATGTTAAATCCGTTCGGCCATAATTGCTTTGTAAAAAGTCATAGATGATTTGATACACTTTCACCGCTTCTGCCATGGTTAGCTTATCGTTCTTGCGCCCTTCCATCACGACTGGTACATTGTAGTAAGCTAAATTATAAATCAATGCGCCCTTACTTTCAGCAACTGCATTGTGGTCCCAGTTTTTTAAAGTGGTAATGATGGAAGCTAGTTGTGGGTATTTTTTTTCATCCACCATAAACATCGTATCTGCAGTAAATCCATATGGAAATAAAATTGGATTGGGTAATTGACGATCAAACTTAATGCGCTTAATGTCTTCGTAACTAATTTTATCTAATTGATCTATTAAGTCTTTAGCACGTCTACTTCTGTTATCATGATAAGTTTCATACCCATCATTCACATCAAAATCTTTTGGATTCAAATTATCTGATTCGCTGCTAGCTAAAAAAGGCGAGTGGTTGGCATTGAATAAATAACCACTTTTAGGATTCGTCATTTGAGGCAAGGCGCTTAGTGGTTTAAATTCATTCCATAAAGTCGCCATTGTATTTCCTGGTAAAGTGCTATTCCAGTGATAGCTTGTGTCTTTATTGCGATAAGGCATTTTACCATTGGAGATATAAAAAATATTGTCTGCTTTATCTGCATACATGATATTAAACATCGGCAAATGGTTTTGCTCCAATGCACTTTTGAATTCTTTAAAATTAGTTGACTTATTCATTGCATACCATTGCTGCAATGCACCCGCGTCCATTAATGCTGGCAAACGCATTGAAAAAAATGCACCTTTAGGCGTAGCCACCGTTGGACCATAGATAGACTGGTAGGCTGTTTTATAAATTGGGAATGGAATGCCTTTGATGCTTAATTTTATTTTTCGCTTTTCTAATTTTAGCCAATTACCATCCACCTTATATTCTCCAGGGTGCGACTTACTTGTTTCTAATTGATAGATGTCAATCTTATCTTGAAAATTAACCGTATGCGCCCAAGCTAAATTAGGGGTCACACCATGAAAAATTAATGGCGCACCTGGAAACAATCCACCCAAAATATTCCAGCCTTCTTCACTTTGCACATGTGCTTCATAAAATGCTGTAGGCCCTTCAATAGGCTGGTGTGCATTAATCACTAGCATGGTTTCGTCTGATGCAGATTTCTTAGCATTGATCGCAAATGCATTACTACCCTCTCCTGTGAAGCCTTCCAATTTTGGAATCGTACCATTTAATATTTTTGGTAGGGCTTTGTCTACGCCACAAAAAATCGCGACAGAAAATGCCGCTGAAGCTAAATATTCTTCGATACTAATTGGAAAAACATGCTTATTCAAAACCTGATCTGGATGCGCTTTAGCATAAGCTTCTAATCCCAACAAATAGCCTTTTACCAATTGTATGAACTTGGGATCAAACTGATTCATTTGTGCTTGCACAGTTGCCTTTGTGTTTAATAAACCAAATACAAAATCAATCGGTGCTCCTTTTTTTCCTAAATGCGTTGCTACTTTTCCTTTTCCGGTTAAAATCAACATTTGCATGGTTGCAAAATCATCTTCTGCGTGTGCCCATGCAAGACCGTAAGCCACTTCTGCATCGGTGGGTGCAAAAATATGTGGCACACCAAAACTATCTCTAGCTATATTAATTTGCTCGGTATGAATGATTGGAGGATTCGAATATTGTGCAGTGCTTGATAAAATGCAAAACAGGAATGAAAAAAAGAATAAATAACGCATAGGATTTGATTAAGAGAGCTACTAAAGAATGAATAAAAAATTGGATTAAAAGTAATTAAAATCTTTCAGTTAAATTAATTTTTACTGCAACGGTCATACAAAGTGTTTACTGGTTGCGATATTTAAACTAAAAGCGGGTAATTTTGTTACTTAATTATGAGATTCAATAAAAAGCATTTTCTCCGTTTTTTTTGCGTGATTGTTTGCACTTTACAAATACAATTTAGTTTTGGACAAGATAAATTCGTTTTAAACGGAAATGTAAAAGACAAAGCAACGGGAGAGGCCATGATAAGGGCTGTGATTAGGATTGAAGAACTTCCAAGTCTTGGTGTGCTCTCCAATGAATATGGGTTTTATGCCATTTCTTTACCAAGGGGAAGATATACCCTTGTTGTTTCACAGTTAGGATATGAAAAATACAAGGAACAGGTACAACTTGATAGTCATTTAAATTTAACTATTTTATTAAAGTCTGCTAATACTTTGAAAGAAGTGGTGGTCGAAAGTGGAAAAAAAAATGATAACCTTTTAAAGCCTCAAATGGGAACAGAGACACTTAACCTAAATGCCATTAGCAAAGTGCCTGTTATTTTTGGAGAAAAAGATATTTTAAAAACACTTCAACTATTACCTGGTGTCAAGTCGGCTGGTGAAGGCAATAGTGGATTTTATGTTCGAGGCGGTGCAGCAGATCAAAATTTAATTTTATTAGACGAGGCGCCAGTCTATAATGCATCACACCTACTTGGTTTTTTTAGTACTTTTAATAGTGATGCGGTAAAAGATGCCACTTTAATTAAAGGCAACGGACCTGCTCAATATGGTGGCAGACTATCTTCTGTATTAGATGTAAAAATGAAAGAAGGTAATAACCAAGACTTTAATATAAATGGTGGCCTTGGATTGATTAGCAGTCGACTTAGTATCGAGGGTCCGCTTCAAAAAGAAAAGTCTTCCTTTATCCTATCAGGAAGAAGAACCTATGCAGATGTTTTTCTGCGTGCCTCTGAAGAGTTTAAAGATAATATTTTATATTTCTACGACTTAAATATGAAAGCGAATTATAAGATCGACGAAAAAAATAAAATATATCTTTCTGGTTATTTTGGGAAAGACGAATTAGGATTAGGAGACAACTTTGGGATTGATTGGGGAAATAAAACGGGCACGATTAGATGGAACCGAATCGTATCTAGCCGTTTATTTTTAAATACCTCTTTAATTTATAGTGACTACAATTATAATGTGAAGCTTAAAAACGGCTTGACTAATTTTAATATCAACTCTAATATTAAAGACCTCAACCTAAAGCAAGATTATACTTTTTACCTTAACCCAAAAAATACATTACGCTTTGGCTTTAATAGTATTTTACATACCATTACTCCAAGTACATTCAGCGGAACCGTGATCAATAGTAATCCAAAAAAGGGCAGAAAAGGACTTGAAAATGCCCTCTATATAAGCAACTATTATAAGGCATCGGATAATTTAAGTATAGACTATGGAATGCGTCTTTCTGCTTATAGCTTAATGGGCGGAGATGCCTATAATAAATATGAAAACGATTTGCTTATAAATACTATACAATTCGATAAACAAAGTTTTGGTAAGACCTATGTGAATCCTGAACCAAGAATGACAGCCAACTACCGTGTAACAGACCAAGCAAGTATCAAGGCAGGTTATGCCAGAAATGTGCAACACCTTCACCTTCTAAGTAATTCAACAGCTTCCAGCCCCTCGGATCAATGGATTGGAGATTCCTACAATATTCAACCTGAAATTGCGGATCAGCTGAGCGTAGGTTTTGTGCAAGGATGGAAAAATAATACCTATGAACTAAGCACCGAATTGTATTATAAAAATTTACAGAATCAATTAGACTATAAAGATGGTGCTGAAATATTTACTTTAGCCGATGTAGAAAGTGCACTCTTGTTTGGTATTGGGCGCGCCTATGGTCTTGAATTATTATGGAAGAAGAAAGAGGGGGTGTTGACTGGATGGATAAGCTATACCTTATCAAAAACAGAAAGGAAAATTACTGGTATTAATCATGGCAATTGGTACAATGCAAAACAAGATAGGACCCATGATATTGCTATTGTAGGCATCTATACCCTTAATTCAAGATGGTCCATCTCTTCTGTTTTTGTATATAATACCGGTGATGCGGTTACATTTCCAACAGGAAAATATTCCATCCAAGGACAAACCTTGTATCAATACGCTTCAAGAAATGGTAACAGAATGCCTTCCAATCATAGAATGGACATTAGTGTTACTTATGATAAGAAAAGAAAAAAACGCATTCAAGAATCTTGGAACTTTAGTTTATACAATGTGTATGGCAGAGAAAACGCGTATCAAATTAATTTTCAAGACAATCCAAAAGACCTTAGTAGAACACAAATTATTCAAACCTCCTTGTTTAGGTGGGTACCCAGTGTAACATATCAATTCAAATTTTAATGATGCTTAAAAAATATTTTAGTGCAATTTTAATCGGGGTTTTTTTATTGGGTTGTGAAAAAGAAATTCAGCTTCCCTTAGATCCCAATCAGTCTTTACTTGTCATTGATGGAAGTATCACAGACGAGGCGGGGCCTTATTATATCAAGCTTAGCAAGTCGACTGGTATTTCAGAAGCTTCTAATTTTTTAGCTGTGACTGATGCGCTTGTCATTGTTAAAGACAATCTTGGACAAATTGATACGCTCAAACATGAAAAAGAGGGGAGATACAAAACTAATAAATTAAAAGGGATTTATGGGAACACTTATTATTTAGAAGTACAGGTTACAGACAAAAAATATTCAGCCAATTCTACAATGCCACAAAAAGTTGCCTTGGATAGTTTAAGGATCAATCCGTTCATATTCAATAATGAAATTAGATATAACGTCATCCCGGTTTACACCGACCCAATCCAGTTAGGCAATAGCTATCGTTTTATTCAAAAGATTAATGATACACTGGATCAAACTTTTTACGTATTCAATGACAATTTGAATAATGGAAAAGAAAATCAACGACCACTAAGAGGATGGTCAGATACTTTACAAGTAAAATTAAAAGATATTGTTGCTATAGAGATGCAATGTATCACAAGGCCTACTTATTTATATTACTATACCCTGTATCAACAATCGGGCGCTGAACCAGGCGATGGAACAACCCCAGCTAATCCGCCCTCTAATATTATTGGTGGCGCATTGGGTATTTTTTCCGCTCATACTGTTCAGAGAAAACAAATACAAATTAAATAAAGATGGTATAAAAAAAGCCCCCAACTTTCGCTGAGGGCTAATTTTTAATTGTGGCACCACCCGGGCTCGAACCGGGGACACAAGGATTTTCAGTCCTTTGCTCTACCAACTGAGCTACAGCGCCATCGTATGTAAATCCATCCAAACAAATTGCTTTGATCGGGGAGCAAATATAAGCAGACCGCCCTTAAATAGCAAAAAATTGGGCTTCTTTATTGAAAATCAATAGAATTAAGCAACCACCGCCACCACAAAAAAGCTCGCAATGATTAAAGCTAGACCAATCCATTGTTGGATGCTCAGTCGCTCTTTATAGATAAAATAACCAATCAATACAGAGATAATTTGACTGCCAATAATTAAGATATTTATGACCACCACTGGTAGATACCCATAACTCATATTAATGGCTAAGCCTCCAATAACAAGTAAGGCACCCAAAATCAAATAGGCCCTAATATGAATCAATTTTAAATAAGTAGTTAACTGATTGAGCAATCCATCTTTAATCACCAAGAATAAGCCAAATAACATGGCCACAGATTCAATAATCAAACTAAAACCAAGCGGACCCCACCATGCAATCGGAAATTTATACAACGCAAAAGAACTACCCCAGAAAAAACTGGATGCAATACCATATAGCATTCCTTTTTTAAATGTATTTGCTTGCTGTATGTCATCTCTTTTAAAATACAATAAAAATAAGCCAACAGTGCTCAATATAAAAGCAATCAAATAATTATGATGCCATACTTCACCTACGATAAAAACAGCTGTTATAATTGTAAATATTTTTAACGAAGATACAGGTACCACAACACTTACAGGCGCTTTCTGAATACCTTGTAAAAAAAAGACAAGCCCAAAAATATTAAATACACTTAATGCAATAGATAAAATAAATTCTCTGTCTAATACAATATCTCTGACCACCCAGTATTTAAAAAAATCGGCTTGGCGAAATCCAAAATATAATATTGAAAAAATAATGGTGGCAAAAATGCCGCGATAAAACATAGCAATTTGATACGGAATTGTTGCTGTTACTTTTTTCCAATACGCATTACTTATAGCAAAACATAATGCACCAATTAAAACATAAATAATTCCCATAGACAATAATTAGATTTAACCCTCTGCACTTTTTAATACTCACAATTTTTCGGCGTTCTTGCAAAAGGAATGACATCTCTAATATTGGTCATGCCTGTAACAAACTGTACCATACGCTCAAAACCTAATCCAAATCCAGCATGTGGCACTGTTCCAAAGCGTCTTGTATCTAAGTAATAGCTCATTTCGGCTAAAGGAATATGCATGTCGTTCATTCTAGCTTCTAGCCTATCCAGGCGCTCTTCTCTTTGTGATCCTCCTACGATCTCTCCAATACCTGGCGCTAAAATATCCATTGCTGCCACCGTCTCTTTGCCAGCTTCACATCCATCATTCATACGCATATAAAACGCTTTGATCGCCGCAGGATAACCCGTAACAATGACTGGTTTTTTAAAATGTTGCTCTACCAAGAACCTTTCGTGCTCACTTTGTAAATCAATACCCCATTTTACATCGTAGGTGAATTTCTTTTTCTTATAGTGATTGCTATTTAATAAAATATCAATAGCCTCGGTATAGGTAATTCTTTCAAAACTATTTTCAACTACAAATTTTAATTTTTCAATTAATCCTAAGCCGCTTCTTTTTTCTGTTGGTAATTGTTTTTCTTCTTCTGCTAAACGCGCATCTAAAAATGCTAAATCATCCGCATTGTGTTCCATCACATAAGCAATTAAATGCTTCATGAAATCTTCTGCTAAATTCATATTGTCTTCGAGGTCATTGAATGCCACTTCTGGTTCGATCATCCAAAACTCTGCCAAATGTCTTGTCGTGTTTGAATTCTCAGCACGGAAGGTTGGACCAAATGTGTAAATGTCTGAAAACGCCATGGCGCCTAGTTCTCCTTCAAGTTGACCACTCACAGTTAAGTTCGTACTCTTACCAAAAAAGTCTTCGGTAAAATCAATTTCACCTGCTTCGTTTTTTGGAGCACCTTCCATTGGAAGTGTCGTCACACGAAACATTTCACCCGCACCTTCTGCATCACTTGAAGTGATAATGGGCGTATTTAAATATAAAAACCCACGATCATTAAAAAACTCGTGCACCGCAAAAGCCAATGAATGACGAATGCGAAAAACGGATCCAAACGTATTGGTTCTAAAACGTAAATGTGCTTTTTCTCTTAAAAATTCTAATGAGTGCTTTTTGGGTTGTAGAGGATATTTTTCTGCATCACTATCTCCTAAAATTTCAATCCTTGTTGCTTTTACCTCCACCGTTTGGCCTTTTCCTTGGCTTTCTACTACCACACCTTTTACTTTTAAAGAAGCACCCGTGGTGATGCGTTTTAATAAAGCTTCCTCAAATTCCCCCAAACTAGCCACCACCTGCACATTGTTATTGGTGCTACCATCGTTCAATGCAATGAACTGGTTATTTCGGAAGGTACGCACCCATCCCATGACTACTACTTCGGTTCCGACAGCTGAATTAACATCGGTTCCGCTTAACAATTGCTTGATTTTGACTCTTTGGTTGAACATATTAGTTATTTCGAGGTTCAAAGATAACCCATAAAAAATTGTTTTTTTATGCAAAAACTGCTTTACTTTGTGGTGTAAACGAGCGAAACGCTCAGATGCTTTTTTCGCGCTTCTTTTATTACCGGTCAAATCTTGGCCAAATTCAACTAGATTTTTTCAACCATTCCCCGATTTCGATTCGATTTAAATAAACCCTTCATTTACAGTGCAAGAAAAAGACGACAAACCAAAGAAAGGCCGCAAGCCCGCTGCTGCGCCTGCTCCAACAGCTAAAGCAGATGCATCAGCATCTAAAACAGTACGCAAACCTATTGCTAAAAAAACAGCAACGCCAGAAGAAGCGCCAAGACGCAGAACAGCCGTTCCGGTAAAAATGGAGAAAGACCATACCGAAGACGATAAAGCTTCTAAAATAGCAGCTGCTTTATTTGGAGACGAATCTGCTGCAAGCCAAGCGCCTGCACCATCAGAAAATCCCGAAACAGCATCTGCCGCTCAGGGCGATCAAACTGGTCAAGACACAGAAGCTGTCCAATCTAATGAATTTGCACAAGGTAGCGATCCCCGTGGACAAAGAGGACCGGGTCAAGGACAACACGCACATCAAAATAGACATCAACCTAAAAAAGAACCTGTGTTCAATGTAGAATTTGACGGCGCCATCGCTTCAGAAGGTGTCTTGGAAATGATGCCAGATGGATATGGCTTTTTAAGAAGTTCTGATTATAATTATTTGTCTTCTCCAGATGACGTATATGTTTCTCCTTCACAAATAAAATTATTTGGTTTAAAAACAGGAGACACGGTTCAAGGAACAGTGCGTCCTCCAAAAGAAGGGGAAAAATATTTTGCATTAACGAAAGTGGATTTTGTCAATGGTAAAAAACCAGACGAAATTCGTGATCGTATTCCTTTTGATTATTTAACGCCTTTGTTCCCATTCCAGAAATTAAATTTATATACCACGGCTAATAATTATAGTACGCGTATCATGGATTTATTTACACCTATTGGTAAGGGTCAACGTGGATTATTGGTTGCACAACCAAAAGTGGGTAAGACCATGTTATTAAAAGAGATTGCCAATGCGATTGCTGCCAATCACCCAGAATGTTATTTGATGGTGGTCTTAGTAGATGAACGTCCAGAGGAAGTAACCGATGTAGAACGTTCTGTAAAAGCAGAAGTCATTGCATCCACTTTTGATGAGCCTGCAGAAAAACACGTTAAAGTGTCTACTATGGCTTTACAAAAAGCAAAGCGTTTAGTAGAGTGTGGACATGATGTCGTGATATTATTAGATTCCATTACACGTTTAGCACGTGCACACAATACCGTGGCACCTAGCTCTGGTAAAGTATTATCGGGTGGGGTGGAAGCCAACGCAATGCAAAAACCAAAACAATTTTTTGGTGCTGCGCGTAAAATTGAAAACGGCGGATCACTGACCATCATTGCAACTGCACTTGTAGATACCGGTTCTAAAATGGACGAAGTTATTTTTGAAGAATTCAAAGGAACAGGTAATATGGAATTGGTATTAGATCGTCGTTTAGCAAACAAGCGTATCTTCCCTGCGATTGATTTAACAGGATCAAGCACGCGTCGTGATGATTTATTATTAGATAAAGATGTATTACAAAGAATGAATATCCTTCGTTTGTTCTTGAACGATATGAACACCGACGAAGCAATGAACGAATTATTAAAACGCATGCGCGGCACCCTAGACAACGAAGAGTTTTTAGCCAGTATGAATCGTTAGTTATTATAAAAAAACCCTTCAAAAAATGTAAGGGCTTTTTTATTTATACTCTTATGATTTTTTAAACACCAGACGCTCTCAAGTTTGTTCTTTTTGATCGGCAGCCTCGTTTATGGGGGCTGTCGATCAAAATCATTAGATATTAATTATAAGCCCCCTATATTTTTATTAGGGGGCTTATAATTAATGCGCTTCGAGCCAATTTTTTCCTTGCCCAATCTCTGCTTCTACGGGTACGCCGTTTGGTAATTCCATTGCTGTGGTCATACAGGCTAAAATCAATTCTTTTAATGCAGGTAGTTCGGACTCCACCGCATCAAATACCAATTCATCGTGTACTTGTAAAATCATTTTTGATTCCCAGTGTTGCTTTTTCATTTCATGATGGATCTTAATCATCGCAAGCTTAATCATATCTGCAGCAGAGCCTTGAATAGGGGAGTTGATGGCATTGCGCTCTGCAAATCCACGCACTGTAAAATTAGAAGAGTTGATATCTCTTAACCAACGCTTGCGTCCCATTAAAGTTTCAACAAAGCCTTGCTCTTTCGCTTTATTGATTTGCTGGTCCATGTACAATTGAATATTGGGAAACTCTTTTTTATAATTATCGATAATCTCTTTTGCTTCTGTTCTTGAGATGCCCAGGTTTTCGGCTAAACCAAAAGCCCCCTGTCCATATATGATGCCAAAGTTGACACTCTTGGCTTTATAACGTTGTTCTTTAGTCACTTCTGTTTCTGCGATGCCATATACTTTTGCAGCCGTTGCGGTGTGGATGTCTTTTCCTTGTTTAAAAGCGTCGCACATATTTGGATCACCACTAATGGCGGCAACCACCCTTAGTTCTATTTGAGAATAATCCGCACTCACTAAAATACGAGCAGGGTCTCTTGGAATAAACGCTTTTCGAACCTCTCTTCCACGCTCAGAACGAATTGGAATATTTTGCAAATTGGGATTCGTACTACTTAGTCTTCCCGTTACCGCAACCGCTTGCGCATAACTGGTATGGATTCTTCCAGTTTTTGGATTGACGATGGCAGGCAGTGCATCCACATAAGTAGATTTTAATTTACTTAGTTCTCTAAAGTTTAAAATATCGTCTACAATTTTATGTTTTGCTGCTAACTTAGCTAGCACATCTTCTCCTGTAGCATATTGACCTGTTTTTGTTTTTTTTGCTTTTGGATCAATTTTTAAAATATCAAACAACACTTCCCCCAATTGTTTTGGAGAGGCAAGATTAAAACGCACACCCGCTTGTTCAAATACACGCTCTTCACTTATTTTAATATCTGCTTCCAAAACTTTGCTATACTCATTCAAAAATTGCTCATCTACTTTAATGCCCTCAAATTCCATATCCACCAATACTTGCATTAAAGGATTTTCGACTTCTTCAAAAACACGTTTTACTTCGCGCTTTGTCAATAAAGGTTCAAAGCACTCTTTTAATTGAAATGTGATATCCGCATCTTCTGCGGCGTACTCGGTGATTTGATCCAAAGGCACATCGCGCATCGTGCCTTGGTTTTTTCCTTTTTTACCAATTAGGGTTTCAATGCTCACTGGGGCATATCCTAAAAACTGCTCGCTCAGGATATCCATGCTTCGCCTGCCTTCTGGCTCAATCACATAGTGCGCTAGCATGGTATCAAAAGTCTTACCTTTTAATAGTACGCCATACCATTTTAAGACCAGGAAATCATATTTTAAATTTTGTCCAATCCAAGTAATAGTTTCGTCTTCAAATAAAGGCTTTAATTTTTCTAAAATAGACTTTGCCCCATCAGTACTTTCTCCATCGTTCGCAACAGGTAAATAGTATCCAGTATGTATCGTATTTGAAAAACTTAATCCAACCAGCTGCACATTGTTGGCATCAATGCCCGTTGTTTCCGTATCAATACAGATTTCCTTTTTAGCTATTATCTTTTTTATAAAAGACTCGATCGCCTCATCGCCAATAATTGCTTCATATGCATGTGGCGTATTCTCAATATTTTTATTGGCAATTAATTTAGGTAAATCGGATGCGGCTTCATCGTCATCATAACCAGCGTTGCCCGGTTCGTCGTTGGGCTCTAGTACAGATTGCGTTCCTGTTTCAGAATCAAGTACAATTGTTTTTGTTTTTACAATGGTCTTTTTAGATTTGACTTCGTTGCCAAATAAGTCTGTTTGCACTTCGTCGTTATCAATTTTCTTTTTTTCATCAGACGCTGTTCGCGTCTTCTCCTCAAAATCACCGCCCAGTATGCGTTTGCCAAGGGTCTTGAATTCAAGTAAATTAAAAATTTCTGTTAAGGCAGGAATATTTTTTTCGGATAATTTATAATCTTCTTCATGAAACTGAACTGGTACATTGGTAATGATGGTAGCTAATTTTTTACTCATGATAGCAGATGCTTTTCCTGCTCTCACTTTTTCACCCATCGCGCCTTTGATCTTATCTGCATTTGCTAACACACCCTCAAGTGTATCATATTCTTTTAATAATTTCGCTGCAGTTTTTTCACCCACACCTGGAATACCAGGAATATTATCTGCGGCATCGCCCATTAAGCCCAACATGTCTATCACTTGGTCTACACGAGCGATATCCCATTTTGCTTTAATTTTTGCTGCATCAAGTATTTCTCTTTCATTCCCAAATGCAGGCGGCTTCCACATATACACATTGTCTTTCACCAATAATTGACCATAATCTTTATCGGGCGTAACCATATACACTTCATATCCCAAGTCTGCGGCCTGCCAAGCCAAAGTGCCAATTACATCGTCTGCCTCATATCCATCACATTCTACTACTGGAATATTAAATCCTTCAATGATGGCTTTAATATGAGGTAGCGAGCTTAACAAATCTTCAGGCGCGGCTTCTCTATTAGCTTTATAGTCGGTGAAGTCCGTATGTCTTTCAGTAGGTGCATGCGTATCAAAACATACGGCAATATGGGAAGGGTTTTCCTTTTTTATAATCTCTAATAAGGTATTGGTAAAACCAAATTGGGCGTTGGTATTGATGCCGGTGCTAGTAATTCTTGGGGTGCGGATGAGTGCATAATAGGCCCTATAAATCAAGGCCAGCGCATCTAGTAAATAGAGTTTTTTAGACATGACGCTAAGTTAACCAAAAAAAATCCTCCCAGTTCAGATTTACCGAGCTGGGAGGAAACTTATTTTTCTAGGTTTACAATGCTATTGAAATAAGCATTATCAACGATTGGATTTCAGCTTATTTCAATTGATACTTGTGCTTATAGCGCTCGTACAATTGTTTGCCTTTATTATCTAACGACACTTTACGACCTTGGATAAAAGCATGGGCAATCACACTAGACTTCATGTCTAATAAATCGCCATTCACAATTAAAAGGTTCGCATCTTTTCCCGCTTCAATGGTGCCGGCCTTGTCATCGATGCCTAAAATTTTAGCAGGATTTAAAGTGACTGCAGAAAGCGCTTGTTCTTTCGTTAATCCATAAGTAGCAGCTGTTCCAGCATTAAAGGCAAGGTTACGAAAACGACTTTGATCGTGCGTATCGTTTAAACAAAATAATACACCTGCTTTTTGCAAAGCTGCTGGTGTTTTATAAGGTTGATCCACGTCATCATCTTCCATTGTTGGCAAGGAATGTTGACGATCTAAAATCACTGGTATGTTGTTTTCAGCTAATAAATCTGCAATTTGATACGCTTCTGTTCCACCGACAATCACCAATTTAAATCCAAAAGATTTTGCGAGGTCCATTGCCAATAACATTTGCTTTACTTCATTTGCACGAACAAATAATTTTTGTTTGCCATCAAACAAGCCACGAACCGCTTCTAGTTTTAAATTATTTGCAGCATGTATTTTTTCTTGATAATAGGCTTTAGCATCAGTAAAAAATGTTTTGATGGTTTCTATCTTTTCCATCGCCGCTATCACAGGGTCACCTCCAGGTCCAGGGCGCATAAAAGCCATACGACCACCACGACGTGGCATCAAGCTTGGCATATTAATATACAATCCATTGTCCATTTTATAGGCAGCATCTTCATAGTTCCATGCGTCTAATTGTACCACACTTGATTGACCCTCAATCAATTCGCCTTCTGGTGCAACACCTGCTAATAAAATACCGTTCTCGCGCAATACGCCAATAATCTTTGAATCGGTATTGTAGGCAACGATCGTTCTAATATTTGCATTATTTTCTCCAATTTCTGCAAAATCATTGCTACCACGCACACCAGAACTAATTTCTCTTAGTCCTAAATCAGAAGTTGGTAAAATTAAACCCGGATAAACCTGTTTGCCTGTTCCGTCAATGACGGTGGAACGAGCCGGAATTGCTACATTACCTACGCCAATAATTTTTCCATTTTCAAACGCCACAGTCGCGTCTGTCAAGGTGGTTCCGTTTCCTATATGAACTGTAGCATGTGTAATTACTGTGACACCTTTTTGTGGTGCAGCTGGATACACATTGTCTTGTGCACTTGCAGTTAAACCTAACAACGCAAGAGCAAAAATGCTTAAATATTTCTTTTGCATGGTTTAGTTTTTTTGAGATTCGTAAATAGTGTTAAGACCTTCATTGTGATCATGGTCTCCACACTCTAATAATATTTGCGTACTTGGTGTAGCTGGTCTAGTTGGCATACCGGCTCTTTTATCGCCTAGCATTTTTTGGATCAACTTGGTTCTTTCTGCAGTTACTTGTTTGCTGCGCTCAGCGTCTTTTTCACGATCAAAATAAACGGTACCATCTACAATCGTGTATAAAGATTTTGCATAGATGCTTAATGGATGCTCGCTCCATAATACCACATCTGCATCTTTACCCACCTTGATACTTCCTACTTTATTGTCAACATGAAGTGCTTTTGCAGGATTCAAAGTAACCATCTTAAACGCCTCTTCTTCTGATACGCCACCATATTTAACTACCTTTCCAGCTTCTTGATTCAAACGACGTGCCATTTCTGCATCATCAGAATTAATCACTGTGTTCACACCTACATTATGCATAATTGCAGCATTGTAAGCAATCGCGTCAATCACTTCTGTTTTATAGGCAAACCAGTCAGAGAAGGTAGCAGCACTAGCGCCGTGTAATTTCATTTTATCCGCAACCTTATATCCTTCTAAAATATGCGTAAACGTGTTAATGTTGAAATCATAGCCCTGTGCTTTGAATTTTTCAACAGCACGCATCGCATAGGTAATTTCAGTTTGTACATAAGAGTGACAAGTGATAAAACGTTTTTTATTCATGATTTCAGACAAAGCTTCTAATTCTAAATCTCTTCTAGTAGTTGTTGGATTTGCTTTCATTGCTTTTTGATAGTCCACCGCTTTATCAAATGCGTCTGTCAATACTTCTTCAACACCCATTCTTGTATCAGGGAAACGATTATTATTAGTAGAGGTGGTACGCTTTACGTTTTCGCCTAAAGCAAACTTGATGAATGGATCTGCGCCCGCAAATTTCAATCCCTCATCTGTGGTACCCCATCTTAATTTAATCAACTGTGTTTGTCCACCAATTGTATTCGCACTTCCGTGAAGGATATGAGATGAAGTTACACCACCACTTAATTGACGATAGATATTAATGTCCTCAGGATTCATATTGTCACCCACTCTAACTTCTGCTGTGGTAGATTGTGCACCTTCGTTGATTGACAATGCAGCAATATGTGAGTGTTCGTCTATAATCCCAGCGCTTAAAAATTTACCTGTGCCATCCATAACTCTAGCACCGGTTTCGGTTAATCCTTTTCCAATTTTAGCAATTTTACCTGCTTTTAATAAGACATCTGTATTTTCTAAAATACCTTCTTTTTCATTAGTCAAGACGGTTGCATTCTTAATTAAGATGGTCTCTTGTTGTGGTATTACTTCGTTTCCTAATCCAACAAAAGGATAAGTTACTTTAGAAATTAATTTCACTGGCTCTGCTGCTTTCTTTTCTTCTATAGCAGCATTTGCTGGCGTAACAAGACTTGCAGACCAAGTCAATTTTCCACCCTTTGCATCCGTTCCAAATCCATTCCAGCCACCGCTTGCCATGACACCACTTAATCGAATGCTTTCAACACCACGACCTTTTTTTTCTGGAAAACTAATCTTCACTAAGGTTTCACTCACTGCAATTTTTGCAGACAATGTATCTGTTCCAATAATATTCGCAGATAGGTCTTTTTTAATTTCAACTGTGTAGTCTGTTTTTGTTCCAGCGTTATTGATGGTTAATTTATATTTGCCAGCAAAATTATTCCACTCTGACCCATTCACATCATACTTGTTTCCTTGAATCCAGTTTTCAATAATTTTTGCATTGCTATTAAAAATAGACTCTGTGGTAATTAAGAAATTAGCCAACTTACCTACTTCTAACGAACCCACTTGATCGTATACACCAATTTGTTGTGCAGGTGTTTTAGTTAATGCTTCTAATGCTTTTGTTTCAGAAAGGCCATATTGAACCGCTTTTCTAAGATTTGCTAAAAACTGCTTTCCGTCTTTCATATCAGACGTGCTGATACTAAAGCTAATGCCCGCTTTTTCAAATGCAGCAGGATTGGTTGGTGCTAGTTCCCAATGTTTCATTTCTGATAAAGCAACAAATCTTGCGTCGTTCGCATCCTCTACATCCAATGCAGCAGGAAAATCAAGACCTAGTATATAAGACGCTTTTATTTTAGCCAACTCGTCTATTCTCTGGTAGCCATTATCGGCACCTCTAATAATGTATTGTGTTCCAAATTCTTTTGCAATACGATCTGCTCTTAGTGTAGACCATTTGTCGTCTGCCACAAAAATTTGAGGTAAACTTGCGTTGGCATTAAACGCTTCGAGTGATAAATTCACACCCTCAGAAGCTGGTTTGGTTGCATACCATTTAGCATCTAAATAAGTTTGACGCAACAATGCAATACTGCCCATTAAACTACTTGGATAAGATTGTGTAGATGTGCCTTTATCAAAAGAAAATACTTGTGCTGCTTTTGATTTTAAAATACTTTGATTTTCATTTGTGCCCGCTAAGGTAACGACAGCAGCCGTTCCTCTTGCAATACCATCTTTCACATGTGTCATTACAACACCATAACCATTGTTTCTAAAACCCGCCGCCGTTGTTTCGTCGATGCTGAAAGACTCTACCGCATTCACTTCTGGCTTAATAGCTTGATTCCAATTATACGCGCCAGCCTTATTAGAAAGAAATTGTCCTGGTGCACCAAAGTTAAATCCTGCAGCAGATCGCTTTGGTGTATTCGCACCATAATCAGTTAAAGGATCCACAAAACTTGGGTAGATAAACTTACCATTACAGTCAACTACAATTGCTTCTTTAGGAATTTCAACTGTTGCGCCAACGGCAACAATTTTACCTTGCTTAATTACAAGTGTCGCTTTTTCAATTTTAGTTTTTTCGTTTTGAATGATGGTTGCATTGGTAAATGCATACACACCTGTTCTCAAATCTCTCACTCCATTAATTGGAAAAGACTCCTGCGAAAAAGCAGTTGCTCCAATTACAAGCAAAAGAAATGATAAAATAATCTTCCTCATACGCGGTTGATTTTAGTTTTGAATAAAAAAATAAAGCCTAAATTTTTCCCCAAAAAATTATTAGGGAATCACGAAAGCTCCTCTTTCTAAAGCTACTAAAAACAACGATTCAACAAAGGAGAACTTGCTTTTTTTTGATAAATGGTGAAGGGGGTGATTCGATGTATTATCGACCCATGTATACCATCAGAATTTGAATGTCACTTGGATTCACCCCGCTAATTCTACTTGCTTGTCCAATTGTAATGGGTCTGATTTTTTTAAACTTCTGCATCGCTTCTATAGATAGTGCAGGTATTTTATCAAAATCAAAACTGTCTGGTATAACCTTATGCTCCAATGCAGACATTCGTTCTACGATTTCTTTTTCTTTCTCAATATATCTTTCATACTTCACCTGGATCTCTGCTTGCTCTAAATAATCTGGGTCGTTCCCTTGAAGTTTTTCATTTAACGAAGCTGAATGGTCCATTAATTGTTGTAAACTAATGTTAGGTCTTAAAACTAATTTTGATGCTTTTTGTTTTTCGGTCATCTCCGCAGAGTCAATGGTAGTAAGGAATCCATTGATTTCGTGCGGTTCAATAGAGTGCGTATTCAAAGTGTTTTTAATCTCTGCTACGTAGTTATTTTTATCTTGAACTTTACGCATGCGATCGATGCTTGCTAAACCTAAATTATAGGATAATTCTGTTAATCTTAAGTCGGCATTGTCCTGACGCAATAGGGTTCTAAACTCAGCTCTAGAGGTAAACATTCTATAAGGCTCATTGGTTCCCTTGCTAATTAAGTCGTCTATTAAAACACCAATATAAGCATCGCTTCTTTGTAAAATAAATGGTGCTTTTTCATTGATTTTTAAATGTGCATTCATCCCCGCCATCATCCCTTGACATGCCGCTTCTTCATAGCCCGTCGTTCCGTTAATTTGTCCGGCAAAATAGAGGTTTTCAATGGCCTTGGTTTCTAATGTATATTTTAATTGAGTGGGTTGGAAAAAATCATACTCAATTGCATAACCAGGGCGGAACATTCTCGCTTTTTCAAAACCAGGCACCCTGCGAAGGGCTTCGTATTGCACTTCTTCTGGCAAACTAGTACTAAAACCGTTTACATAGACTTCTACTGTATTCCAGCCTTCTGGCTCTACAAATAACTGATGCCTTTCTCTGTCTGCAAATCGATTGATTTTATCTTCAATACTTGGGCAGTATCTTGGGCCCACGCCTTCTATACGACCTTGATACATTGGGCTTCTGTCAAATCCTGTTTTTAATATATCGTGTACTATAGGATCAGTATACGTGATCCAACAAGAGCGCTGATCTGCCGCTTTTACCCTTGGAATATCCATATAACTAAAGCCTACCACTTCTTCGTCTCCTTTTTGTTCTTCCATTTTGGAATAATCCAAGCTTCTGCCATCTACTCTTGGGGGTGTACCCGTCTTGAGCCTATCTGATTCTAGACCAAACGAAACAAGCTGTTCGGTAATGCCTGTAGCAGCTCTTTCTGCCACCCTTCCTCCGCCCATTTGCTTTTCTCCAATATGCATGATGCCATTTAAAAAAGTGCCGCTAGTGATCACTATGGCATCGGCTAAAATTTCGTGACCCATGCTTGTTTTAACGCCACAGGCCTTTCCATTCTTTATAACTAGTTCATTTACAGAGTCTTGGTAAAAATCAACATTGGGCGTAAGCTCTAACATTTCTCTCCACTTGCTAGCAAATAGGTGTCGATCGTTTTGTGCCCTAGGACTCCACATTGCAGGTCCCTTACTTTTATTCAACATCCTAAACTGGATCGTACTTAAATCTGACACAATTCCACTGTATCCACCCATCGCGTCTATCTCCCTCACAATCTGACCCTTTGCAATGCCGCCCATGGCAGGATTACAACTCATTTGGGCAATGGTCTGCATGTTCATTGTAATCAACAGGACCTTAGAGCCCATATTGGCCGCCGCCGCTGCTGCTTCTGAACCAGCGTGGCCCGCTCCTACTACTATGACATTGTATTTTGGAAACATAAGGATGCAAAGATAAGATGGTTTTACTAAATTAATGACGTTCCACGTGGAACGTCATTAATTTATATGGAATATCAAACGCAAGCGTTTTCTCGTGGAACACTTTGTATTTTTTCCTCTATTAATAAGCGGTGTTTGAAAATGCTCTTCTACGGGTATATATTAGAAAAAATACCGAAATATTCGTCTCTCTGCTCGCTTTGCTCAAAAGTTCGTCGAATATTTGTATTGTTTTCTAATTTTTCTACTTGTACAAAAGCATAATATATAAAACAGTAACCGAATAAAAACAATAGGTCATTGAGAATAATATACTATTCCGTAGCGATCGTTCGAGCAAAGCGAGCGAGAGCCAAGGGATAGGTATATTTTCTCAATCTTTATATTCTTAGATGGTTCTATGGTGTTCCACGTGGAACACTCCAAGAAACTAGGCAATTATTTTCAAATACGCCTTCAGCCATTTGTCCTCCATTGAACGCATGACCTTTATATCTGCTGGTTTCTTGTCTTTATATCCACAAAAATGCAGTGCACCATGAAAAATCACCCTTAATAACTCATGCATATATACATTACCTTCTGTTTTTGCATTTTCCTTTACTCGATCAACACTTATATAAATATCTCCAATAAGTAAGCCCTTTTTATCTGAAAGATCAAAGCTGATAATATCTGTATAAAAGTCATGTTGCAAAAATCGTTTGTTAATGTCTAATAGAAAGGCATCAGAACAGAACACATATTGTAGGGCCTCTATCCTAATGCCCTCTTTATAACACTGTTGATTGATAAAGGCTTTTAGCTTTGTCCTGAACCTAAGGCTAGTGCCCTTATCCGCATTGATAAAAAAGATAGTCCTGTCCATTAAACATTGATGGTGATTATATTTATAACGAAATTTAATGCTCCATATTTCGTAAGCGCTTAAATATAAACAATGGTATCTTTGTGCTCTATTATGAAGAAATTGTCGGATTTAAAAATTGGTGAAACGGGTGTGATTCACTCCTTTGAAAATGATGAAATATTTTTAAAGCTGATGGAGATGGGTTGTATTCCTGGTGAAACCATTCGAGTAGAACAAATTGCCCCGCTGGGAGATCCGATATCAATTTCGGTTGCGGGCTATCAATTAAGTTTAAGAAATGATGAGGCTGCGGGTATTATTATTACCTAATACAAGTCTAACTAACTGATAATCAATATTTTGAGATGAAAATTGGTCTATTTTTCGGTTCATTTAATCCCATTCACCATGGCCACTTAATGGTGGCTAGCTATATTGCAAATCACACCGATTTGAAACAAATTTGGTTGGTCGTCTCTCCACAAAACCCTCACAAAACCCAGTCTAGTTTATTAAATGAATATGATCGATTGCACTTAGCGCAATTAGCCATTGAAAATGATGACCAGATTAAGGTAAGTGACATAGAATTTAAGCTTCCAAAACCCTCCTATACCATTGATACCTTAACCTATTTAGAAGAGAAGTTTCCACAGCACGAATTTTATATCATCATGGGAGGGGATAGTTTTCAAAATTTACCTAAGTGGAAAAACTTTGAAACCCTTGTAAAAAATTATCAATTCATTGTTTATAGAAGGCCTGGATTTGATATCACAGAAAATTATGGTGCGAATATGCAATACCTTGAAGCACCCATGATGGAATTATCAGCAACATTAATTCGTAATAATTGTAGGGATGGCATCACTATTCGTTATTTAGTTCCTGAGGATGTGAGACTAGAAATTGAAAGGTGTAATTATTTTAAAGAAGAAGGCGCGAAGGCGCCTGATGTAAAAAAGAAAACTTAGAGAAGCCCTAAAAGATAAGCCCTTAGAACAAACCTTCTGTATTTATTTCTTTTTATAAACCGGTACAGTAGAACAAGGTTCTCCATACATAATACTTTTAACTACAGGACGAAGTTTTTGTGTAATTGCAATAAACGCAGATTCTCCAATAGGTGTATCACCACAACCTTTAACAACAACGCGCTGGTCTGTAAAAGAAGTAGCATCTATCTTTTGTATCTCTTCTAGTAAAACTAATTCTCTGGTTTTATTTTCATCACCAAAATAAACCGACTTTGCATAAGGGGATAAATTAGCAACAATTAACATATTCGCCCACATTGGAATGATTGCATCAGTACTACAAAAAATTCCTACTATTTTATTTTCAAATAAGGACCAATTTATAGCAGCTAAGCTTGCACGAAAATCTTTTTCTTTAAGCATTAATTCCATAAATAAATAGGGTTTAATATCGAAAACAACTATTTCATTGTTTGGGATATATTGAGCAAGGTCTAAACTAATTAAACCACTCTCCGCTACTTTATTAATAATGGGTTCTGACATGGTGTAAAATTAGATTGTTTTTAAGAAACCATTGCAGATTCTTGTTTCGAAAAGCGAATAAAAAAACCCCCGAAATGTTCGAGGGTTAGAAAAAATTATTTCTGGACTACTAATAAACCTCCATGCGGTTGTCTTTGATCTTTGCTACTTTTTTTAATCCAACATTAGTTCTATAGATCACCGATCTTGTTCTATTGAGCAAATCCGCCTCGAAGCTAGAAAGGTCTTGAGCGACCGCTTTTGCTCCTTGTGATTTTACACTAATTACAAAAACGCCAGCGTTTCCTGCAATAGGCGCACTTGGTTTGTTTAAGAATGCTTTATTAAATGCCGCTCCAACAAGCTTAGGTTCATTACCAATACCAGGGATCATTGAATAATTAAAGTTGATACTATCTGCAGGTTGTACAATTGTTTTTGCACTTAAGGCAATTTCTTCAATTGTGTTGCCCTTAAAATTTTGTTTAATTTGTAGGGCTTTCTTTTGATCTCTTAAAATTCCTTCAATTTGAGGTTTCACTGAAGCAACCGATGCTAATCCAACCTTTTCTTCTCCTGTAATAATGGCTACAAAATAACTATCGCCGATTTCAGTTGGTTCAGAAACAGCATTTAAGTCTTTTTCAAAGGCCCAACGAACAAGTGTTCTTGATTCACCAATTCCAGGAATTTCATAATCCATCGACTTGATGTTTGATGCCGGAAAGGTTTGTTTATTTAATTTAACAGCTTCTTTATTGAAAGATTTTAAATCTTTACTTGCACTAGCAAAAGCAGCAGCAGCAGCAGATGCTACACCAATAGTTTCACTACTTGGAAGGATTGCTTTTGATAAATAAGCAATTTTATACGCAGGGCTTTTTGGCGTTTGTTTCAATACTTCAATATAGTGGTAGCCAAAATCAGTTTTTACAACACCTTTTGTACCAACCGAATTGTCAAAAGAAAAATCATTAAACGGTCCTACCATTTGTGCTTGTGGAAACATTTCATATTTTCCACCTTTTTCTTTACTGCCTGCGTCGTCTGAATATTTTAAAACCATTTCATCAAATGAAACCCCACCTGCTATGGCAGATTTTATACTATCTACTAATTTCTTAGCGGCACTGTCGTCACGAATTATTTGACCGTTTTGTCCAGCAGTTGCAATTAATATATGTCTTACACTTGCACTATCAGGCCACTGTTTAACACCAATCACCTTTGCGATGGTGTAGTTTTTTCCATCTACATAAGGTCCATAAGCGTTACCGACTCCTGCAGCAAGAATTGCTTCTTTGTTTGGAATTTGTAAAGACTTGGTGCTGATGTAGCTATTATAAAAAGGTAAATCAGAGCCTGCTTTGTTTAAAAAGACAGTAGGATCTTGTGCAGCTTGAAAGTCTGCCTTCAATGCAGAGATAGTATTAAACACAGTACTTGAATCAACACTAGTGGGTGCTGCAGAAAAACCTACAAAATTAATTGATTTAGTGGCTTCTTCGACTTGATATGCGGCTGCGTTTTCTTTAATATAAGAAGCAATCTCGCCGTCTGTAACTTTTATTGAGCTATCAGAAATACTTGCATAAGGTATTCCAACAATATTAATATTTGAAATACTATTACTCTCGTTATATTGTTTTTGAATCATCCAGGTTGGAACCTGTACTCCTTTTACAACCAATGCTTGATATTTATTTCTCAATCTGTTTTCAATAGATGGTTCGATATACGTCTTCTCAATTTGATTGATTTGCTCTTGATTTTTACTTTTTTTAACTTGTGCAACCGCTTGTTTAGCGTCATTCACTTTAAATTCTCCTGTTTTAGGATCTGTAAATTCTTGTTTAAATGGAGATTCTGTACCAAATAACACATCAGACAATTCTTTAGTACCAACTGTAATACCTAACTTTTTTTCTTCTGAGATAAATAAAATACGGTCAACTTCTTGGTTCCATAAGAAACCTATTAATTGTTCACGCTTAACTCCCTGTGAAGCATAGTTTTGCATTTGAATATCTAATTTCTCTTCGAAGTTAATTTTATTAATAGTAATCCCATTTACAGTTCCAAGTTCAGTAACCATGGTATTTCCTTGTTTACCAATCCCATCTTGTAAAACAAATGCAACCAAAGCGATTACAATAATTGTAAAGATGATCCAAGCACCTTTATCACGAATGTTCTGAATAATAGACATATGTATCTTATAATTATATA
>Ga0304730_1000297_pt1 | contig 43653 bp, 30 predicted proteins | sample M_130628_MF_Meta_FD_190474 | JGI IMG/M metagenome (GOLD analysis project Ga0304730, IMG submission 190474) | Freshwater microbial communities from Lake Montjoie, Canada to study carbon cycling - M_130628_MF_MetaG (v2) (version 2) | ecosystem: Environmental > Aquatic > Freshwater > Lake | place...
AAGGGATTAATCCTGCTACAGAAATATTACCTCTATTAGGAAGTAAAGAAGGGATCATGCATATCTGCATGACCTATTTAAATGAAGGAGATCAGGTGTTAATCCCTAATCCTGGTTATCCTACTTATACAAGTGCAGTTAAATTAGCGGGTGGCACTCCGCTTTATTATGAGCTAACTGCCGAAAACAGTTGGGCGCCTGACTTTGAAAATTTAGAAAAATCAGATTTATCAAAAGTCAAGTTAATGTGGGTGAACTATCCACATATGCCAACAGGACAAAGTCCAACCAAAGCGCTTTTTGAGCAATTGGTTGCCTTTGGGAAGAAGCATCAAATATTGATTTGTCATGACAATCCTTATGCGTTTATCTTAAACAATCAACCCGAAAGTTTATTGTCTATTGAGGGTGCAAAAGAGGTGGTGATAGAATTAAACTCTCTGAGTAAAAGCCAAAACATGGCAGGGTGGAGAGTCGGCATGTTAATTACTGCCGAAGACAGAATCAATGAAATACTTAGGTTTAAATCCAATATGGACAGTGGTATGTTTTTACCAGTCCAACTAGCTGCTGCAAAAGCATTAAGTCTAGACGAAAGTTGGTATGAATCCGTGAATAAAATATATACCGCACGTCGCGAAAAAGTATTCGAATTATTAGATGTTTTAAAATGTGCTTATTCGAAACAACAAGTTGGAATGTTTGTTTGGGCAAAAATTCCAGCCACATTCAAAGACGGTTATGCGTTGAGTGATAAAGTGCTTTACGAAGCCAATGTATTTATCACCCCAGGAGGCATTTTTGGTTCTGCTGGTAACGACTATATCCGTGTGAGTTTGTGTGGGTCGTTAGAAAAATTTAGTGAAGCAATTAAAAGAATTGAAACATGCGTTTAACTGTAATTGGTATCGGATTAATTGGTGGCTCTATTGCCATGACCCTAAAGCAAAAAGGCTTTGTGGATCATGTAATTGGAGTGGACAATAATCCTTTGCACCAAGACCAAGCATTGCAATTGGGTATTGTAGATGAGATGATGTCTTTAGAAGACGCCATTGCATCTTCCGATCTGGTTGTGATTGCAACGCCAGTGAATATTGCAGAAAAATTGCTTTCAACTATTTTAGATTTAATTGACAAGCAGGTTGTATTTGATGTAGGGTCTACTAAGGAGAGTATTGTACAAATCGCGAACGGGCATTCCAAAAGCGGAAGGTTTGTTCCGACCCACCCAATGTGGGGAACTGAATTTAGTGGTCCAGAAGCGGCTCAACAAGATGCATTTAAGGAAAAGGCAACTGTGATTTGTAATAAAGAACAAATTGACGAAGATGCTTTGAAATTAGTAGAGCAAGTGTATGAGCAATTAGGGATGCATATTTTATACATGGATGCAATGAAGCACGACATCCATGTGGCTTATGTTAGCCATATATCGCATATTACTTCTTTCGCATTGGCAAATACCGTGTTAGAGAAGGAAAGAGAGTCTGATGCTATTTTTGAATTAGCGAGTGGTGGTTTTGAAAGCACAGTGCGTTTGGCAAAGTCCAATGCTGCAATGTGGGTTCCCATCTTTATGCAGAATAAGGAAAATGTGTTGGATGTGCTAAATGAGCATATCAGTCAATTGAAAAAATTTAAGTCATGTCTGGAGAAAGAGAATAGTGACTATTTGTTGGATTTGATTGAAAATGCAAATGGTATTAAAAGAATTTTAAAATAAAGTTCTTAATTAAAGAAAATTAAAAATTAAAAATGAAGAAGACAGAAGAGATGAATACAACAAATGAATTAATTGAAGCAGTAAAGACTAAAAAAACCTTTGCTGAATTAGGCGTAAACGAGCAATTGGTGAAATCGGTGACTGAATTAGGCTATACGCATGCCACAGAAATTCAGGAGCGTTCAATTCCGGTATTGATTAGCGGAACAAAAGATTTTATTGGATTGGCACAAACAGGTACTGGTAAAACAGCAGCATTTGGTTTGCCATTGATTCAATTAATCAAAACGGCTGATAAACATCCACAAGCCTTAGTGGTTTGTCCTACACGTGAATTGTGTATGCAAATAGTGAATGAAATTAACTTATTTAAAAAGCACGTTTCAGGTGTTCAAGTTTTAGCAGTATACGGTGGTACATCCATTGGCATGCAAATTAGAGATTTGAAAAGAGGGGTACAAATTATTGTCGCTACACCAGGTCGTTTAATTGACTTGATTGAGCGTAAGGCAATTAACCTTGAGCAAATCGAATATGTTGTTTTAGATGAGGCAGACGAAATGTTGAACATGGGATTCCAAGAAGACATTGAGTTTATCTTAAAAAATACACCTAATCGTGAAAGTATTTGGTTATTTAGTGCAACAATGCCAACTGAAATTAAAAAAGTAAGTAAGCGCTACATGAAAGAGCCTGTGGAAGTAACCATTGGTAAAGTGAATGCAACCAATAAAAGTATCGATCATCAGTATTATGTGACCTCGGCACAATATCGTTATGAGACTTTAAAAAGAATCATCGATTTTAACCCAGGAATTTATGGTATCATCTTTACCCGAACAAAAGCAGATGCACAAGATGTCTCGGCTCGTTTAACAAGAGAAGGTTATGATATAGATGCCATCCATGGTGACTTAACACAACAACAACGTGATAGAGTCATGGGGCAATTTAGAGATAAAACATTGCAATTATTAATTGCAACCGATGTGGCTGCTCGTGGTATCGATGTAAAAGGCATTACGCATGTCATTAACTACGAATTACCAGATGATGTAGAAGTGTATACGCACCGCAGTGGTCGAACAGGTCGTGCTGGTAGCCAAGGTATTTGTATCTCTATTGTGCATGCAAGAGAGTCTTACAGATTACGTCAAATTGAGAATATCAATAAAAGCACTTTTCATAAATTAGATATCCCTAGTGGTAAAGATGTATGTAGAAAACAATTCTTCCATGTAATGGATAAATTAATGTCTACTGACGTGAGTCATGGTGATTATGAAACTTATGTACCCATGTTAGCAGAGAAATTTGCAGACATGTCTAAAGAAGAAATTTTGAAGCGTGTTGCTGCTTTGGAGTTCAATCGTTTCTTAGCCTATTATGAAAATGCGGCAGATTTAAATATCCGTGCAGCTGAAAAAGGCCGTCGTGATGTTGGCGGCATGCAGGATCGTAATAGAGAAAGAGGACGTAATGAATTCTCGGATCGTAGAAGCGGTGGAGATAGAATGAATAATGATAGCAGAGATCGTGGAGATCGCGGAGCTGATCGTGGAGACAGAGCTGGTCGTAGCCAATCAAGAGGGACTGCAGGTGCAACTCGTTTATTCGTGAATTTAGGAATCAAGGATGGTTTTTATAAAGCGAGTTTCTTACAATTCATTTTAGACATGAGTGATTTAAAGAAAGATGTTTTAGGAAAAATTGATATGAGAGACATGAATAGCTGGATTGAAATTGAAGCAAGTTCTGCCAAGAAAATGATTAGTGCTTTAGATGGTAAAAACTATAAGGGTCGTCGTATTCGTATGAATGATGCAGATAGTGGTGGTCAAAGAGGTAGTAACGAAGGATAGAGTATAACAACATTTCAAATATTAAAATTGGTTCACATGGGAATTTTATTACAAAAAGCACCATTGATTATTTCAGGTCCTTGTAGTGCAGAAACAGAAGAACAAGTCATGCAAACAGCTATTCGATTGGCTGCTACAGGCAGAGTCGACATTATGCGTGCAGGTATCTGGAAGCCAAGAACAAGGCCTGGTAGCTTTGAAGGGATTGGCACTAAAGGTTTGCCTTGGTTGCAACAAGCAAAAAAGGAAACTGGATTACCAATTGCAGTAGAAGTGGCTACTGGCAAACAAGTAGAAGATGCATTGCATTTTGGAGTGGACGTGCTTTGGATTGGTGCAAGAACGACTGTGAATCCTTTTAGTGTGCAAGAAATTGCGGATGCTTTAAGAGGTGTTAAAGTGCCTGTATTGATAAAAAATCCATTGAATCCAGACCTTGAACTATGGGTGGGTGGTATGGAACGTATTGCCAAAGCAGGTATCGAAGAACTTGGACTGATTCACAGAGGTTTTAGTTCTTATGGCAATACCGAATATCGCAATGCACCTATGTGGCATCTAGCTATTGAGATGAAGCGTCGTTATCCAGGTATTCCAATGATCAATGACCCGTCTCATATTTGTGGTCGTCGTGATATTTTACAAGAAGTAGCACAACAAGCAATTGACTTAGACTTTGATGGTTTGATCATTGAATCACATATTGATCCAGACAATGCTTGGAGTGATGCGAAACAACAAATTACCCCAGAAGTATTGAAGGAGCTATTGGAAGCCATTCGTTGGAGAAAAGAAAATATTGCCTCCGAAGAATTTCATATGGCATTGGAAAAACTGCGTCAACAAATCAATCAATTAGATGATGAATTGTTACAAGTCTTATCTACACGTATGAAAGTGGCACAAAAAATTGGTGAATATAAAAAGAACAATGACATCACCATCCTTCAGACCAACCGTTGGAATGAAATTTTAGAAAGAGCGGTTGCTAAAGGGAATATTTTGGGATTGAGTGATGACTTTATCACTAAATACATGGATGCAGTGCATATGGAAAGTATACAACAACAAAATAAAATTATGAATAGCTAAAATTGCCTGGACCTTCCAGCAATTTTGGTTATTATAAATGGACTTGAATGAAAAATTGGAAAGTAAAATTCTCAAACAGCACAGTTGAATTTGTGTTAGATGGCAAATTTGCAACGATTGGTAAAATGGTTGACAAATTAAACGCGATTTATATCACAGACGAAAATGTGTATGCCTTACATCAACCATTGTTTAAAGGGAAACCTACTATTGTGATGCCTGCTGGAGAAGCACATAAACAACAAGCAACAGTTGATTTTATGATTGAGGCATTGTTAAACTTTGGTGCCAATCGACAATCCGTATTAATTGGTGTTGGAGGAGGTGTCGTAACAGATATGGTTGGCTATGTGGCTGGTGTATTTATGCGTGGCGTACAATTTGGATTTGTTCCAACCACTTTATTAGCCATGGTGGACGCTTCGATTGGCGGAAAAAACGGCATCGATGTGGGCGTATATAAAAACATGGTGGGCTTGATTCGTCAGCCAGCATTTATTGTATATGACCATAGTTTCTTAACTACATTACCTAGCTACCAGTGGGAAAATGGCTTTGCCGAAATCATCAAACATGCTGCTATCAGAGATGTAAAAATGTTGCAGGAATTAAATCAAAACGATTTAGCCTTTTATCAAAAGAATAAAAAAGCTTTGGCTGCATTGATTCAAAAAAATGTGGAAATCAAAGTGAAAGTGGTACAGAAAGATGAGTTTGAGCAAGGAGATCGTAAGTTGTTAAATTTCGGACATACTTTAGGGCATGCCATTGAAAATGAACATGCTTTATTGCATGGTCATGCAATAAGTGTTGGGATGGTTTATGCTGCTAAAATATCACAAGTATTACTAGGTTTCACCGGAACGGGTTTATTGGTAGAGACCCTAAAAAAATATGGTTTGCCTACTGCTATGCATTTTGATATAGATGCAGCAATGCAAGTGATGCAAAAAGATAAAAAGAAAGCCAATGCTGGCATGCAATATGTGCTTTTAAGTAAAATTGGAAAGGGGGTTTATGAAACCATCCCAATGAAAACTTTACAAAAACTGATTAAATTATATTCTTAAAATGCGCGCGACAGTCTATCCAAATACACTGAGAGGCGAGCAGGTTGCACCAGCTAGTAAAAGTAGTATGCAAAGAGCATGTGCTGCAGCATTAATACATCATGGTACCACTAAGATTCTGAATCCTGGACATTCCAATGATGATCTTGCAGCATTGGATGTGATTCAGAAATTAGGTGCTATTATTACAACAGAAGATGCATCGAATGAAAAAATAAATACTGCTAGTATTATCGTCCATTCAGAAGGGGTGAAGCCAATTGGTACTTTTATGAATTGTGGAGAAAGTGGATTAGGTATTCGAATGTTTACACCCATCGCGGCATTAAGTGATCAAACAATTACTATTGAAGGAGAGGGCAGTTTATTAAAAAGACCGATGCATTTTTTTGATACTATTTTTCCAAACTTAGGCATCCAAATACATTCGCAATCTGGTTATTTACCTATCCAAATTAAAGGCCCTTTAAAGCCTGCAAATATTAAAGTAGACGGATCTTTGAGTTCTCAGTTTTTAACTGGGTTGTTAATGGCTTATGCTGCTTCAGATGCAACAGATGCAGTTATTCATGTGCAAGATTTAAAAAGTAAACCTTATATAGATTTAACATTGTCTGTATTAAATGCATTTGGATGGAATGTGCAACATCAAGATTATAAACGTTTTGAATTTCTAGCACATCCACCTTTAGCTAAGCATATTGACTATACTGTGGAAGGCGATTGGAGTGGGGCTGCTTTTTTATTGGTAGCAGGCGCGATTGCAGGTCCTATATCAGTAGCAGGTTTACAATTAAATTCTACGCAGGCGGATAAAGCAGTGATGCAAGCATTAAAAGCTGCGGGTGCATCCATTGATATTCAAGCGCATTCAATTTTTATTGGTCCGGCAATAGACAATAATGGAATGCTTAGTCAGCTCAAAGCATTTGAATTTGATGCGACAGATTGCCCAGACTTATTTCCTCCTTTAGTGTCGCTTGCAGCCATATGCAATGGTGTGACAATCCTTCATGGGGTGAGTCGTTTAGCGCATAAGGAAAGTGACAGAGGCCTTACCTTGCAAACAGAATTTGCGAAATTGGGCATTCGAATTGAATTAGATCAGGATAGGATGATGGTGCATGGAGGAACAGGCATTCATGGAGCAGAAGTATTTTCCCAACACGATCACCGCATAGTAATGGCTTGTGGAGTAGCTGCTTTATGTTCGGATGGTCCAATTACAATCACCGATGCAGAGGCGGTGAATAAGTCCTACACCGATTTCTTTAAACACCTGCAGCATTTAGGGGCTAAAGTTGATTTAGATTAAATTGCTTAACTTGTATACACTATAAAAGTACACTCATGAATAGTTTTGGTACCTTATTTAAAGTTCAAATTTTTGGCGAATCACATGGCGACTGCGTTGGCATTTTAGTAGATGGATGCCCAGCAGGGTTAGCGCTACAACAGTCCGATTTTGTAGAAGACATGGAGCGTAGAAAAGGAGGAAAACAAAAAGGAACTACGCCAAGACAAGAGGACGATATTCCTTTTTTTAAAACCGGTGTATTTAATGATACCACTACTGGCGCGCCATTGATGTTATTGTTTGAAAATAACAATACAAGAAGTGGGGATTATGAAAAACAAAGAGCTGTTCCTAGACCTGGCCATGCAGATTTTACAGCGCATCAAAAATTTGGTGGCTTTGAAGATTATAGAGGCGGTGGACATTTTAGTGGCAGGTTAACAGCATGTTTGGTGGGTGCGGGAGTGGTCGCGAAAAAATTATTAAAAGGAATTGAGGTAAAGGCAACGATATTAAGTATAGGTGGGGAAACAGATTTAGACAAAGGCTTACAAAATGCCATCGATCAAAAAGACAGTGTGGGTGGCATTGTAGAGTGTGTAGTGAAAGGCTTGCCAATTGGGCTAGGGGAACATTTCTTTGATTCAGTGGAGTCCTTGATCAGCCATGCAGTATTTGCGATTCCAGCAATAAGAGGTATTGAATTTGGAACAGGATTTGCAGCTGCCAAAATGTTTGGAGCGGAACATAATGATGCTTTGATAGATGCATCTGGCAAAACAAAAACAAATCACGCAGGTGGTGTGGTGGGTGGCTATACCAATGGCAATGATCTCGTGTTTAGGATTGCGGTGAAACCAACTTCTTCGACACCTAAGTTGCAACATACTTGGAATTGGGAAACCAATGAACAGGAAGATTTTTCGGTAAAAGGCAGGCATGATTTATGCATTGCTTTAAGAGTACCCGTAGTACTTGAAGCGGTAACGGCGATTGTCCTAGCAGATCTAATGATGATCGATCAACGTATACCAAGAGTTATTCATCATTAAAATTAAAAAGAATGGAAAGCGAATTTATATATCATGTAACAACAGCTAAAGAATGGGAAGAAGCGCAAATAAAAAAAAATTATTTGCCAAAAGAGTATGCAAAAGATGGATTCATACATTGTTCTATTGAAAGACAAATAGAAGGGGTGCTTGAAAGGTTTTATCAAGGGCAAACTGGTTTAGTGAAATTGAAAATTGAAAAGGCCAAAGTACAGAGGCCAGTTTTATTTGAATTGGCTGAGGATTTAAATGAATTGTTTCCACATATCTACGGCCCATTAAATTTGGACAGCGTGGTTGCCGTGATACCAATTTAAGTAAATGGTTTATTTAAAACGAAGACCTATGAAAAAATGCATAATTCAATTATTAGTTTTCGCTTGTTTTTTATTGAATTCTTTACCAATTCATGCACAGCAGATTTACTCTAATACACTTACTACCGAAAACTATTTAGATAGTGTCAATATCAAACGGTATAAAAATAAAATTGATACCAATAGAGTAAAGATTGAAGTCAATCATATCACAGGCATTTCGAGTTTTTATAGTAGCAATTTAAATGGTACAAATACCTCCACAGGGGAGCGTTTTTACAATAATAAGTACACCGCAGCTTGTAATTTATTAAAATTGAATACAATTGTTAGGGTTACTAATTTACGGAATGGTAAGTCTGTGCTGGTAAGAATCAATGACCGTATGCACCCGAATATGTTAAAAAAGGGAAGAGTGATAGATTTAAGTCAATCTGCTGCTAAACAGTTGGTTTTCAAATCAAAAGGTCTTGTAAAAGTAATGGTGGACGCCATTGGGTATTCCAAAAAGAACCCTAAATTAGATGAAAAATAGATTTTAAAAATTTCAATAATTCATCATTATGGCCTAAATTTGTGAGACATTTAACAAACAATTAATATGAAGAAATTATTATTTTCTCTGATCGCTTTGGGTTTTATTTTTTCTACTCAAGCTCAAACTAGCATGGGGGGTAAGAAAAAAACATCATTTGGTATAAGATTAAACGCTTTTGATTTTAGAACTGCTACTCAAGTTCAAAATGGTTCAATAGGTGCTGTTTTAAATGCAAAAAATTGGGGTCAATATGCGTCTAGTACTAAATCAATAGGTGCCAACTACACGAGTCAATTGACTAACCAAATAGATATGTTTTCTAACTTAGATTTTGCTGTTGGACGTAAACCTCTAAATACACAAAACGCAATTACCATATCAAATGAAAATCTTTTGACTTCATTAGAGACTGGATTTAATATCAAGATGTTCAAAGGAGATTATAGAGTCAATCCATTTGTATCTGCAGGTTTGGGTATCCGTGCTTTCGCTTTCAGAGACTTTAGTCTATACGCACCAGTTGGATTAGGATTACAGATCAAAACTTGTAAAGGGTCTAATTTGAATCTTACGACAACTTACTCAACTAAAATGGCTAAGTCTTTTACACCTTCTTATAACTATGGCATTAGCTATAGCTTCTTGTTGAATTAATAAATTAAATATGTCAAAAAAAGTAATTGCGTTAACCTTTATTTTATTTGCTGCTTTGTTAAGCAATGCGCAAGATCAAAAAGTAAATAAAAATAAACCAGCTTCGATTGCTTTGAAAGCATCTATACTGAATTTTAAGAAAACCAATCTTACGGATGGTTTAACTGCTTCTACACCAGCTTTAGGGGTTCAATTTTTTAAAGGAGTAGCACCTAAATTGGATGCAGTATTGAATCTAGATTTTAGTTCATTAAAATATCCTTATTACGTTTCTTTAAAACAACCCAAAGCAACTACTAATTCAATGTATGCTGCTATTGACGCACGTGTTCATATCAAGTTAGCGACTGATGATAAAGCAATGGTACCTTATGCTATTCTAGGTCTTGGACTAGCAAAAGACGCAACCAATACTACAGGGTATGCACCCATGGGTCTTGGTGTTCAATTTAAAGCCAAGCAAGGGTCATTTTTTAATGTATTTGGCATACATCATGCAGAAGCGTCCAAGTTGACTAAAATGCATACCAATTATGGTGTTAGTTATTCTTTTCCTTTAAAGTTAAAAGAGAAAAAAGCAATTGCCTTACCTATTGCACAAGTGCAAGCAGACCAAGATGATGATGGTGTTTCCAATGATAAAGATGATTGTCCAGAAAAAAGCGGCTTATTAAAATACAAGGGTTGTCCAGTGCCAGACGAAGACGGGGATGGTATCAATGATGAAAATGATAAATGTCCAAATGCAGAAGGAACAGTTCAATATAGAGGTTGTCCAGTACCAGATACAGATAAAGATGGAATTCCAGATGATCAAGATAAATGTCCAACAGTCGCTGGTTTAGCACGTTACAACGGATGTAGTATACCAGATACAGATAAAGATGGCATCAATGACGAATTGGATCAATGTCCTAACATTCCAGGTATTGCTGGCAACAATGGTTGTGAGGATCTACAACCTAAGCTAAATACGATTGCAGCTGCATTAAAATTTGAAACTGGAAAAGTTAATATTGCACCTAAATCATTACAAGGTTTAGATTCATTGGTCTATATCATGACACAATATCCTAAGACAAGTTTAGTAATTACTGGCCATACGGATAATACTGGTACGCGTAAAATTAACGATCGCTTATCTTTATCAAGAGCTCAGAAAGTACAAACCTATTTAATTAAAAAAGGACTTGCTGAAAATAGAACAACCTTGATTGGAGTGGCAGATACCCAACCTATTACAAGCAATGCGACAAAAGAGGGTAGAGCTCAAAATAGAAGAGTAGATTTGACTATAAAATATTAACGGAGCACTCTAATACTATCCCGAATTTATTTTTTACAGACTGAATGATTGCTTCGGAAAAATCCAAGATGGTCTTACCTTTTGTTGTACCATAATTTACGATCACCAAAACTTGGTCTTTATAACAACCAACTTGATCTTTGGTGACGCCTTTCCATCCGCATGCTTCGATAAGCCATCCTGCAGCAATCTTATAGGTATGGTCATTGATAGGATAGGCCATTAATGTTGGAAATTGAAGTATTAGCTGGTCATATTGATTTGTTGTAATCATAGGGTTCTTAAAAAAACTACCCGCATTACCTAATTTTTTTGGATCAGGCCATTGATTAGATCTTAGATAAATCACTGCAGCTGCTATAGATTCCACACTTGGATTGCTGATGCCTCTGGCATGCAATACCGCTTTAATAGCGCCATAATCTGTTCTTAATAAAGGCTGCTTTGATAATTTAAATTGAACAGCACTAACGATGTATCGATTGATTGCTGTTTTAAAAATGCTTGTGTTATATCCAAATGCACAATCTTGTTGTGGTATGGTTACCCACTCATGCTTCAATGTATCAAATACATCTACACTTACGATATGTTCGCTCACTTCTACACCATAAGCAGCAATATTTTGTATCGGTGCAACACCAACCGAACCAGGAATCAAGCTAAGGTTTTCTAAACCACCCCAGGATTTTTGTACACAGTAACTTACAAAATGTGACCAGTTTTCACCTGCTCCAACTTGCAGTCGTAGTGCTGAGGATGTCTCTTGTAGTTTTTGGATACCTGTGAACTCCATCTTAATCACCAATCCAATGAATTGCTGCGTAAATAAAATATTTGTACCTGATCCCAGTATCAAATAGGGTTGGTTGTTCTGATTCGCCCAATCAATGGCTTCGATTAAAGCTTCTTTTGTTGAAACTGTAGTAAAAAAACTAGTAATTTCTTCACAAGCAAAACTATGGTAGGGTTTTAAGGCTATATTTTGTTGAAGTTTCATTTAGTTGGGGTCAATATCAATGATAATCTGAACAGACTTATATCTTGGATGTACTTCAATTAAACGAATAAAATGTAGTAACTGTTTTTTTGCAATTTGTAATTGTTTTGGCTGTTTGGTTATTTTTACACAAAGCTCCCAAATATATTTATTTCTTATTCTATTAATAACAGGTTGCGCTGGTCCCATGACTGTTTTTTGTATCATTGGGTCTAATGATTTCAAAAAGTGATTTGCCGCTTCTTCTGCAATATGATTTTCTTTATGTTTGAAAAGGATACTCATTAACCTGCTAAATGGAGGATAAGCAAAATGTTTTCTATTATTGATCTCAAATTCATAAAAAGCTTTATAGTCATGGTCTTTTACAAATCCAATGACGGGATGGTTGGTCTGACTTAGTTGCACAATCACTTTACCTTGATCATTTTTTCGACCTGCTCTACCACTCACTTGTTCCATCATTTGAAATGCCCTTTCATTGACCCTGTATTGATTGAAATTTAATAAGCTATCCCCATCCACAATGCCAACTAAATCCACATGTTCAAAATCTAGCCCTTTTACAACCATTTGAGTGCCTACCAATACATCAATTGCTCTTTTTTCAAATTGTTGGATTAAATGATCATGTTCATTTTTCCCTTTTACATTATCCAAGTCCATTCTTGCAATGCTGAGCGTTGGCAAAGCCAAAGCCAATTTTTCTTCAATTTGTTCGGTGCCAAAACTCTTTTGTTTGAAACTTTGTTTGCCACATGCTTCACAGGTATGTACGACTGGGTAGGCTGCTCCACAATAATGGCAAGACAGTAAATTTTTTCCTTTATGTAAAGTTAAACTGACATCGCATTGCTTACAATGCGGAATCCAGCCACATGTTTCACAAATCAGATAAGGCGCATAGCCTCTTTTATTTTGAAATAAAATAACTTGTTTATTTTTTGCCACAGTGGCTCGTATCGCTTCTAATAAATCGGAGGTTAATATAGCAGATTGGTCAGTTTGTTTTTTAGTATCTACAATGAACATTTGAGGCAAGGCACCTTCACTGAATCTTTCTTTTAAGTGGTAGTATCCAAACTTATTTTGCATGGCATTGTAATAAGTTTCGACTGAAGGCGTCGCAGATCCCAGTATGACTTTAGCACCCAGCTGATTGGCATAGTAAATGGCGGTATCTCTGGCTTGATATCTTGGAGCAGGATCTTGTTGTTTATAAGAAGCATCATGCTCCTCATCAATAATGATTAAGGATAAATTTTTATAGGGGAGGAATAAGGCAGACCTCGCTCCTAATACAATCTTGATTTCACCAGACTTCACTTTATTCCAAATTTCAACTCTTTCGTTAGGATTGAATTTAGAATGATAAATAGCAATTTTTCCTCCAAAATATTGTTTAAGTCTGCGAATCATTTGTGCAGTCAATGCAATTTCTGGTAGCATATACAATGCCTGTTGATTGGATTGAATGGCCTGCTCTATTAATGCTGCATAAACCTGCGTTTTACCACTTCCGGTAATCCCATGTAGTACATTCACCGAATGTGTTTTCATTTGTTCTACAATAGAATCAAATGCTAGCTGCTGTGCTGCAGACAATTGATGTAAGTTGGCATTACCCATACTTGCATCAACAGCTAAGCGGTCTATTTTTCTTTTCTCAACAACAAGAATCCCTTTATCAATCAATGCTTTTAATTGTGCATGCGTAGCGTCTGATTTTTCTAACAACGCTTTTTGTTGCACATGCCCCTCGGTTTTTTGCAGATGCAAAAATGAAAGTAGGAGTGCCAATTGTTTAGGAGCCCTAGTCCAGTCATTTAATAATTGCTCTAATGCAGGTTCAGCTTGATAATCGGGATGTAAATGCAGTAAATTTTCAACTTTGATGGTATACTTATCATGCATTTTTTCCTGAACTGAACAAATGCCTTTTTGGATGAGTTTGTTAATGACAGGGTAAACCGATTTTTTATCTAATAACTTTTGTATTTCAACTAAGCTTAGTTGTTTTTTAATTTGTAAAGCTTCTGAAACAATATATTCCGTGTCACTTAAATGTTGACCATCTATATTTGCTTCTACGTTTAAAATGAAGATACTTTCACTTGATATTTTTAAATGACTTGGTACTGCAGCCTGCATCACTTCCCCTTCGGTACACATGTAATAACTAGCCATCCATTCCCATAGTTGTAATTGGGCTGGATACACAATGGGCGCTTCGTCTAGTACACCTAATATTGGTTTGGGGTTGAAGCCAGCAGGTTTTTCGGTGAGGATATGTTTGATAATGCCAGCATAACGCTTATTAGATCCCAGCATGACTTCTACACGCATACCAATCATCACGCCCTCGGCAAATTCAGCGGGAATGGCCCAGGTATAGTTTTTAGGTAGGGCTAATGGTATGATGATTTCGGCGTACATAATGGGCTACAAAAATACATTAAGAAGCTGGATAGTTGCGATATCTTCTTAATCCATCATCCATCATTTGGTGTACCTGATGCTTTAAAATATCAAGATCTTCGAGCGTATAATTATCCACATAAACAGTAGGCAAATAGACGACCCGACAGATGCCTGGGCTCAGGGTAAAGATGCTACTAAAGTGCATTCTGTCCACTGAATCAACCATTAAAACGGGTTGAATTGGAACCTGCATCTCAATGGCTAGTTTAAATGCCCCATTATAAAAATCTTTCAATGGCTTTTCGTCGGTCATGCTAAAAGTGCCTTCTGGAAAAATAAAAATTGATATTTTTTGTTTCAGTGCTTCTTTTAAATTCCTAAGACTTTGTGCTCTTTTTTCTGCATCAGACCTATCCACCATGATCACAATATGTCTATAAAATAGACCGAAAAGTGGAATTTTTGAGGATTCAAATTTCCCCAATGGTTTGATTGGCTGATGTTTTAATTGCACAATTGGAGGGATGTCCATGTAGGAATTATGATTCCCAACAAATACATGCGCTTGATTAAAATGATGGATGCCCTCGTAAATTTCTTGATGGCGCATGCCTATGAATAGGTACAATGTTTTAGAAAAATAGCGACCAATTTTATAGATACCCTTTGTTAAATAGCGATCACCCAATGGGAGGATGAATAGCATGGCAAATAGCGAGACAATTGTTAAGCATGCAAAAATAAATAAAGCGTAAATGCAATATAAAATCTGGATAGGGCGAATGATTTTTTTTATCATAACCACTAATATAATTAAAAAGGCCCGATTGAATTAAAAATCTATATTAAGTCAATACGTATTGCATGCTCAATGGATGGAGTATCATTAAAATGACCCTTTGGGAAGATGCCAAATAAAGAACTTCCTGACCCACTCATGCTGGCGTAAATCGCACCTAATTGATAGAGTTGATCTTTAATTACCGAAAGCGTAGGTGCAGCTTTAAAAACAGGGACTTCAAAATCATTGATCAAAGTATTTTTCCAATCGGTGATTGGTTTTTCAATGACGGATTGTAAGCTTTCTGATTTTGTATGAGGATTCAGTTGTTGGAATGCCCATGCTGTAGCAATAGGTACTCCTGGGTGTACCAGTAAAAATTGATAGTTGGAAAGATTTAATTCAATTGGAGTTAAAACTTCACCTCTTCCTGTTGCATGACATGCTTTATTGTATACAAAAAAGGGGCAGTCACTTCCTAGTTGACTTGCATATTCTATTAGTTGATGATCATTCAAACCAAGATCAAACTGTTGATTCAAAATAATTAATGCAGCAGTTCCATCACTTGATCCTCCACCTAAACCAGCACCCATTGGAATATTTTTATGCAAATGCATCTGCACCGCAGGCAGCTGAGGAAAATCATTTTTGAGTAAATGGTATGCTTTTAAGCAAAGATTTTGTGCAGGGTCTCCAGGAACAGCAATACCAGATTGAGTCATGGTTAAATCAGCTGCAGGTAAGATTTCTAGGGCATCTGAAACTGCGATTGGATAAAAGACAGTTTCTAATTCATGGTAACCATCTGCTCTTTTTGCAAGGATAGAAAGACCAAGGTTAATTTTGCAGTTGGGAAATTGAATCATCCTAAGGCTGCTTTGGTTCATTGCGTTTATTGATTTCATCTCTGATATCAATTGCGCGGATATAATCTTCTTGTTCTAATACTTCACTCAGTAATTGATTCAATTCTGCTAATGAAAGTTTAGCTAAGTCACTTCGCTCAGATGTTTTTGTAATGGTCGCAGGCATATCTATTTTGTCTGCTTTCTCATTGGTCAATCCTGCTTGATCCAATATATGTTCGTAAACATAAACAGGGCAACCAAAACGAACTGCTAAAGCCAATGCGTCGCTTGTTCTACTATCTATTTCAATCGTATCGTTTGCATTGAAACAAACCAATTTAGAATAGAAAATACCTTCTTGTAAATCGCAGATATACACTTCTTGTAATTGAAGGTTAAATGCAGTCATGAAATTTTTCATTAAATCATGGGTCAAGGGTCTTGAAGGGTGCATGTTCTCTAATGCCACTGCAATCGCCTGGGCCTCGAATCCACCTATCACTATAGGCAAGCGTCTCAATCCATTCACTTCTCCTAAAATAACCGCGTAGGAGTTGGATTGGGTGATACTATGTGATAGCGCAACAATTTCAAGTTCAATTTTCTGCATAAGATAATTTGCTTTATAAAGTTAAAACAAAAAAGCATTGATTTGAATTAGGCCATTGATTTTTGTATGGCAGCTGTAAGGGCTGGTAATACTTCAAATGCGTCCCCCACAATACCATAATCAGCAGCTTTGAAGAAAGGTGCTTCTGGGTCTTTATTGATGACTACAATGGTCTTACTTCTATTGACCCCAGCAAGATGCTGGATGGCCCCAGAAATACCCACAGCTATATATAAATTAGGTGCCACTTGAACCCCTGTTTGACCCACATGTTCATGGTGTGGTCTCCAATCTGAATCAGATACTGGACGGCTACAAGCGGTTGCAGCACCTAGCACTTTTGCAAGATCTTCAATAATCCCCCAGTTTTCTGGTCCTTTTAATCCACGTCCACCGCTCACTACAATATTGGCTTCGGTCAATGGAACTTCACCTTCTACTTTATGCGTCGCAGTCACTTTAATGGATGCTGCAGGTATCGCAATAGACAAAGCTTCCAAAGCGCAGGTACCTTCTTGCATATGCACACCAAAACAATTTTGGTTGATAGAAATTACTTTAATAGGGGTATCGATATTGATTTGAGCAAATGCTTTTCCAGAAAAAACAGTTTTAGTCACCGTAAAACCATTGCTTGTATCAGGTAAGCTATTTGCGCCCGTTACAATACCAGCATGTAATTTTACTGCAACAGCAGGGGCGATGGCTTTTCCATTTAAATTATGGGCAAAAACAAGTACAGAAGCATTTGTTGCTTTCGCAGCATCTGTTAAAACTTGCGTGAAAACTTTAGCATCAAAATGATTTAAACTAGCATCAGTTACTTGATGTAATTTTTGTAAGCCATATTTTCCTAGGCCTGCCAAATCATCCGTCACTGTTCCTAGTAAGACACCTTCTGCAGATACACCCAATTGTTTTGCAAGGGCAGCGCCATAAGAAATGGCTTCTAGAGAAGATTTTTTAATTTGTTGTTCTGCTTGATCAATATATATAAGTACCATTTTTTTCGATTTGAATTGTTTAGAATGCTTTTGCTTCTTCTTTTAATAATCTTACTAGTTCTTCCACATTATCTGCTGCAACTAATTTGACACCAGATTTTGCAGGAGGTAAATCATAAGTTTTAATAGTGGTGGTTGCTTGAACAGCAATTGGTTCAACTACTTTTAAAGGTTTTGTTCTTGCAGCCATGATACCACGCATATTTGGAATTCTTTGTTCCGCCATGCCTTTTTGACAACTAACAATGGCAGGAAGGGTGAGTTCGCAAGTTTCTTCTCCGCCTTCTATCTCTCTTTTAACACTTGCAGTGTTGCCGTTCAATACCATATGATTGGCAAGTGATACAAATGACAAATCCAATAAACCAGACAACATGGAACCGATACAAGCACTATTGTAGTCAATGGTTTCTTTACCAGTCAAGATTAAATCATACCCACCTTCTTTTGCAATTGCAGCAATTTGACTTGCTACTACAAAGGAATCATTGCTTTGCAAATTGATACGAATAGCTTCGTCTCCGCCCAATGCTAAAGCTTTTCTTATGATTGGTTCTGCATCCGCTTCACCCACCGTAACAAGGTGAATGGTAGCAGCAGGATCTTGCTCTTTTATTTCGATTGCTCTAACTAAGGCATACCACTCGTCGTATGGGTTGATGATCCATTGAACGCCGTTTTCATCGAACTTTGTATTACCTTCGGTGAAGGCAATTTTAGATGTGGTGTCTGGTGTTTTGCTGATGCAAACTAATATCTTCATAGTCTAATACTTTTTGGTTGTTTATGCAACTAATGCAAATATAAGATAAGATGCAACGAATTGAAAGAATTATTGAATTTTTAAATCAACAACCTAAGGATAAGTTTTTAAGACATGCATTGGCCTTAGAGTATATCAAAATAGGGGACTTGCAAAAGGCAAAAGCCTTATTTACTGAAATCTTGACTGAGTCACCGGATTATGTGGGGTCTTATTATCATTTAGCAAAATGTTTAGAGACACTTTTAGAAAAAGAAGCAGCTATTGAATGGTATGAAAAAGGGATGGCAGCTTGTAAATTAGCCAAGGATGACCATGCTTACAGAGAATTATTATCAGCCTACGAAGACCTTGTTTATTAGATCCGTCTTTTTTATTGCAATTCCATCAACGTAATTGCTTACGTCATTTTTTAGTTTTACAGACCTAACCTTTGACTTAATTTTTGATCAATGAATTGAAAAAAATGTTCAGGCTTGTAAGTGCGCCACGCGCTAATCTCCATTAGCTCGATGTAGCGGTTTAATTTTCGCAATAAAAAATCATGTTGGGCTGCTGGATGGAAATTAACCAAAACGGCCCATCCATCTTCGTCGGATAATTCATCATACAACTCTTCGTAATAATCTTTATCCCCACTGTGAAAATTGAAAACATTTTCGGCAATTAAAATAAATTTAATAATCCCCTCTGCCATTAATTTATCAAGTACTTCTCGTTTCAATTCCATGATATCATTTTCAATGGTATCATTCCACTCACCAATGAGTTCTATGATGGCAAATTTTGCATCATAATCGGTGTATAAAATTTTTAGATACAAAGTTTTGCTGCCAAATTCATCCCATTGAGGATGGATATAATAATTGTACACAGTTTGTGAAAATTCAAATTCACTGTATGTCCTGCCATAAAAAATAGACCTTGGGTCTGCTTCTGCAGTATATAAATGTCGCCAATGATAATAGGGTTCTATATCGTGCATGATTACCTAGTGTTTGCTATGGTATTCAATCAGGCCATCCATTGGGGATTTAACAATTTTGCCTAATTCAATTTCGTAGCCTTCGGCCAATTGTTTTAAGATATCCTTAAAGCCATAAGCAACGCTACCCACAAAATGGATAGGATGTAACCAAGATTCATTTAATTTATTCAAATGGGTAAAGAAAAAATCGTTCAACCCATCTTCAATAATATTTTCAATCATATAATGGCCTCTATTTTCAACCAAGAAATCGGTAAAGCTGGCGATATAACTATTTGGCGAAGGTTCTTTATAGACTTTGTTTAAAATAGCAGCACGATCCAAATTGTATTTCTTCTCAAATATGTTCATCAACTCTTCGTCAAATGTCTTGTATAAAAAATACTGCAATACTTTTTTGCCTAGATAAGCGCCACTTCCTTCATCCCCCAACACATAACCTAAGCCTGGACTATTTTTAGTAATTTTTTTACCATTGTAGAATCCCGCATTGGAGCCTGTACCCAAAATACAAACCACGCCTTTTTTGTTTTGACAAGCAGCTCTTGCTATGGCCATTAAATCGGTTTGAATGTCTAATGCTGCGTTCTTAAAAACACTTTTTAGGGCTTTTTTTAAAATCAATATATTATCTGGATTGCTGAGGCCTGTTCCATAAAAAAACACTGCAGCTACTTTGCTTAAATCTACCTTTTTCTGGAATGATTTTTCTATCAATTGCACAATGTCTTGAAGACTTAAAAAGTAGGGGCTAATGCCATTTGTTTTAATGGTTTGACGCTTGCCGTTTTGTACTAAAGTCCATTGGCATTTTGTGGCACCGCTATCTGCAATTAAATAAGTCTTTTTCATGGTGGTTGAACTAGGGCATGAAATTAGCCATTTCATTTTGAATTGATGTAAATTTGCCAAGAATTCATACAATATGCAACAAAATCAACCTCGTTCTACCCAAACAAGTTGGGTCACCCCAATTGCCTATGCAGTCATTCTTTTATTGGGTATTGGTATAGGTATTTTTTTAAAAGGAAGTTTCTCAATTGGCTTTCCTTCACTTGATTCAAATTCGGCGATGGACGAGATCATTGAATTAGTTAAATCAAAATATGTAGATCAAGTAAATGTGGATAGCACACAAACCAAATTAGCCGATTTTTATTTGGGACAATTAGATCCCCATTCTGTGTATATCCCACCAGCAGATTTAGTAGAAGCCAATGAACAATTACAACCCAATTTTAAAGGAATAGGTATAGAATTTCAACAATTCAGAGATAGCGTTTTTGTAGCTTATGTGCTACCAGGTGGTCCTGCCGAAAAGGTTGGATTAAAGACAGGTGATATTTTATTGACTGTAGATGATACGGTTAAATTATCTGGTAATAAATTAGATGGAGATGCCATTAAACAAAAAATAAAAGGGCCATCAGAAGCAAGTTTAAAATTAAGCTTGCTGCGTAATCAACAAAAAATGACATTTAATTTAGTGAGAGCATCTGTAGCTGTTTCCCCAATTGATGCAGCCTATATGTTGAGCGATACCATTGGGTATATTAAAATTGACAAATTTGCGGATAGAACCTATGAGGCTTTCATGCAAGCATTGGAGCCATTATTAAAAAAAGGAATGAAATCTCTGGTGATTGATTTAAGAGGCAACGGAGGCGGATTATTATCAGAAGCAGTTGGTATTGCAGATGAATTATTGGCAGGCAATAAATTAATTGTTTACACAGAAGGCCTTCATGCTCCAAGGGTGAATTATTATAGCAAACGAGAAGGTTTATTTGAAACAGGTGGATTAACGATTTTAATGGATGAAACATCAGCTTCTGCAAGTGAAGTGTTGGCAGGGGCTTTGCAAGATTGGGATAGAGCGAAAGTGGTAGGAAGAAGGTCTTATGGTAAGGGATTGGTGCAACAACAATTTAGGTTATCTAATGGCGGTGCATTAAGATTGACCACTGCAAAATACTTTACACCATTGGGGCGTAATATTCAACGTCCTTATCAAAATGGGAAGTCGGCTTATGAGCATGATTTTATTGAACGTATGGTGCAATCCAATGAAGGTAATGTAGATACGGCTTCCATTGGCAAAGCTTATAAAACGCCAAAAGGCAATACGGTGTATGGTGGTGGAGGTATTATTCCCAATCAATGGTTGCCAACCAATGCATTGTATGCAGACTCAAATTATGCCAATCTATATGTAGAAGGCTCGATGAATGAATTTGTTTTACAATATTATCTTTCAGCACAAAAGTTGATGAATCAATATCCATCTGTTCAAGCATTTGTTAATGATTACGCCAAGCAAGACCTCACAAAATCATTGGATCAATATTTACGAAAGACTAAGCAAAAAGGATTGCCTGCATCGATGTTGCAAAATCCACTTTTACAACAACAATTGGTGGCTTATTTAGCACGTTGTAAATGGTATAAGCAGGGGTATTATGAAGCCATTAATTTAATGGATAATAATTTTAAGTCTGTAGTAAAAAATTAAGTTATTTTTTTAAATCTTCTAAGGTAAAAAAGGAAGAAATTTTTCTGTTTGAATGGTTGTTAAAATTGGTGCAGTATCATTTAAATGCTGACCACTTAAAACAGTTTCATATTTCTTTAAATATTTGGCTGTCATTTGCGTACTAGTGAAATTTTCCATCACATATTGGTGACAAATTTTTGAATCAAATTGAGCTGCATGTTGAACGCCCTCTACAAGTGTACTCAATGAATTGCTTGTGATGCCTACACTTGGGTGAATAATTTCTTTTAAGGAACCATAAGGTGTGCCAAAGACGGGGCATCCAAAGTAAAGGCTCTCCACAATGGATAGTCCAAAAGGCTCATTCCATAGGACTGGAAAAATCAAACCCTTTGAACCTTTGAGTAGGTTATTTTTTTCTGTACCGCCGATCATCCCATCAAAATGTATACGAGGATCAAAGGTCAGTCGAATGCCTTGATTGAAGTTGAAACGCTTGCCGCCTAATATCCTCAATTTGATTTTTGCATCTTGTGCAATTTTAATAGCACCTCTTACATTTTTTACCCTCCATGCCGCGTCACCTAAGAAATGAAAATAATTTCTTTTTAGATCTAATCCTGGATCTCCATAATCATCCGGATCAATGCCATTATGTACATAAGAATCGCTGCCGTATCTGCTTGCATGGTTTTTTGACACAAACACCGTATTCATATCCATTGGATTTTGGTCATTGGTATTGCCATGTAAGGTAAAAATATATGGGATATTGGGAGTTTCATTCACCTTACAGTTTAAATGAACCAGATCCACCCCAGCAGGTATTTGTTGGTTAATTGGTATGGATTGATTTAACACATGTACCCCGGTTGCAAAATCACAATAAGAGCCTGGACCAACCAAATAGGAGACTTTATGTCCCATCTGCACCAATTGCTTGCCAAGCCACCAGATCACCCTTTCGGTCCCCCCATATTGCTTTACTGGGATACTGGTATTGTTAACGATAAGGATATGCATGCCCAATATTACGATAAATTGATAAAAAAGGGGGTGAATGCACGCTAGTCATTTTTTTTATGATTGCTTTTGAAAAAGTCTTAACTTCAAAATCTTAATAAAAATTTGATTGCATGAAAAGAATTTTAACGATCACAGCCCTTTTTTGTACTTTATTCGTACAAGCACAAATTAAAGCGACATCCGCTCAAGAAAGATTAAAAACAATTGACCAAAGAAAGCAGTTGTTGAGTAGATCCACTTTAAATGAAACTAGTTTCAGAAATATTGGCCCCTCTATTATGAGTGGTCGTGTGGTGGACATTGAGGTGAATCCGCAGGACCCCACTGAATTTTATGTAGCCTATGCTTCTGGTGGTTTATGGCATACACAAAATAATGGACAAAGTTTTGCACCCATTTTTGATTCAGTAGATGTATTAACGATTGGCGATATTGCTGTGAACTGGCAGAATAGACATATTTGGGTAGGTACAGGCGAAGTCAATAGTAGTCGTTCTACTTATGCTGGTTTAGGCGTGTATCGTTCATCAAATAATGGTAAGTCTTGGGAATACCTTGGATTGCCAGAGAGTCATCATATTGGTAAGATTCAATTATCAGCGAAAGATCCAAACACTGCATGGGTAGCTGTTCTAGGTCATTTATATTCAGAGAGCAAAGAAAGAGGTATCTATAAAACAACAGACGCAGGTAAAACTTGGAACCTAACATTGGCATCGGATGCCAACACAGGCGCGATTGATGTGGACATCGATCCAAGTAACGAACAAGTGTTGTATGCCGCCATGTGGTATAGAACAAGAACTGCTTCCAATTTTGAAGAAGCAGGAAAAACTTCAGGAATTTATAAGAGCACAGATGGTGGTGATCATTGGACGTTATTATCTACCCCAACTAGCGGCTTCCCTTCTGGTGATGGCGTAGGTAGAATTGGATTGGCTGTGTATCCAAAAAATCCTTCTATTGTGTATGCAATCGTGGATAATAATTTTCAACAACCGGATACTGCAATGCAAAAAGCAGCAGACACTTCAAGGTATGTGTTAAGAGATTTTAAAGCTTTAACTGTAGATCAGTTTCTTGCTTTAGATGATAAAAAATTAAATGCATTTTTAAAGTCACCAAGAAATGGCATTCCAACAAAATACAATGCAGAAAATATTAAGCAAGATGTAAAGTCTGGTAAATTAGCCCCTAACTGCATTTGGGATTATTTATATGATGCGAATACTGCTTTGTTTGAAACACCAATTTATGGCGCGCAAGTATATCGTTCAGACAATGCTGGTTTAAGCTGGGTTAAAACGCATGCAAAGCCTTTAGACTTATATAGCACATATGGCTATTATTTTGGTAAAGTTTTTGTGAGCCCAAGTAATCCTGATAAAATCGCCATCACAGGTGTAAGCGTTTTATTAAGTACAGATGGTGGAAAAACTTTTAATGCAATCGGTAAAGAAAATGTACACTCAGATCATCACTTTGTTTGGATGAATGGGCAACGCGATAGCCATATGATTATTGGTAACGACGGTGGATGTAATATCACTTATGACAATGGAGCACATTGGTTTAAAGCCAATACACCAGCTGTTGGACAGTTTTACAATATTGCTATCGATATGGCGAAGCCTTATAATGTCTATGGTGGATTGCAAGATAATGGTAGTTGGTTTGGTTCAAGTACAACCAAGGAAAATTACAATTGGTATGATGGGGGACAAAATCCATATACCAATTTAGGTGGTGGAGATGGCATGCAAGTGCAAGTAGATTGGAGAGATAATAAGACTGTGTATAGCGGATCTCAATTTGGTTTTTATACCAGACAAAATGTGGCAACCAAGGAACGTAAAACTGTTCGTCCTATGCGCGATTTAGGAGAGCCAGCAGTAAGATACAATTGGCAGTCTCCAATTTTATTGAGCCGACACAATCAAGATATATTTTATTTTGGTTCAAATAAATTCCACCGCTCAATGAGCAAGGGAGATAGTTTAGTGACTTTAAGTAATGACCTAACAACCAATCCTGTTCAAGGTGATGTGCCTTTTGGAACAACGACTACTATCAGCGAAAGTCCAATTCGTTTTGGATTGATCTACGTTGGGACAGATGACGGTAATGTACAAGTATCATTCAATGGGGGTAATAGTTTTAGTTTGATTAGCCAAAAATTACCTAAGGGTTTATATGTAAGTAGAGTCATTGCAAGTAAATACAACGTAGGTCGTGTGTATGTAACCTTAAATGGATATCGTAACGATCACTTTAATGCATATGTATATCAAAGTGATGATTATGGAACTACATGGAAACAAATCATGAAAGATTTACCATCTGAACCAGTGAACGTCATTAAGGAAGATGCAGTTTCCGAACAAGTATTGTATGTAGGAACCGATGGTGGATTATATGTAAGTTTAGATGGTGGTAATAGTTCTATGGCTTGGACCAAAGGCTTGCCTGCAAGTGTTCCTGTACATGACTTAGAGATTCACCCAAGAGACCATGAGATTATTTTAGGAACGCATGGCCGTAGTTTATATGTAGGTAAATTAGATGCTTTAAGAAAGCAATTGAAATAAATTTTTGCTGATGTAAAAAAAAGGGCTAACTAATTTTATTAGTTAGCCCTTTTTAGTTTAAAACTTTGAATAGAGAATTTTAGTTATTTTTTTTTGGTTAAATACGTTTCATCCTATAATTATTTCTTGCTTCTTCCTTTTTTTCTTTCTTGATTTATGCTTTTAAATATGCTTGTTCTTTTTGAACCAGTAAATCAAATACTTTTTGTAAAATAGGGGAGTCGGTAGGAATTGTGGTTGTATCAATTTGACTAACAGGAATGATACGTTTAGTAGAACTCGCAATGAATGCTCCTTTTGCAGTATGGATTTCCTCCAGGGCAATTGGTCTTTCTTCGATGGTAATGCCATTTGCAGCTGCTTCTTCTAAAATATTTTTTCTTGTAATCCCTTTTAAGACTTGGTCTTTTGGAGTTAAAATATGTCCTTGTTCAGAGATTAAGAAAAAATTTGACCTAGGACATTCTCTGATTATCCCCTCATGGGTGTATAAAATATCTTGACCACCAAATGCTTTCAATTGAGGTTGTAAGTAAATGGCCATCAAGTAATCGGTTGTTTTAACCTGAGGCAATTGACGTTGAAAAGGATGACTCATTAAGGCAAAAGGACTCACCGAAAAATGATTGGAAGGAACAGGCAATGGTTGTTGAATAATGGTTAACCTTGGTTGTTCTAAAGTATATCCGTCCGAACTGTCTCCTCCAGAAACAATCAATTTCAGTCCAGAATAGGGCATATCATTTTTTGCAACCAATTCCATCACAATCTTCAAAATGGACTCCTTTGATTGAGGCACATCCATGTGCATGATGGCTGCGGATTGGTACAAACGGTCTAAATGGTCTTGAACAAACAGAGGCTTATTATCTACCACCCTTAGGTAATCAAAAATACCATACCCTCTTTGAATCAATAAGTCGTTCAAAGACATGCCGGTTTGGCTAAAAGGACTTATCTGTTCGTTGTAATAGCAGCTGATGTTTTCCAAGATGGTTGTTTTGGGTTTAAAATTACTGATTATTAATACATTAAGAGTATTAATAATGCATTTTGAGTATTTTCTCTATTCAGTAGTTTTGACGATTTGATTTCAATCAAATCAAATCATAATATTTAATTAATTTAATATATATATATTATTGTTAATGTATATATAAGGTAATTTTCAACATGAATTTTATATTAAATGAATAAATTCTAAGATCAAATCATTTATATTCTAATGTTTGTTAATATATTTAGCATACTACATTCCCCCCTTTAAGTATCCTCCTATCTTATTGGTGTTTATCATTTTGTTTTTTTTTAATTAATTAACAAGTTTTGTTTAAATACAAAACAGTAATTATTTTTTATGATTTTATCAAAATTGAAGCAAACCTTATTAGGTGCTACCTTGGTATTAAGCAGTTTAGTAATGCAACTAAATGCACAGTCAAGAATTATTGTAGATCCACTTTCAACGAAAAACAGTGGTACCAGTTTCTCTACCATTAAAATGGCGGTGGATTCTGCAAATAGTGGAGATACCATTATTGTTAGTGATGGTACTTATAAGGAAAAGATTTTCTTTAATAGTTATGCAAGTCCAGGCAATAGAAAATTAGTAATTGCTTCAGCGTTCTTAATAGATGGCGATACAAGTCATATTAGAAAAACTGTACTTTCAGGAGCTGGTCTTACACAAAATAATGTAGGTACAGATAATATTCTTAGGGTAACTGGAGACAATAGAGACAGTTCATTTTTCAAACTTATTGGATTTACAGTAGATAGTGCGAGCAAATGGGCTTTGGATATAGAAGGTGGGGTGGTTAGAAATTGTATCCTAAAAAATTCGGGTTCGTTAAGTTCAATTCCATTCTTTTTTAGAGGTACAATCGTAAAAAATGTAACAGTTTTTAAAAATATTGGTTTATCCATTTTTGTATTTCAACAAATGGGAACAGATGTGCCATTCTCTTTAGAGTCTTCCCTATTTTATAATAATAATGCATTGTCATCTAATAATGTAAATGACAATAGAGGAGGTCCTTGGACCCAACAAGAAATTGGCGCAATTGTTTATGCAGCAGGTATTAAAGGAAAAATTAAAAACAATATTTTCTACAATAATAGCGGGGACAATATCTTAACATCTGGTGGTGATGAAAATAGAGATACATTGGAAGTAGTCAATAACACATTCTATAAAAACAATACTAAAACAGCCTATTTTATTAACTGGTGGGGTGATTTTAGTAAGGATATGTTTACTTCCTATTGGTATAATAACATAATTGATAATAATTTTGAAAAATCTACAAGAAATACGAATAGTGAATTTTCTTGGGGTGATGGAGGAAGCAATGGTAAGCCAGCTAAATATATCTTTAAGAATAATTTAATATCAAAAGAAATAAATACCAATAGTGGACCAAGTAATTTTTCGACCACATTTACCTTTAATTATGATACTGCAACAAATATGATTGGGGCAGCTAAATTGACGGATACTTCAAATTTAAATTTTAGCTTATTATCTACAAGTTTAGGAATTGGTGCTGGTACAGCCTCATTGACTTTAGCAAAAGATTTTAATGGGGCCAATCGTCCCGCTCCAACAGGATCTGGAATTGATATAGGGGCAGTAGAATCTGATATGGCTATGGCTTATCCGGTAATCAGTTCTGTTCAAGAAGTGATTATTTCTAGTAAGAAAGCAGTTAAGTTAACTTTTTCTATTCCTTCAAATCCTAAGATAGATTCAGTTGTAATATACAGAAGCACAGCTTCTAGAGACACAGCAATTATAGTTTCTTCGGCTGGAACTTATTCAACTACAAATAGGAAAGACACAGTTAAGTTTAGTTCAAATACTTTTGTAGATGCTACTGGTATTTTAAATAATGTTAAATATTGGTATACTATAAAAGCTTTTAGTAAAACATACAATACGTATTCAAAAGTTAGTTTAGCTGATAGTATCATTACTACCACCACCACTAGTACAGTATCTATTCCAACAAATGTGACACTTTCTAATTCAGGTAGATCTGGTGTTGCTATCACATGGGTATCCTCCAATACTTATACAGGAACTTACTCTTCAACCAGGATAAATACCAATATTGATATATACAGAGGGTCGACTTCTGCAAATGCAGTTAAAATTGCAACAGTTAAGGACACAACTACTTCATTTACTGATGTTACAACAAATTTGGATACTAAATACCTCTATTATTTAACAAACAGAGACACGAATCAGGTTGTTTCTGATACGAGTTTAAACAAATCATGGACCACACCTGCTACTACATCTGCAGTTAGATGGTATGTAAATAAAGCGACAGGTAGTGATTCAAATAAGGGGTATCCAAGCAGATCAGATGCATTTGCAACTATAAAAAATGCAATGACTTTTGCTTTAAGAGGAGATACAGTAGTGGTATTACCAGGTACGTATACAGAGCAATTTAAAATCAATCCGGGTATTATTTTTGGTTCTAATTATTTAGTTGATAATACCGATACTGCTTCTATCAGATCTACCATCATCAGTGCCCCAAGTGATTTAAAAGGCAATATTATTTCATATGCGTCATTTGAAACAAATGGCAGAAGTGTATGGACTAAATTTGTTGGACTTAGTTTTAAAAATGCACCTGGAAAGGGCAAAATGATTATAAATACGCAACAACAATGGCAAAAATATTTAGTCATTGATAAGTGTATTTTCTCAAATAATGGATTTAAGGACATTGTATTTGATGCCAACAGAGACGCAAATCAAGATTTCAACTATATTCAAATTCAGGATAGTGCAATTATTCAAAATTCAACTTTTGAGAATAACTCAGGTGCAATTTCAATAAGTGGTCAGGGAATATCTATATTGAATAATATTTTTAGGAATAATAATACTGATATCACAAAAGCAAATAATGTTTGGTGTGAAACTGGATTAATAAATGGTTGGTTATCTGGGTTGAAATTGTCTGGTAATATATTTGCAAATAATGGTATCACACAAAATAATGATCAATGGCAATTTTTCATCATTAAAATAGGTGGTAATTCTTCCGATTCTAATTTTATTACAAATAATACTTTTTATAAAAATAAGGCCACATTACTTGCTTTCAATAATCCAACACCTAATACCCATATCACAAATAATATTTTTTATAATAATTATTTAGATTTCTACCCTAATAACACGACTTCAGATTTCTATGTAAAAAACAATGCTTTCACATCTGATCCTGAAAATTCAAGATTAGGAAGCTTAAGTAGTGTGGTTTTTTCTAAGAATTTAATCCTCAATAGAAGTCCGTTTGATGATTCAACAAAATTTACTATCAACCCATCAACTAGTATGATCAATACAGGTACTAATGTATTTGGTTCCAAAAATACGGTATCAGTAGAAGCTAGAGATTTATATGGAAATGCTAGACCTGGTCCAGTTGGAACAAACTCAGATATTGGTGCTGTAGAATCAATATTTGGTATTACATCGCCTGAATTAGTTTCATTAGATGGTTCAGACAAAAAAGTTAGTATCTCTTGGAAAAAACCAATTAATGGGACAATTAGTGGGTATGAATTATTCAGATCTTCGGCTTCAATTCCTTCTACAACTTCAAGTCCAACATTTACAATTAATAAAGCAGATAGTCTTTTCTTGTTAGACACTGCGTTAGTAAATTTAACTAAGTATTTTTATCGAGTTAGAGCGTTTAGTGGAACTAATTCAAAAACTTATAGTGCATTCTCAAATGAACTTTTTGTACAACCAAATGTTCCGCCAACTCCTGTTGATACAGTTTCTGCATATGCTGGTCCACGTTCAATTTCTTTGAAATGGACAGATACTGCTGGTAAACGTAAATACAATGTATATAGAGGAGAAACTGTTTCTTTATTAGACAAAATCGTTTCAAGCATAGATACTGCTTTTTATATTGACACTACTGCTAAAGCTAATGTGAAATATTTTTATGGAATTGCGGTAGTTGACAGTGTTGGTGCAGCAAGTACTATTTCAAAATTAGCATCTGCTATAGCTAATAATATCTGGGTGATTGATACTGCTGGAAAGGAAAATAATAACGCAGGGGCATTTTTCCCAATTAAGAGTATTCAATATGCTATCGATAATAGTAATGTTGGAGATACAATCATGTTAAATAATGGTATCTATTATGAAAATTTAGATTTAATTAAGAAAGTCGTAACAATCATGGCTAAGAACAAGGGAAAAGCAGTGTTAAGACCTAGTGCAGAATTTGCAAGTTCTAAGCCAATTATAAGAATTCAAGATCAAAATGATTGGGGTGTAAATTATTATCCAAAAGCAAGGAATACCTTTATTGGATTGGTGATCTCAGAATCAACAATGACTCAATGGAGTACCAATTTGGCTCCTGCAGCTGTTGATGTAAATTACAATTCAAATCCTTTATTTGATGCGTGTACGTTCTCAAATAATACTTCTCAATATGTATTCAATACCAATCAATCTTCAGCAGAAATTAGAAATTCTTTAATTATAAATAATACCACTCAAAATGGGGTATTTAATTTAAATGGCAGCAGTGAAGATTCTACTCGACCTAAAACAAAAGTATTAAGGGTTATAAATTCAATTATTGCTAATAACAGTTATTTAACTAGAAACTGTTGTGGTGCAGAAAAAGGAGCTGTAATTTTCAATAGCATTATAAGTGAGAATGGCTATGATGCAAACTTTAATGAAAAATTCTTTAGAGTAGTTGGATCAATTGTGGACAATTCTAAATTAGCTTTACAATCTGCTTCTAACAATTTTGTAGATCCACAATTTAATAATCCTTCTAATAGTGATTATACTTTAAGTAGTTTTTCTCCAGCTTTAGGCATGGCTGAATCTAGATTCATTATTCCTGGATCTCAGTTGAATGATACTTTAAATGCAATTACCTATGATTATAATAATACAACTAGACCTAATCCAGCTGGAACAGCTGGTGATGTGGGTCCATTTGAAAGCAAGTTTAGTTTAGCTGCTCCTCAAATTACTCGTTTGCAAAAGGCTACAAGAGCAGTTACCTTAACATGGGAGAAGCCATATGCAAGTGTTAACTATGCTGGCATTAAAGTATATAGAGATACGATTAGAACTTCCTTAGATACGATTGCGCCATTGAATATCACAGTTGACTTAACAAAAAATACGATTATAGACCAATTACCAAATGATAAGAATTATTTTTATGCACTTAAAGCAACAATAGGTTCAGGTGATTCTGAAATTAAAACAGGTTTAAGTAATGTGAAGTCATTATTAGATACCATCTTTATTCCAGCAATTAATTTTGGAGTAGACACTGCAAGTATAAAAATTAAATCAGGCAGTCGAAATGGTGGTCATGTATCTAGTTTAATGCATCTTGTTAATCTTGGATCAGACGCAACTCCTGGTTTACCTAAATTAATGTTCTATTCTCAAGAATTTAAGACAGTAGATAGTACATCTGGCTCTCCTAATGAATCAGACTATTTGAATGTGTTGAATATCAATAAAGGAACTGGTTTAAACAGTATATCATTTAGTTCAAATAAAAGACCTTTATTAAATAAGGGTAAAGCAGATTATTTACAATTGCTTTCTGCAACGAATGTGAATGGTGATGATGACTTTGATTTTGTAGCCTTCTTTAGAAAAGCAGGCAATACGAATGAGAAGACCCAGATAGCTTATTTAGTGAATGATAAGAGTTTGAATTTCAGAATTGATACAACAAATGTGCCAAAGCAATTCTTTAATAACAGTGGCATGTTAAATGCATGGAATCAAACAACTAATTTAACTTATAAGTGGGATCAGCCAACATTCAATTTAAATGAATGGGCAACAAATGGTGGCCAAAATATTGAATCCAATGTTGAGTTTATGGATGGTAATTTTGACGGCAAGGAAGAAATGATTGCAACATTGCAGCAAGTGAAGTGGGAACCTAATCCTTCTATAAATTTGACAAACTCAAATATTAGTAATGTAAGTGCATCTATTAAGTTGGTGAAATTTATAGATATCAATAATGATGGAATTCCTGATATTTTTGGTACTACTGGTTGGGCTAATGGTATAGGATTAGGACAAACTAATGGTAATCCATTGGTGGTGTTTGTTTCTAATAAGAAAGCTGGTAAATTCTTTATGTATCATACTGGTATCAATGTGGATTGGAGTTCTAATTTGTACATTAATGATTTCAAAAACGAAAGGAAAGTTCAAATTTTAACTAGAATCAACGGGGGTAACTATAAAGTGTATGATTTAGATGAAAATTTCAAGTCGGTTGCATCTACCATGCAAGTGAATGCTGCATTGAATGATGGGAAGCTTACTGTGGGGGATATCAATAATGACTCATATCCAGATGTGATTACTGTTGATAACTCAGGATCTGTAGTCGCTTATATCAACAACCAACAATCTGAATTTATAAAAAAGAAAATTGGAGGTATACCTTTCAATTCAAATACAATCTGGAGTTTATTTAACTTAAGATTGGTTGACTTGAACAAAGATGGATTTAAGGATTTGACTTGGATGGAAATGGGTCAAGAAGCAGATGGCTCAACAAACTGGAATAGCAATAACTATGTATTAAAAGCATGGTTGCAAACCAAGGGAGAAGACAAATTTGTGAGAGCTGCACCAGCTGCTATCAATGCAGATAATATTAAAGTAACTAATAATGGTTATGGTGTTAAAGTAAAATGGACGCCTACAAAAGACAATGTTGATAATTATATTTTTGCCAATATCAAAGTTGATACATTGCAAAATTATAAGTCTGCAAGAATCAATACTGGGTATAACTATCGTGCATCCAATCCAACTATACCTATTATATTAGATAGGGTGTATGCAAGAAACTACCCTGATTCACTTGAGTTCAATGATGTCAATCTGACAAGTAAGAAACCTTATTATGTGTCATTGCAAATGGTGAATAAGGAAGGTAATGCATCAGCATATACTCAAGTAATATTTAGCCCTAAAGATCCTTTACAAAGTATTGATAATGCAATTCCAGGATTATATAATGCAAGATTTAGTTGGGGGGATTATAACAATGACGGCTTAATGGATTTGGCTGTCATTGGTCAAAATGATGATATAGGTAATATCACAAAAATTTACCAAAATAAAAATGGATCTTTCCAAGATCTTAATCTAGCGAATCGTGCATTTAGATATGGTGATGTGAAATGGGTAGATTTAAATAACGATGGCTGGTTAGATTTATCTATAATTGGCCAGTCAGGTGTTGCAGTTGTTTACCAACAGTTGATCAATAACAAAGGTGTTTTTGAAGTGAGCACACCAACCAGTGTGGCTGGTTTGAAATATGCTAATATGACATTTGGAGATTATAATAACAATGGTACATTAGACATGTTTACGACAGGGCAGGATGTGAATGGTAATCCGCACTCTTATTTATACCAAAATGACGGGAAGGGTAATTTCAAATTAGATCCTGAATTCAATGCATATGGAGCAGTGCCAGATATGTACAATGCGGATGCTAGATTCTTGGATTATGATTTGGATGGGGATTTAGATCTAATCTATTCTGGTAATAGTAGTGGTGGAGTTCCTCAAGGTGGTATTCGTGTGAATACTTTATTGGATCCTAAAATTACAACCAATAATTATGGACAAAATAGCAATAATGGTTATACGTATGGTATGAATTTACAAATGAAGGATACTAAATTAGATATTGCTGATATGGATGGTGATGGTGATACAGATATCGTGGCAATGGGTACCGCCAGAAGACAAACTGGTAGTACATTCATTGATTATCCTCAATTATTATTGTTACGTAACCAAACGATCGAAAGCAAAGATGCAAAATTTGGTTCTTTCTTCTCTTATAACAACATTTACAATGCAACTAGCATTATCCTAGATAGCGTTGAAAAAGGGGACATTAAATTGGTTGACTTTAACAATGATGGTTTAGTAGATATTACGCTAGCTGGATTAGATGTTAAAGCAAATCCAGTCACTAAGTTTTATTTGAATGAAGGAGGTTTTGGCAACTTCACATTGTCTAAAAATGAAAGCATCCCTCAATACAAAGAAGCTGCTATTAGCTGGGCTGATGCCAATGGTGATGGAAGTATGGATATGGTGATTAGTGGCAATAAGTTAATTGGAAGTTCTACAAGTATTTATTTGAACGATCAAGGTGAAAATGTCAATAGAGAACCTACCGCACCTAAAAATTTAAGATTTATTGATCAAGGGCAGGGCAGGGTATTATTGCTATGGGATGCTGCAACAGATGATAAAACAGCACCGGCTAATTTGTATTATAATTTAAAATTAGGTACACAACCAGGGTTAAGTGACTTGAGAGTTGTTCAAGTAAATCCTGTAACTGATAAATTATTAACACCAAATACATCTTTAATTGGATCAAATCAATATTATATTGAATTACCTCCAGGCGTGTTCTATTGGTCTGTGCAAACTGTAGATGGAAACTATTCCTCTTCTAAATTTGCATCAAGTCAAAAAATCGTCTTAAAGTATCCATGGCAGTTCTTAAATCAAGGGGGATTAGTGGATACAAGAATTCAACCTTTAGATAAGCCTTCCTTTGCTTGGGCAGACGTGAATAATCAAGGCGTGTTTGACTTTATCTATTTAGGAAAAGTAGTGACTGGTGGTGATTACAATAACTTGAATACTCCGGTTGGTTTGTACAGAAATATGGGTGGTAAGTTTATTAAATTGCCAAATGATTCTACTCGTTCAACCTTAGCAGGCAAGGGAACCAACTTTAAAGATGATTTAGCCAATTTATCAAGTCCAGAGCTAAAATGGGTTGACTTAAATAATGATGGTTTACTAGACTTAGTTGTAGCTGGTAATGATTACAACGATGGTAAAGGTAGATTAGCGGTATTTAAAAATAAGGGTAATTATAAATTTGAAAATATTACAGGACTAATTTACAATGGGCAGGCATTAGCAACTCCAAAAATTGCTTTTGCAGATATTGATCAAAATGGATATGTTGACATGATTTATGCTGGTGTTGATAATACACAAACAGGTGTATTCAAGTTCATTGGTTTATATAAAGACACTGCCAATAAACAGCATGGAATTAAAGCAATGCCAATTAAAAATAATTTAGATGTCTTATTGACTAATATTTCTAATGTTAGTTTACAATTTGGAGATGTCAACAAAGATCTTAAGTTAGACTTAGCCATTTTGTATGATAATATTGATGGTAGAAGATTGGGAGAAGTATACATGAATACTTCTGATACTTCAAACAACATTTCATTTATCAAGAATACCTCTTTAAATATTCCAGCATTAAGAAATGCGACATTAGATTTGATTGATTATAATAATGATGGTTTATTAGACTTGTCAATATCCGGTACTAGTTCTTCTACTGGTCAAGTATTTAGAATTTATCAAAATAAATTCGTTGACTCTGTAGCCAAAACCATACAGTTTATTCAAACGAATTCAGATATTAAACCTTTTGAATCTGGTCAAACTACATGGGGGGATATCAATACCGATGGTTACCCAGATATTATCTTTAGTGGTATTAGAGCAGGGTCTGGAAGCATTTCTTCTATGGCATTGGCTGATCCATCTACAGCTGCGACAAATGGTATTACTAAGTTTAAAGAATTACCAACATTCCCATTCGGTAATTATATCACTATGCGTCCTACACTAGGAGACTTTAGTGGTAAAAAAGTACTAGATGTGGTATTGGTAGGAACAGAGAAAATTGTTAATCCATTAACAAATATTTCTACAATCAGTTCTTCTTTCAAAATTTTGAAGAATGTGCGTGATTTGTCTGCAAATGTGATTGACCCTTCGCCTTCAAATAACAATTTGAATGTCCGTCAATCATTAGCACAATCAAGTGTACCTAGAATCGTCAATAATACGGTTGTTCCATTTGCAGATTCTTCTGTAACCATTGCGGATGAGAACTATGCTGAGGTTAATTATAAAACAAACGCTATTCCATCTAAGCCTAAGACTAGTAATTCAACTATTATTAGTCAGGTAGGTAATAAATTCTTAGTTCAATTTAACTGGGAAAAATCGATTGATGATAAGACACCAAAAGATGGTTTAACGTATGCAATTTCTGTTGGAACTAAGCCTGGTTTATCTGATGTGATTGATCCAAATGCAGATTTGACTACAGGTATTAGAAAGACGCCAGAAACAGGTAATACTGGTAAAAACAATTCTATATCATTGCTTTTAGATCAAGGTTCTTATTACTGGTATGTTCAAGCAATTGATGCAGCAAATGCGGGCTCAATATTCTCGGATAATAGAGTAATACAAATCAATTCTAATAGAACTTTAACTGAACGTTCTGCACCATCTAATATCTTCTTGAATGGCGATAGTGTTGCTACATTTATTATCAAACAAAATGACCAAGATGGCTTTAAATTTAAGGTAACTTCTAAGCATCTTGATCCAACTGCGGTAGTTAAGTACTCTGTTGTAAGTGAAGCAAGTTATACTTCAGATGCCATCTTTAAATTAGACACAAGTAGCAATAATTTGTTATTGAATACTAAACCAACAGCAACATCATACAAGCTTAAATTGAGAGCGACAGATAATTATGGTAGTTATTTTGATAAGAATTATACATTTAGTGTTATCCAGGCACCTTCAAAATTACTTGTTAACGAAAGAGATACTTCATTCTTATATTACAGTAAGAGCAATTCAGATTCAGCTAAATATGTTTTATCATTAAGAGCAGCATATGATCCTACACCAACAGATGCACCTGTATTAACTTATAAGTTTGTTTCTGGAGCAAATGGGGAGAACAATGATCTATTTAATCTTAATAATACAATTTTAGTGAATAAGCGTAAGTTGAATGACGCGGATACCATTAGATTAAGAGTGGCTGCAGTAGATGCATATGGTCTAACAGTTGAAAGAATCATTAAATTGATAAATTTAGATTGTACCACAAAGCCAACATTAAATATCAAAGCATCTGCAACAGCATGTTTGCCTTTGGTCGTAAATCTTTCTGATACAGCACTGATCTTAAATGGCACAACTAGTAAACTTACTTATAGTTACTTTACTGATATCAATGCTACTGTAAAAGTGGGTGCACCAAATGCGGTTAATACAAGTGGTACCTATTATATAAGGGCTACTGATTCATCAGGTTGCTCTATTGCTAAACCAATCACCATAAATGTTGCTAGGCAACCTGTCACACCTGTTGTTTCAGCTGGAGTGGCTTGTCAAAACCAATCTGGTGTTACCATTAATTTTGCTGCAAGTGCAAGTACGAATAAACTAGCTTGGTATGGTACAAATGCAACAGGTGGAACTCCTTCATTAGCAACACCTATATTTAATACTTCAGCAACTGGTATACAATCATTCTATGTGGCTCAAGTGGATACGCTTGCTGGATGTTATAGTGATAGAATTAAATTAGATATCAATGTATTGCCAACGCCTATTGCGCCAATCATATCAAGAGATACGGCTGGGAATCTAATTTCTTCTAACATTTCTCAATTAAGTTGGTATAAGGATGGGGTATTGCTTACTAATACTGGTGCAACATTTAAACCTACTGCAGCTGGAAGTTATACAGTAAAGACTACTTTAAATGGCTGTGTAAGTTCATTGAGTAATACTTACTATTACTTAGTAACTGATATCATTAGATTAAGTTGGGATGAGTTTATTAAGTTGACTCCAAATCCTTTCATTAATAATATGAACATTGACTTTGTAGTGAAAGGGTATCAAAAGATGAACATCGAAGTCTTCTCTGCTGCAACAGGAGCCAAAGTAGCGACAAGAATGGGTGTCATCGCTGGATCAAGATTATCCTTCTCTGAATTAACCCCAGGCGTTTACTTTGTAAGAGTATCTAGTCCAGACTTTAAGGTATCACATCAATTAAAAATGGTTAAATTATAATTTATGCAACAAATAAATCTAATAAGTAGAAAGAACAGCATCATTGCACTTAGTTTTATTGTGCTATCATTTGCTGGATGTAGTAAAGGTGGGGATAGTCCAACACCTACGCCTACACCACCACCAGTGGTGATAGTAGAGTCGGATATTGCTTTTAAAGTAGATGTAGCTGGTGCAGAAGTGAATTATAGTACTGTATTACCAGTTGTTGGTGCTTCTTTAGCTATCAATGCCAATATCACTTCTACATTACCAAAAGATGGTGTTACGATTGATGTTTCTGTAAAAAAGAAAGCAGACAATACAGTGGTATTTACCACAAATTTATCTTCTTCTGCAGCAAGTAATCCAGTTACCGTAACTGGATTGGCGGCTGGAACATTATGTGTTGCTACAGTAACCATTACCTCAAAGTCAAAAGCTAGTAATACAGCCACAAAGACATTCGACTTGGCTTCAAAGTAGCCCCCTTTTTTATCCCCTTTCAATGACCGTCCCTGCACTAAGTGCTTGGACGGTTTTTTTATATAGGTAGAATTTTTTCTATAAAATTATATTACAGATTAGCTCATAAATTCTATTGTATTATTGCCTTATCTTTAGCTCTTACAATAAGAACGTATGAATCAGGTTGAAAAAAATACATTGGGTGCTGGATTTTGTACCTTTTTATATTTAGCGGTTCATTTTATACCTGATTTAGGAGGAGCCGATGTGATGGGATCACAGTGGTTGTATGTGAGTATAGTTGATTTTGCGATACTACTTTATATCCTTTTGAATCAACAACAATATAAAACTGCGATACAGTCCATCTTAAAATTAAAATTCACTATTGTATATAGTTTCCTGATTTTTTGGGCTTTGCTTTCCATCACTTATTCCATCAATGCCATTGAAAGCTTGGTTTGTTTGGCTAGATTATTAAGCACCTATTTAATTTTTATCAATTTATCTATCTTATTTTATAAAAAAGAATTATCAACCCTATTTAATGTAGTTGCTATATTAGTGGGAGTGGTACTTTTTTTTGATGCTTTATATGTGATCACAGGGTTTTCAAAGAATATGGTAGACATGAATTTGGATCAAAATATTGTAAGCTTGACTGGAAAAAACGGGAATAAGAATGTGATGGCGGCTAGTTTATTGATTAAATTCCCTTTCTTACTTTTTGTGATTGTACACAATCAATTAATTGGGAAAATAGCGGGTTTCATTGTTTTGTTTTTAGGTATGATGGCGTTATTTATTTTAAATACAAGGTCTACCTATGTGGGGTTAGGTGTCTTATTTTTAATGTTTAGTATTGCCATCACTTTATTGAATAAGAAGGAGGGGATCAAAGTCATTGGAATCAAACTCGCATATTTTATCCTTCCTTTATTTTTTGCATTTTTTGCAGCCAATGGAATGTTGACAAAGGCTGTCGATGTGCAAGGGTTTCAGGGTGGTTATGGTTCTGTTACAAAAAGAGTAGGGGATATCAATGTAGCTAGTGAACAAAATAGTAGGATAAAATTATGGAAAGCAGCTATAGATTATTCTACCAAACATCCATTTTTAGGGGCAGGATATGGGAACTGGAAATTGGCATCTATTCCGTATGAAAAAGAGTATGCCAATGATTTATTTGTTCCTTATCATTGTCATAATGATTACATTGAAATGTTTGCAGATCTTGGGATGATTGGCGGAATTAGTTACGCAGCTTTATTTATAATACTTGGTGTTACTACAATTCAATTTTGGAAAAAATCAAAGGACAATCCACATCAATTGATGATAGCAATTGCTATCATGGCAATCGCATGTTATTTTGTAGATGCCTTTTTTAATTTCCCTGCTGAAAGAACATCCATGCAGACGATGTTTGCTTTGTCTGCCGCTTTATTATTTTTACCTATTTATATAAAAGATGCAAATACGAGTGAACCAAAGAAAGCATTCAATTATTCTATGTTGTTGTGTATTCCATTGTTATTGATTGTAGGAGCTATATATGTCAATTACCAAACCTATACATCCCTCAAAGTTCAAAAATTCGTGATGGGTGAGATCAATGAAGATCCCAAAATGGCATTGGAGGATGTAAAGGATGCATTCCCAGAGATACCTAACTTATCTACATCTACACTACCTATCAAAGCTTTGATTGCTAGGTATTATTATAGAGATAAGATGCATGAGGAAGCATTGCGCTTATTGAATGAAAGTGATGATGTGAATCCATACTTGCATTACAATGATTTTTTAAAAACTGCTATTTTTTCGACAGAAGGGAAAATTGATAGTACTTTTTACTATGCAAAGAAAGCTTTTTATAATTGGCCAAGAGCAACTAGTTATTATAAGAATATGATTTTTGCATCTGTTAAAATGAAAGATACAGCAGAAGCAACCAAGGCTTTTAAAACCTATATTAAATACAGAGATAGTGGAGAAGGATGGAATCAATATATTGTTGGATTAATTGAAATCAATCAAACCCCTGTTGAACAAACAAGGGCATTATTGGATGCAGCGATTTCAAAATTCCCAGCTGACAGTGCAATCTTTGTGAATACAAAATCTTTACTATATGGTACAGCAATATCAAGTGGTAGTATACCCAATTATGCATTATTAGGTGCCCAAGCTTTTCAGAAAGGGAAGTATGTTGTAGCCGCAAATTATTATCTACAAGCTAATGTAGCAGATCCCACTAATTATACCCATTTTGAAAATGCCGGTATTTGCTATTACACAGCTAAGTCATATGAAAAAGCAATTATTTATTTTGATAAAGCCATTCAGTTTCAATCCGATAATACAGGTAAGTCAGCATTTTTAAAAGCGCTGTCATTGATTGAACTAGGACGAAAAGAACTTGCATGTTTAGCATTGAAAGCAGCTAAAGCAAAACAATACCCAGGGGTAGATGCTCAAATTATGCAGTATTGTAAATAGTTTGAGTTAAAAGCTATTTTACGCGCGTCCAAATATCTGTTCTGCCAATCACACTAATGCCAATATAGCCTCTAACATTCAAAGTGTTTTTATCTTTTGCAGTGATGGTACATTTGTATTCTTTACCAGATTTTGGATCGTAGATATGTCCATTCTCCCATTTGCCATCGTTCTCATTGTAAGAAAATCCCCAAAGGTTTATTAAACCCAATAAAGGTCTACTATGTAAAGATGCATTAGGATGTTTAGTATCTGTTTTTGGCTTATTGGTTGCAGGGTCTACCGGTTCACTTAACCAAAAAATTTTACCCTGAAATGTGTTTGCATTTTTATAGATCTCTACTCTTGCATTGCCTGAGCCTGTTAGCCAGGTTCCAAGGATCTGGTCTGCATCTTTTTGAGCAAAAAGGGATTGAGTTGTAAGGATGAGGGTGAATAAGAATAGGAGCTTTTTCATATATAAATTTTATGGGGATCAATTTAAATAAAATGCTTGAATTGGCATGACTTTGTTTAAGAAGTAGAGGTATTCACTGGTTTTAATTTAAAAAAATACTAATATAATAATTACTTATTTTAGTATTCTTTTTACTAAAGATAGCTAGCTACAATTACTACTATCATCAATAAAAAAATATTATCTATAGTAATTTTGTGAAAATATTTTACCAATTAGGTAAATTATTTTTATTATTTGGACTATGAATAAAGCATTTGAAAATTTCAAACAATTTATTGAACCATTTGGATTAAATGAGGAAGATTTTATTACCATGATTCAATCCTGTAAGATTATTCAATTTCCTAAAGGCCATACTTTCATAAATGCAGGTACAAAACAAGACGCTGTTTTTTATATGTCTAAGGGCATAGTCAGAAATTATGTGGTAACCTTGGATGAACAAATTAGTACATATGGTTTCCGAATGGAAAATATGTTAATTACAGGGTACGGATTGCATAACTATAAGAATGAATACAGGGCTTTGTTAAGTGTTGAAACTTTAGAAGCATGTGAAATGATAAAAATTCCATTTCCCGTATTAAATTATATGGAATTAAATTCTAAAGATGCACAAAAAATTGCAAGGCATTTAGCTGAAAATCATTCTATTGAATTAGTTCAATTTATAATAAGTGCAGATACAAAAACAATTCTTGAAAGGTATAATGAATTAGACCTGCTATTTCCCAATATACACCAAAGAGTGCCTCAGCATATTATTGCTTCTTATTTAAGAGTTACGCCAGTTCATTTATCAAGAATTAAAAAGTCAAAGTAAGACGTTAACATTTGTTAAGAATAAGGCGTTAACATTTGTTAAGAAATTTGAGATTAAATCATTTCTAAACAAATGTTAAGATATTTTTATTATATAAGTATTTTCTTTGTATGATTTTTTAACATACAATGATCCTTAATGCAGCTGATCCAATCATTATTTTTCACTAAAGCATTCATAAAGTTCGGTCAAAAAATTACTTAAAGTAGTAATTACCATACTAGTAATATCATGATTTAAATTCATATATAATATTAGGAAATCCTATCTTTACTTATATTTTAACATTTTTTTTAAATGACAGCAAATCAAAAATTAGTTTTTTAAAAATTTATGAGCACTAAAAACCACCTAGTATTAATAGTTTTTTTTACTTTACTATCTAGTACATCCTTTTCTCAAGTTTTAACAGTATTAAACAATACGCCCATGACAATCAATGGGGGTACACAGTTTAGCGTGAGTGGTTTGGTTTTAACACCTTCTTCTGATTTTACTTTAAACAATATCAGCATCACTAAGAATGATAAAGTAACTAATTATTTAGGTCAATCAACTTTATCTAGGGTGTATAAATTTAGCAACACCACTAGCCCATTTATTGGAGAAGCAGGCATACGCTACCAAGCGCAGGAGCTTAACAACGGGAACTCTGCTGATTTAAAACTACAGGTGCATAACGGTAACAACTGGTCAGTTGTGCCACTAAGGGTCAATGATGTAACTAATCAGACCACACAAAGCCAGGCATTTAGTCAGTCTTTAAATGAAATCACATTAACAGATAATGCATTTACCCCTACTTTAAATATTTTAGGGAACCCTGTAAATAATGGGATACTCAGGTTTGCGATTAATGCAGATAGCGAGGTTAGGTTGTACAGTTTTGAGGGTGCATTATTATGGAGTAAGAAGTATGTAGTGGGCACCTATAGTGTGGATGTATCACAT
>Ga0304730_1000298_pt1 | contig 43507 bp, 76 predicted proteins | sample M_130628_MF_Meta_FD_190474 | JGI IMG/M metagenome (GOLD analysis project Ga0304730, IMG submission 190474) | Freshwater microbial communities from Lake Montjoie, Canada to study carbon cycling - M_130628_MF_MetaG (v2) (version 2) | ecosystem: Environmental > Aquatic > Freshwater > Lake | place...
TGAAAATAAACATATTTTCGCGGATTGTTCCAGGCGAGCGCAAACCTTGCATCGGCATCCCCCCTACTGCCCAAAAAATTAAAAAAAATTTTTCAAAAAAGGGTAGTTGTGTTAGGATGTAGCTATGGGAATCTACGCCTCTCTCAAATCTCTGGTTCGCTCACGGACTCCATACTATGGGTGGGGTGGCCAAGGTGGTGGCTATCGACCATACACGGTAGTGCTGCCCGGCACTACGTATGATTACGGCCCATTGATGGCGATGGGCTTATGGAAAAACGCGACTGTTGCGTCTGGGATCCACTGGCTGTCGAGGAACTGGACTGTTCCGCATTTGCAGGTGGTAAGGGTGGGCAGCGATGGGATCAAGGAACCGATCCGCGACCATCCTGCTTTAGGATTATTGCGTAGGCCCCACAAGAGGGTAGGCGAATCTGCGTTCATTGGAACGTATGTGAGGGATCAGATATGCTATGGGAACAACTGGATTGAGAAAGTTCGCAACGGTCTTGGCGAACCTGTTGAGTTAAAGCATTGGCGACCTGACCGTGTGAATCCAATTTACCCAACAGACGGCTCAGAGTATTTGACATACTGGCGTTACAACATTAACGGAAGCTTCCTTGACGTACAGCCTGACAACGTAATTCACGTAAGGCAGTACATAGACATGGATCAAGACCGTTCGGGCTGGTGTCCACTACATGCGGCTATCAGGGCGATAGCGACTCTTAATGAGGCGCAAACTTACACTGCATCTCTGCTTAGGAATTTTGGTGTACCTGGGATGATAGCGACTCCAAAAGGGGATTTTACGGTAAATTCAGAAGATGCTTTGGCGATCAAGCAAAAGCTTCAAGACGCGACATCTGGTGATGAGCGTGGTGGCGTAGTAGTGCTTACGGGTGCGTATGACATTGTAAAATCTGGAATGACGCCAGAGGAGATTGGTCTGCACTTGATAACAAAGGTTCCGCAAGCGGAAGTTTTGTCTGTAATGGGACTGAATCCTGACGTACTTGGATTGAACGTCGAAAACTCTGGTGCTTACGGAAGTTATGCAGAGGCGATCCGGGCGGCTTACGTGCATGGATTGATACCGCTTCAAAAGACGTTTGCGGATGAAATGACGCACCAGTTATTGGTCGATTTTGAAGATCCAGAGGATGTAAGGGCAGGTAGGATAAAATTCAGTTTTGACTATTCTCCTGTTGAAGAACTGGATGATCGGGAACAGATATCTGCAAACCGTGCGATAAGGCTTTTTGCTGGCGGTGTTACGACTTTAAACGAGTCGAGGGATATTGTAGGCAAGGGCAAGTCGGATTCGGCTGATGCGGACTTGGTTGGAATTGACAGGGACAAACTTCGTGCGGAGATGATTCCTCAAGGGAAAGTTTCTGAGGGCGACAATATTGGGTCGATAAAAGTTCCTCCCAGTGGCATGGAGAGGTCGAAGATTGAAGGCGAGAGAAACAGCGACCCGTTGAGTCCAAGCCGGTCGGGTGTGAACAAATCCGCCTCTTCTTTGCCGTGGTATCACGCTATGATGGAAGGGATTAGCGAAATTGAAAACACTTTGGATTCCGATGATTCCGATGATTCTGCGGTCAATGAGTGGGTAGTTCCAGAAGTGAACAGTCAGCCATTAGATTCTATGGAGACATCGCAAAATGCCTGATATTAATTTCCTTCCAACGACATTGAATATATCGGCAATTGCTGGCGATGACGTAAGATTTATTGTTTCTGTAACCACAGGAACAAACTGTTCAGACACGTTTGTGAATATAGCAAACACGACATTTGCTTCTGCTTTCAAAACAACAAACACAACATACAACGCAACGATATCGTCAAATGTGACTACGGGGAACGTGACGGTAACATTCTCAGATACGCAAACTTTGGCGGCGGGTGCTGGCAATTGGCGATGGTGGATGACGTTTACGGATTCGGACATTACACGCACAAGAATCTTGGGCGATTTTAAGGTGATAAGTCGTGCCTGATCCAACTGACGGAAACTACAGGGTTACGGTAAAGGTGGAGCCAACTCCATCTGTAATAATTGCTAATCCAGCTAATCAAAACTACACGGTAAAAGTAGATTCGACTCAATCTGCAAAAATTGGCGTTGGCTTGCAAGGGCCTATTGGTGCAACTGGCCCGCAAGGCGCAACTGGCCCACAAGGTGCGTCGTATACGCTCCCTATAGCCACAAACGGCACTCTTGGCGGTGTGATTGTCGGCGGCAACCTGACAATTAGTGGGAATGGGGTTTTAAGTGCCCAATCTTCAGCATGGGGAAATATTACAGGCGTGCCAAATATTACAACAGGCGACGACGGTACAATCAATATTTATGGTGCTGTTCAACAAACAACCGGCATACGAGCAAATGCCACACTGTCCACGTTTTTTCAAGTTACTACTGGATCAAACCTAGTATTTGCTGGAGAAAATGCAAATATGGTTTATGGCGGGAATGCAAATATGACATCTTTCCAGAGCGATCAATATTCACTTGTTTTCAGAAGCCAAACCAGAAACAGGCGTCTTTCGTTAGGACATTTAGGCTCCCCAAATCCATTTACGACGCAGGGGGTTTATATGACGAATGTTGACAATACCGGCACAACCTCACAACTTGATCGAGTACAAGCAGGCGTCTTTTACTCAAAATATTGCATGATGCTTGAGCATATCGATGGGAATTCTACGGGGGGAGGCACATCGCAAATGCTGATAAATTCCGGCCATGTCGAGCTAAGATATACGCAACCATTGACGCCATACAGTCTTTTAACCCTAGCACAATGTGATGCACGATACGTCAAAATTGTTGCACCGAGAGGCAATGGTACAGGATGAGTATATTAGAGCAACAACATGAAGGCTTTATCCAGTATTTTGGATCAAATGGAAGCCATTGCGCTGGTGGATACAGATACTTCACAATCCAAACTTTGCAGCCTAACCCAAACGGGACATCAACACTTCAAGATTACCACGTTGCAAACGCTATTACGGTCTATTCTGCTGCAAACAATTACACTTCGTACTCTGCGATAGATCTTTATCCGGACGGTAATATCACCATAACGGCTTCTTCGTCCACTTTAAACAATATAACAATCTGGTCAGCCAACTCGATCCTGACCCAGTCTTATGCCGACGGTCGATATGCCGCAATTTCTACCACAATTGACGGTGGGACAGCAACAACCACCAACACAGGCTCTTACGATGGCGGGAGTGCAACAGCAAACTAATGGCACTAATACAAGTCAGACGCGACACCGCCGCCGCTTGGACATCAGCCAACACCACGTTGGCAACGGGTGAAATCGGTTTTGAAACCGACACCGGGAAATACAAAATCGGCAACGGGACGGCATGGTCGGCACTCGGTTACGCAGCCGCCAGAGCCTACAGCGACCTGACGGGCACGCCAAATCTGACGGTCTATTTGACCACAGCGAACGCATCCACGACTTATCAGCCTCTGGGCAATTATGCAACCACATCATGCCTGACGTTTAGCAATATTACTGGCAAGCCAACAACGCTATCAGGCTATGGCATCACGGACGGCTACAGCACAAGCAACCCTTCCGGCTACATCACTGCTGGCGCAAACAGCTTTACAGGCGCGCAGAACCTACAGGATAACGAACTGATCCGAGCCAAGATCAGGGACTATTCCGAAACGGTCTCCAGCCCAACGATCTCAGCCGGAACGCTCACGCTCAATCTTGAAACGTCCAATATCTTTACGGTCAGCCTCAATGCTGCCATCACCACACTGACGATCAGCAATACTCCTGCAAGCGGTTCTGGCGGCTCATTCACTTTGATATTTACGGCTGACGGAACAGCACGGGCAGTCACTTGGCCTGCGGCTATCAAATGGGCGGGCGGAACTGCTCCAACGCTCACATCGACTTCCGGTAAGGCCGATACCTTTGCATTCCTTACCAGCAATGGTGGGACGAGTTGGCAAGCGTACGTTGGAGGCCAGAACTTCTAATGATTGCCACAAGGCTTCGCCAAAAAAACGCAGGACAAACGCCAAGCGAGTGGACCCTAGGCATACAAACCACTGCGGTCAGCCAATCGTTTGGAATGAACCTACAAAACGGGACGGGCTTTTCTGTTTCGATTGATTGGGGAGACGGATCAGCCGCAGAAGTCTTTTCCACCACGGGGATTAAAACGCACACGTATTCCGCGATTGGGGCGTATAGCATACGCATGACCTGTACTGGCCTTTGTAACATGGCCGTAGCTAGTACAAACCCGGGGCTTGTCGTTTCCACTTCAGCGATTCCACCGGCATTTTCCACAGGAGGTGGAACGCCATTCAGCAGCACGTTTCTACAATGTGCCAACTTGGCAAGCGTCCCGGAAGACGTTTTTTGGTACACCGGGACTGCAATTACTAGCAACTCATTTAACCAGACGTTTAAAGGCTGTACATCATTAAACAATATATCCGCAAGACTGTTCGAGAAGGCTATAAGCGCAAGTAGCACTGCGTTTACTAGCACGTTTGAGCAATGCACGGGCCTGACAAGTATCCCAGCGGACCTGTTCCGTTATAATATCGGGCTGACCACCCAGGCATTCCAAAGCGCATTCCAGCAATGCACAGGCCTGACCAGTATCCCAGAAGACCTATTCCGCTATAATATTGGACTAAGCACCTTAGCATTTATTTCCACTTTCCGAAATTGCACGGCCCTTACCAGTATCCCTGCAGACCTGTTCCGTTATAATACCGGGCTAACCTCGCAGCCATTTTCAAACACGTTTTTTGGCTGCGCGAGCCTAACTAGCATCCCTACAGACCTATTCCGCTACAATGCTGGAATAACAACCTCAGCGTTCAGTTCTACTTTTCGAGATTGCACAGGACTTACCACGATTTCCGTGGATCTGTTTCGCTACAATGCTGGAATAACAACTTCAGCATTCAGCGCGACATTTATGGGCTGTACCGGTTTAAGCGGGTACGCAGTCCAATCGGATCTTTTAAGGTATAACACATTAATGTCAGGCACATCCACTGCATCAAGCATGTTTAGCGGTGTCGCGTTAAACACGGTTGCATATAGCAATCTGCTGATCTCGCTGAATACCTACCTGACCGCAAGCAGTTTGGGGTTTGGTGGAGGCCTATCAAAATACGACACGTCCGCAACAACAGCAAGAGCCGCTCTAGTTGCAAGAAGTTGGTCTATTGTAGACGGAGGAGCAGCTTAAAATGTATTGCCAGATCATCGCTAACGTCATTCAAGAGCCTCAAAACCTGCCGATTGTATTTGGAAACGTCAGCAATTTCCATCTATTGACAAACCCTGAACTAGCCAGATATGGCTGGTATCCTTTCATGATGACGGCTCCGCCAATCATCAATCCAGCAGTGCAAAAGCTAACCGAACGGCGAACATTCAGCGGCGTCGTGGTATTGCAATCGTGGTCAGCATCAACGATGACAGCGGCTGAGGCTCTGGCTTATGCAACCGCAACATTGACGGATATCGCAAACGCAATCGACTCGTTTTTGGACCAAGCAGTACAACCTGCTTACAAAACAATTGTCTCGGCCAAAAGCTGGCTAAGCAGCAGCGAGCCAAAATGGGCAGCCGAGGCAAGTCAAGCCAACGCTTATTCAGATCTTGTGTGGATCAAGCACAAGAATCTCATTGCGGCTGTTGAGGCCGGTACTCAGCAAGTACCAACAAAGGCCGCATTCTTTGAACAATTTCCACCACTCTGGCCACCACCACCATCCAATGGAAACGGGCCTCTCGTATGATCTTTGCAACCCTCACAACGCTGATTCTTGCGTTCATGCCACCGCCTTACGAGGCCACCGTCACAGACGTGCACGATGGCGACACTATTAAAGTCACAGTTCCGGGCGAACCCGATAAAATCGAAATTCGGCTCTACGGTATCGACTGTCCGGAAATCAAAGTCAGCACAAAAATCGTTAATGGGAAACGAGTCGAAACCAAGTACGACAAAGGCACTCAGCCCTATGGCTTTATCGCTCGTGCCAAACTGTCGCAACTCATTTATGGCAAGAAAGTGACGGTAATTACCGAAACAAATGCCAAGACTTATGGCCGTACCGTCGCTCGCATCAAATGTGACGGAGTGGATATCAATACGGCCATGGTCGAGATGGGCATGGCACACTGGTACGAACAATATGCCAAGCACGATACCGAATTGCAATCGGCACAAACTAAAGCCAAAGCAGCCAAGATAGGTATCTGGATCGACCCTAATACTATTGCACCTTGGGAATTCAGGAAGAAGAAAAAGGAGGCGACAAAGTGAACGACTGGATAGGCCAGATCAATCGTGCGCAGGCACGTGCGACAGCGATCAGAGCCATCGGAGCGGGCCTTGTGGCTGTTCTGGGCGTGATTGCAAGCGATGCGCCGCTGTATGTCTCGGCAGCAACGCCAGCGGGCGTAATCATTGCTGTTGTGATCGCTCAATTGCAAAGTTACCTATCAAGCGGGGTCAATCCGCCTGGGGGTAAGTAGGATGCAAACGCCTGAAATTCCGGCTTCCTCTGATTATTCCATTCTCACAATCCCCATTTGGGCCGTATATTCCGGTTGGACGATTGCGGACATCGCAGTTCAGCCGGAGGAATCAGTTGTGATTGCATTGATCAGATCCATTCCAGCACTGCTGGCAACAGCAGCGGGCGTAATACAGGCGATCTACTCGATTCGCTTGAAGCGTGAAAAAATGGCATTGGAGCGGGAATTAAAACTCAAAGAACTTGAGCGACGATTTCCAACGCCAGAATGAATGTCCCTTATGTTCCCGAAAACTGTTTCGGGAACATACTTCCATACTCTTTGAAACAAGGCAATCGTCATGCTCGAAATTCTCTTTGCAACCGCTGCTGAATGTCGTGAGGCTGCTTGCCAACCGGCAACACAAACAACGCATACCATCGTACAAACGCAACCGATCCAGCCGATTGTATTCTTGGCAATTGCTCAGCCAAAGTGGCGACCTCTGCCAAAGATCGGGCCGTTTCATCACGTTCGCAAATTTGCGGCTTATTCGGCATGCACTTCCAAGGGATGCAAATGAGTGAAGATCGAACCGTCAAGGAATTCTCGGCACATGATGAGTCACCACCCCCGCCACTAACAGGCGGGCCGGTGGGGTTCCCGATAGCATTCGCTCTGCTCTGGCCAGTGCTACGGTTGATTGTCGTACCACTCCTACGCAAGGTGCTGCCAGCCCTGCTGCGTAGGATTGCCGATACGCTCGATTCAGGTGAGCCAGGCACGATTAGCGAAGACGAATTGATGAGCCTTGTGGATAGTCATAAGCAAGCCATACAGGGCCATTTTGAAAGCCACAAACCGTGATAATCCGGCTGCTTGCGGTACTCTTGATCGGTCTATCCGGCTGCACGTTTACCGTGAATTGCGGGTGCAGCACACCAGCCGTCATGCCAGTCGTCACGCCAGCCGTTACGCCATCCGTCGTACCTGTCGTGACTCCAACGGTGACGCCATCGGTGGAGCCGGTCAAACCGCCAGAAACGCTTGCCAGCGGCGTCAAGTGGTTTGTTGTGGTCGTTGACCCTTCCGACATCTCGCAAGCGATCTGGCGAACTGACAGGGGCTTGCGAGATGCACTCAGTGCGAAAGGTGTCCAGATCCGGTCGTTTGTCTCGACCGAGGAGGATCTTGACCAGCTTGGATACCGTGCGACGGTACGGGGCGTGGGTGTACCGTGCGTGATACTTCAGGACGGAAACGGCAAGCTGGTCAAGGCGATACGACCGACCACCCTGGCGGACGTCGTGGCGATTGCGGAGGCCATTCGATGATTATTACAGGCGATTGCCTTGAGGTTATGAAGACGCTGGACGCAGGCTCGATTGATGCTATTGTGACTGATCCACCGTACGGGATGAAATACAAGTGTGACTCGACTCGATTCAGTGGCGGCAACAACAACAATCGGCGCCGGTCGCAAGGTGTGAAATGGCCTCGGATTTTGAACGATGATAAACCTTTCGATCCGACTCCATGGCTGGATTGGAAGAAAGTTATCATGTTTGGGGCCAATCATTTTGGCCAGAGATTGCCGGTTAGAACGACGCTGGTTTGGATCAAGCGGAATGAGCCAGCATATGGAACCTTTTTATCTGATGCTGAATTGGCTTGGATGAAAGGGGGTCACGGTGTTTATTGTTTTAAGGATATGAGTTATCAGGCGTCAAACCAGCGATTTCACCCGACCACCAAGCCGGTTCCGCTGATGCGGTGGTGTATTCAAAAACTGAAGTTGAAGCCGGGCGCAACTATCCTTGATCCGTATTGCGGTTCAGGATCCACCGGCGTCGCGGCAATTTGTGAGGGGTTCAACTTTATCGGAATCGAGTTAAGTCCCGAATATGCCGAAATTGCCACCCGTCGCATTGAACACGAACGCAATCGAATGCCGTTATTGGAGGCTATTCGATGAGCCAACCAACAATCATCAGTTACGGTGGTGGAGTCAATAGCACGGCACTCGTGATAGCAATGGTCAAGATGGAACAATCTTTTGATGCTGTAATTTTTGCCGACACTGGCGGCGAAAAAGATTCGACTTATGCAACGGTTTTAACACTATCTGACTGGCTAGTTTCAAACGGATATCCAAAGATCATTCAAGTCAGAAAAGAGGAATCACTTGAAGAATACTGTTTGGAACGAAAAATGTTACCGTCACTAGCTTACGGCTTTAGCCAATGTTCCGGCGATTATAAGATTAAGCCGATTCACAGGTGGGTAAAAAACTGGGAACCGGCGATCAAATGTTGGAGCAGCAAAGAGAGAGTCATCAAGTGCATCGGTTTCGATAACGGGATACGAGACCAAGTTAGAGCTAAAAAATTCCGCGATGATTATCCAGGCAAATACCACCTACGATACCCTTTAATTGAGATGCAGCTAGACAGAAAGCATTGCGAATTGCTCATCAAGAACGAGGGAATAGGAGTTCCAGAAAAGTCATGCTGTTTCTTTTGTCCTGCCCATAGAAGGCACGAAGTAATCGAAATGTCAAAAAAACACCCTGCGCTTTTTGCACGCGCCGTTGCGATGGAGAACGCAGCAAAAGAAAACCTAACAACCATCAAAGGATTAGGTCGTCAGTATTCGTGGAAGACTCTTGTAGACAATGACACAGAGCAACCGTCTTTATTCCAAGATGACCAACTTGAACTTAGTTGCGTGTGTGGAAAATGAGCCAAAACCAACTCTGGCCCGTGCTTGGCGACGAGTGGCGGGGCATGGGGAACAAACCGCCGTCTATCAGTCTCAAACTGGGCTCCAGCCAGCCAATGCCGGACATTCCCGAATCGGAATGGCGAGAATACAACTACACAGACGACCCCAGTTTCCCGGTCAAAATTAAGGATCAGGGCCAGTCCAACGGATGTAATGGGCACGCTGCGGCAACATGCTCTGAGGTAGCCAGATGGATAGCGGGCCTACCCTATGAAGAGTTATCGCCATGGTATATTTACGCCAATTTATGCAGGGGATGGGACACGGGGTCGAGCATTGCGGACGCTTTGCAATTCCTTGTTTCCAAGGGCGTTTGCAATAGTAAACACGTTCCATACGGCACGATCAACCCGTCACGAATCAAACCAGACGCGACAACAGACGCGATCAAACACCGGATTGAAATAGGCAATACCCTGACGAGTTTCAAAGACCTTTGTATATCGGCACAATTGCGACAGCCGTTTAATTTCTCGGTATCAGTCAACACCGGCTTTAATGCGCTGGATAAAAACGGTTGTCCATCGAATATCAGTGGCAGCCACAATCATGCTGTAATGGGCGGGCTAGGCATGAAACGGGTGGGCGGCCAGTGGTTTATCCTCTGGCAAAATTCGTGGTCAACCCGATGGGGGCTGACTGGCAGGGCATGGCTCAGCGAGAAGAATCTTGACGGATGGGGTTTTGACGCCTATTCAGTGGTTGCAACACGAGAGGATACAGCGGGCGGGCCGCCTGCGATAAGATGAATACCCCAAAATACGTATGTGTTAAAAAAAAACACATCAAGTCATATAAGCATGTTATCATGTATTCTAGGCGATGATATAAGCAACAGCTTTGTCATAGGAAAACGTAAGTGCAAAACAACGAACTCGAAAGAATATTCAAGCGTGCGGCTGTACCTCGCGTAGACGACATGGACTCTGGCGGATTCTCTGGGTACGCAAGTACGTTCAATTTCCTTGACTACGACAACGATATTATTGCACCTGGTGCTTATGCAGCAGACATACAAAGATTTCTTACCAAAGGATTCATCGGCGGCGTTGGCCACGATCATAAAAATCCAATAGGTAAACCCGTAGAGCTTTTTGAAGACTCAAAAGGCTTGTTTCTTGAAGCGATACTTATTGACACAGAAAAAGCGCGTGAAGCCAGAAAGATGATTACTTCTGGTGTGGTACAAGAGTTGTCAGTAGGAATACTTCCATTGCAAGTACGAAAGCTATCTACACTTAAAGATGTAAAAGAGTATTGGTCAAAATCTGGCCATACACCTACATCAGAAGAGCTTTCTAGGGCAGAAGGTGGAGCAAGACTTATCAAGAGGGCGAAGCTTCTTGAAGTATCTCCTGTTGCCATCGCAGCAAATGAACAAGCGGAAATTATGACTTTCAAGGCTGGAAGAAAGATATCCCAGTCTACGGCTGATAGATTGTCGCAAATTTGTGCGCAAGTCGAATTAGTCTATCAAATGCTTGAAACACTACTTGCCGACGCTGGTATTTCAACCGATTCGGAAAAAGTGGAACCTATGGATAAATCCATAGAAAAGACGGCACCGGCAGATGATTTCTCTCATCTTTTTGAGCAATTCCGTTCTTACATAAAGGGGTAGAGCTATGGCCGCTTCGCCAAAACTACGTGCTGAATTCAAAAGTGCGTTTGCAGAAGCCGAATCACTTCGGCTAAACGATGATCGAACAGAAGATCAAACGGCACGATACAAGTCAATCTTGCAGGTAATTCTACCTGAACTCAAAACGAAGATTGATGAATCGGATCAGCTTGATTCTTTAAACATTGACTCCTATCGAGATTTGACAAATAAGTCAATTGGGACGCCATATAGTGCGTCAACGCAATCCGCAGGATCATTTTCTTTTAACCAATCTGGTGAAGCCGATGATGTTGGCCCTGGTGTTCTTACAAACAAGCAGATTGCCAAGATTTCTACCAAAGAGTACAAAGCTTCTTTTAAAGCATTCTTGCACTTTGGGGAAGAAAAGCTAAAAAACGCTTATCCAAGGTCTTACAAAGCTTTGGTCGAAGGCATTGATGAAAGTGCCGGTTATTTTGTACCGCCTGACGTTCTCAATGAGATCGTTATGCGAAAGGCGGCACCAACTACGCTTCGCGGTCGTGTGCGACAAATTACGACCAACAGTAATCGTATTGTGATGCTTAGGACAACTTATCGTGACGACATTCACACAAGTCCGATTCAGGGCATGTGGACTGGTGAAGCTGGATCTCCTACGGAATCACTTCCACCAACATTTGGTGAAGTCAGTATTCCGATCCATGAATACATGGGCAGGATTTCTATGTCGAATACGCTTTTGGATGACAGCGGTTTCAATCTTGAAGCCTACTTTAACGAAGAGCTTCAGACATGGCTTGAACTGCACTACGAAAAACACCTTGCGTATGGAACTGGCGTAGGCCAACCAAGGGGCATTTGGAACTCAATTTCCTCAAGTGCGGGTGGAGAAGCCGGTAAGTTTGGCTTTGTGACTACCGGCACATCAGGTTCAATTGATGCCGACACTGTTAAAAGCATGGGTTTTAGCATTCTTCCCCAGTATGCTCAACCGAATTTTGCCTACGTCATGAACCAACAAACAGCCAAAGCTATCAGCCTTCTGAAAGCCTCAACTGGGTCGGTAAATAACGGGGCCTACCTGTTCCAACGTGGTCAATTGTATCCCGGTATCGTTGAACGTACACCTGACCAAATTGACGGCTTCCCAATTGCCTACAGCATGTTTGCTCCGGCAGTCGCATCAAGTGCATTCCCAGTTTTCTTTGGGTCGCTTCAAGGAGTGTTCATGCCGATCAGACTGGGCTTGTCTGTTCGCGTTCTGAACGAAATTGAAGCTTTGAGCAACCGACGTGTTTATCTGTTCCGTCTTCGATGGGGTTCAGACACGATCCAAGAACAATACGGCAAATTCATCAAGGTACTTTGATATAAGCACAATAGGAGAACTATATGTCCCGTCATAATCAGGTATTAAGCGGCGTCCAAGTCAAGCACCTTACGTTTACTTCGGGAAACAGTTCGTCTGTTCAGGTAAGCAGTGCCAACGGACTCTTCGGTGGAGTGACTTTTCTGGTCAATTTCGCCTTAGCAGCATCCTCGGCAATCAAGGTTCAGGAATCAGCCGATAATTCTACGTGGACTGACCTTACGGTCGGTTATCAGGTATCAACCACATTTGGCGTACCAATCACTGCCACTCCTGCTGTTCCTGGTGCCGCAATCACTGCATCTGCTACGACAGGTGCGGCCAACCAGTTTTTGGCAATTAGCGTCAATCACCAAGGCAAAGACACTGCCGTCCAAGTGTCAAACGCAACCGCTTTTGTGAGCAAGACTTACTTGAGAGTTGTGGCGACAACCGGAACAGCCACTTACGGTGTTGCATTGCTTCATAACGCCAATCTGACTCCGGTTCCGCAACCTGATATTGCCATCGAGACCAAGGGAACCAACTGAGTCCCGCCTTTCGGCCCTCTGGGGTACACCTTGCGTGTACCCCTTTGGGTCCATAGGTTACACAGGAGAATAATGTGCCCGACACGCTTCTGACCTACTCTGAGTGCATAAACTACATACCAGCCATATCGGACGCCCCACAAGCAACCGTACAGGCTTATGTAGACGTTGCATCACGGATGGTAGAATCGTACTGCAACAGAAAGTTTTTATCACAAACAGTATCAGAACGCTACGTAATTCTTAATAGTCAAAGAGTTTACCTAAAATTAACACCAGTTACAAATGTATCAAGAGTTGCAATGTACCAACAATCTGATCCAATTTTGGCTGACAGTTGCGGGTACGTATCGGGATACAATTCAACAGAAACAAACATGACAGAGTCCAAGGTTGACATCAATCTTGAATATTTGCTTGAAAACCGATCAGGAGTAATGACGCTTGTAAACATGCAACTACCTTATTACTCTCCAAGAGGTCCTCAATATTCTTACGTAGTTGATTACACTGGCGGTTTTGACGTATGCCCAGATCAGGTAAAGCTTGCAATAGCTCAACTTGTGAACGGCATGTACGCAGCCGCAAAGTACGACAACGCGCTTCAGTCTGAAAAGATTGGCGATTACTCTTATTCAAGAGCAAGTTTTGATCCTTTTCTTTCGTCAAAAAATCCAGTTGCACACCTATTGGCACCTTACGTGAGGTACGGCGTCAATGGCATTTGATGACTTCCTAAAGCAAACTGCAACGATAAAACTTCTTGTGTCCGCAAAAGACGCAAATCAGGGTACAATTCAGGTATGGAATACGATAGGGACCGCCAAGTGTATGGTTCAGCCGTGGTCGGGTGGGATTGGAAGGGAAGAAGAAAAAGATATGTCTCTTGCAACACACAAAATACTTATGGCGGGAACATACGACTTAAACGCAAAACATCAGGTGCATGTCGGATCTCTTGTTTACAATGTACTTAAATGCAGGAATTGGAACAGCATTGGACACCACACAACAATCGAATGCGTGGTCGAAACATCATGAATATCAAATCTGCAATTGACGGATTGAATTCTTTGTCAAATAACACAAAATCAAAGTTTACGCCTAGCGTAAGTTTTGCAGAGTGGGATAAGGCAAAAGAGATTGCTCTTAACGCTGTTGCACAAGCAGCCAAGAGTTTTATCGTATCAAACATGCAAAGACAGTGGCCACCTTCAAGCAAAGGTGGAGAGCCGCCTGCAAAAAGGACAGGAACTCTTTCGGATTCTATTTCCGTAGTGCCTTACTCGGACGCTTCAAAAATGTCTTCGGTTACAGTAAATGTAAACTCTCAAGACAGGTCTAAAGGCAAAAGGCTTCCACTTTACAGCAAGTATCTTCAAACAGGTTGGACGATACCCCATAACGGATTGCCGAGAAATCTTCCCAAAGGAGCAAACGGAAATACTCCAAAATCAATAAGAAGAACAGGAATTGCGGAGCCTGGCAAAATTCAGCCAAAGCGTCCATTCTTGGATCTTCCAATACGCATGGGGTACACTCCGCATTTAGCACTAATCTACAGGAGAAGTCTATTTGCAAATTTGCCTCACAGGTTCAAGTCGAAAGCACTCAAGGCAAAACTCACAATTCAGTACATCAGGCCCAGTCTTTAATCTAGGAGTAGGAAATGGCTTTAACGATCAGCGGGTCAGCAGGTCAAAGCGGAAGTCTTTCGCTTAACGACACCACGCTAAGCAGTTCAGTTACAATCTCTTTAGCCGGATCATTGTCAACGGTTACTCAACCAACAACAATCCCGGCAAACACAAGCGATTCAAATTGGACATTGACGGGTATGTATGCGAACTCTTTTTACAAAGGAAATCTCGCAAATCTTACCACTTCAAAGACTTCTGGTGGAAATATCACGTTCAACGCAATTCCCAACGCATTGTGCATTTCAGGCAACTGCACATACGTAAACACATTGTACGTAAAAGATGTTGGCGGAGGCGGAGTGCGTATTTATTGGCCAAGCGTTTTGCATTCAGGCACAGCAAACGATACAGCCAATTACACTATTGTCCCGCCATATGGAACGCTTCAGCTTACTGTTCCAATGCAAGGATCGGCTGTTGCTACTTCTGTATTGTCGTTGACATCAAATGCAAATACGACATCTGCTTTTGTCGTTCTTGCTTACAAAGATGCGGCAAACTAATGAGTCCGATATCTGATATCTCTAACAGATGGTCTACAAATAGCGCGGTACCGTGCTTCATAGGTGCAGCCATAAACGGCACCCTACCGCCATATGTAGTATTTACGTCTATGGGAAGTTTAGAGGTCAGATCTTCTCCAAATATAGTCAACTGGACCGAAGAAACGGTATCTTTTATGGTTGTAACAAATACATCTGTAGAGTCTAATGACTTATCAATGTATGCTTTACAGCTATTCAACTTAAAGTCATTCGGTTCAGTAGCAGACATGAAAAAAAACTCGGGGTCTACCTATTACACTGATAACCCTATACTTACAGGGTCAAAAGGGTGGGTAGGAATAATTGACTTTACAATCAAATACTGATAGGAGAATCAGACATGGCCTCACCAGCCGCAACAAAGTACGCGCTCGGAAGAAATGAAGTTGTAACGGTGACATACTTGGGTGTCACAAAATCTATCTGTATATCAGAAGGTAGTATAGATATTACTACTGACACGATAGAGATTTCAAATAACTGTAATGCTGGATGGAAAATTAAACTTCCAGGCCAGTCTTCCGGTAGCATGTCAGCAACGGGATACGTTGCTACTCAAGCGGGGCAAAGCCCTCTTTTATGGAGAGGAAATATTGTGTACGTATCGTTTACTGCATACGATAGCGATCCTGTTGCACAAAGTTCTCCCATGGTATTCTCAGGATTCGCAGTTTGCTCTCAGGTAAGAACGTCAATTGACGCAAATGACGCTTTGCGTGTAGAATTGACATTTGATCTTACGGGCGCACCAGACAACACAAGTTATCTACAAATTGCAGGTAACGTGTAAGGCAAGAGTTCGTATGTCAAAACCCACTCCGAAAGGTGGAGCATCTCATGTCAGTATCGTTCAGTATTGATAAGCTTGCAAACAGCGGAACCCCTATAGAAATTGACGGAAAAGTGTGGTTGGTAAGCCAACTTACATTGAGAGACCAAGGAAAACTTCAGACTACCTTGAAGACAATCCAGCCGTCTCCTATGTCTCAAATAGCACCTATGTCACGAACCTTATCGCCAGAAAGCTACGCAATGGTGGTAAGGGATGCAAGAAAAGATATGCTATTTTGGCCAAGCCCAATTACAACGCCTGAAGGACTGAATCTTGTCCTTACGAATGAGGAAGGCCAAAAGGCACTCTTGAGTTTATCTCTTGGAAAACTACAAGAAATGTCCGAAGCAATTATTGCAGATCTTGTAGAAAAGATCACCTATCCACAGTTCATCAGGATTGCAACGATAGCTATATCAGGTGAGGACCCAGAAAACGACCCAAAATCTTGACGGGTGAGGCTCGCGGAGAACAAAAGCCTGTGAACTACCATGAGTTCATCAGAAATCTTGTAGTGGATGGAAGCATGAGATACCAAGACGTACTTGATCTTACATCCACTCAGATTTCGGCACTGTTGACCAAAGAAAGCACACCCCCAGGATTCATAAGCGAAGAGCAGAATAAAGAATTCATGAAAGAATAAATGCCAAACAAACCGTCTCCATACCCTAAATATCAATATACAAATCCGCTTTTGGAGGAAGTGATACCGGCTGTTACCAAAAACTGGCAGCCAGACTTAACGCAATTTGCGCTAGATTATTCTATGGATGGCATGGCGTCTTTGAATCAATCGTGGATTGCACCAAGGGATAAAAACCTTGCGCTTGCAATCCGCCAAATGCTTTCATGGAATAGAAATCTTTATAAAGGAGGGCTTGGTTATTCGGCAACAATATTTAACGACCACACGTATTTTCCTAAAGGTGGCATAACAGATCCAGCGTGCAGAAGGTTAGTGCCGGTGTCTGCCAAAGTTACGCCAATGCTTACAAATCAAACGCCTGAATTTATGGAAGGACACATGGGTGCTCCAATAAATGCATCTACCTACACCGCATGCGCTTTTCCTGCAATGCTTACAGATAAGTATAAAGTCGATATAACTTGGGCACCAGATGAGTTTACAAATACATTTGACATCCAGTACGCAAGAATAGAGATTGAGCCGTCTGTTCGTCTTGAATCAATTTCTGGAAACAACCTTGGAATCGTCTCGCTTGACGCTAAAGGAGACGCCAATAAAGATGGCAAAGTATTCAAAATATCTACCGGATTCCCAATCCGAGAAGCACAAATAATGATAAAAATAACTTATCCGTGGGTGTCAAAAGATTGGGACTTTCCTACAGTACCTGCCATAGAAAAAGCTGGCCCTATTGGAGATTGGTGGGGAAGACAGGACGTGGGACCGCCAATGGGAGTTCTTCCCCCTGGACAGTATTTAGGTACGGTCAACAATAAAGAGTTTCTAGGCTTCCCAAGGGGTAGAGTCCTTTATCAGTCAGCGGAAATGGTGGATCGGCAAAGTCCTGTCACTACAAGACTTGGATACCAGATAACACACGTTTTTCTTGTTCTTGCTGGTGCGTCTTGGAACTACTCAAGATACGAAGGTTGTATTGGTGAAAACGGATTTGTAGTGCAAACAAACGAAGGCCAAGAAAACGAATATTACTGGCCCTACGGAGCTACCGTAGCAATCACAAAAGACGGCAAAGTGTATCAAAATAACGGGAAGGCTATTTATCCATATATCCATAAAGATTTTGACAATCTACTATATTACGGTGGACCCGGTAACGCAAAAAATCCAGCAACTTTTTACAACGCATAACCACAAAGTGCAATGAGGATATACTATGGCTGGAAACGGTAATCTGAATTTAACCGGAGAATCGTTTGAAAAGCTAAAGAGCCTTATCGACGATCTTACAAAATCAGCCAATCAAGCAAAAGAAGCTATAGCCGGAATATTCAATTCTGGAAAAATAGGAAAAGATTGGTCAAAATCGTTAAACGATGCTGTCAAGGCATTGAATGGAGTTTCCAAAAAGAACTCGAATAAATCTTCTGATAGTAGTAAATCTAAAGATAAATCTGATGCCGCAAAAGCAGCGGCTAAATTAATTGAAAAAGCTGCCCGTGTCGATGCAAAATTGAAGGATGCTGCTGCAAAAGCAGCAGCTAAAGTAATCGCTCAAACGGCAAATGCGTCTGCTAAAGCAACAAAGCAAACGGCAAGCCTGTCTGCCAAAGCAACAAAGCAAGCGGCAAGCCTGTCTGCCAAAGCAACAAAGCAAGCGGCAAGTGCGTCTGCTAAAGCAACAACACAGGCAGCAAGCCTGTCTGCTAAAGTAACAAAGCAAGCGGCAAGTGCGTCTGCCAAAATAACAACACAGGCAGCAAGCCTGTCCGCTAAAGCAACGGCTCAATCTGCCAGTTCAGCAGCCAGAATGACAACGCAAGCGGCAAACTTGTCTTCCAGAATGACAAGGCAAGCGGCGAATACGTATGCAAGAGCAACGGCCCAAGCGTCGGCACAACAAGCCGCACAAGCAAGGGCAGCAGCCAGAATGACAACGCAAGCGGCAAATGCTTCTGCCAGAATAACAATTCAGGCGGCAAATGCGTCCGCAAGATTAACCAGCCAAGCGGCAAGAGCAAGAGCGGCACAGGTAATTGCTGCGGCAAGAGCAGCTAATGCTGCGGCTAAACCGGCTGCAACCAAAAAGTCGTTCTTGAATATGGGATTCATAGATAGGCTTGTTGAAGCGTCTGGATTAAAAGAAAAAATCCGTACCGCTAGATCAATGTTTTTTGGTGGACAAAGCGCAGGGCAACTATATAGAAACCAAAACGGAAAAGGTGGAGGTTTTGCCAACACGGGCGGAAACTTGTTTTCAAGGTATGGCGGCGCAGGTGCTTTAGGTGGAGTCCTTGGAAGATTCCGTATGTTTGAAAAACCGTTCCCAGGATCAGAAAGAAACCAGTTTGCACTTGGAGACAGCACGGCGGCATTTGCCAATATAATACATGGTGCTGGAATGACAGCAAAAGTTGCATTTTCCGGTTTAACTTCGGCGGCATCGTTGGCAGCAAAAGGATTGGTTTCTGTACCTGTAGGAATAGTATCGTTGCTCAATCCTGCTGTCGGCGCACTTCTTTCAAGCGTAAACGATATGTTTTTTGGTATATTTAACACACTATCAGCCGCTATATCAGGCGTTATAGGGTCTCTAACCAACCTTTCTACAGCACTTCTTGGATTTGCATCAAGAGCGGTTGAATCTGCATCAAAATTTACCGAAACCGTTAATGCTGCAAAAGTTGTAACAGGGGTTGAAACTGGCAACAAATTAAAAACAACTGCAATTGAACTTCAAAGAAATTACGGATTGTCGGCCATAGATAGTATGCGTGGCATGGGAAGAATTGCCGGAATGCTTGTCCAGCAAGGCGGGTTTACCCAAAAAGAAGCTGGAATCCAGTCCGAAGAAATAGCCAGACAGTTGGCTGACGTAGCATCTGTCAATAACAGAAACATAGAAGATCTTATGCGCGATATGATGTCCGGTCTTGCCGGACGATTTACGCCTATGAGAAAAAACATGATGGGATTTCAAGCTCCTGTTCTTGATATTATGGCCAAAAATAAAGGGATAGCAAATCCAAATCTTCGTACCGATTTAGTCGCAAGAACAAAAATGTTCATAGAGGAATTTACACGCCAAGCGGGACTGTTTGCAGGCGACTTAGCAAACACAAGGTTTGAATTTGCCAACCAGAAAAGGAAATTCCTTGGAGGATTTGAGGCACTTTTTATGTCTGTAGGCCAAATACTTGAGCCGTTTGCCAAAGTTGTGCTATTTGCTACAAATGATCTTATGGATCAATTGCTTTCAATAATAGAACCGTTCGCAGTTAATCCGTTCCAGACATTTAAAACGGAAATAGAAAGTTTTGCGTCGTATGTGTCTTACGCTAAAAACGTAATTATTTCTATGGTAAAACAAATATGGAGTTTAAGACAAGAGATTTTGGAGCTTGCCATAAACTTAGCAAATTTTGGATTGGAAATAACTAGGGCAGTTTTAAATATCACTTTGGCGGTACTTAATGGGGTATTTGCAATTACCGATGCGTTTGGCGGGATAGTCGCTACAAGCGAACTTCTTGCGTCCGCAATGCAAGGACTTTCCCGTTTGATTAATTCTCTTTCTGGTGGTCCGATGATGGGAGCGATAGTGGGAGGAATGGCGGCTCCGCTGTTGGCTCCACTGGTGGGTCCGGTGGGTCCACTGGTGGGTCCGCTGATTGGAGCGATGGTGGGAGGAGTGGGTAAACCAAATAAAAACAAGCCATTTGATCGTGTTGACGTTATGCAAAAAAAACTTATGGATAATCTTGGAAAGATTGATTTGGATATGAACGATGTGCGTGACTGGTTTAAAAACGCTGCGCCAGCGGCAGCAAAAGCGGGCAACGTAGCACCACAAGACCCCCTTGCGGCGGCAGGAAGAATGGTGCAATATTTTGATCCTGCGGCCTTTAGAGATGCCGTGCAAGAGAGAGAAATGGGCGTCCAGACAAGGATTGCAAATGCGGCAGAAAAAATACTTCTGGTTCTTGAAAAACCAGATCCATTACACCCAAAAATTGCAGGACCAATGGCTGTGCCTATCGGCCTTGGCGCGATGGGCGTGCTTGAAGGAATGAAACGAGTAGCTAAACCATGAGTAGCCAATTTCACTACGGCGAGCCGTTATCTGCAAGCAAGCTGAACAGCCATTCAGCTAAATTGGCAGAATATGTACCAGGCGGCCCGCCGGCATCAACTTCAAAAGTCGGATCAGCAACGGCTCAAGTCCAGTACAATATGACAAATACTGGGTTCTGGTTAAGAGCAACAGAAGAAGTCGGACCTACAACAACAACATATGGACCGGGGGCACAAACAAGAAAAACGTATTCGTATTCATGGGAAGCCATGTATTACGACGAAACCACTCAAAACTGGGTACGAGATGAATGTCATGGTGGTCATGAATCAGTAGACGCACTAATAAACTCTGATCCAACGCAAAAACTTATTGTTACTCAAGATACAGCATTTGACAACACGATAACTGCAGATAGGCCAAAAATAACACCGTATCACGCAATCAAAGACCCAGTTACGCACAAAATGGTTGTGGTGAACTCTGGTTTTAGTGGCGAAATCAAAGCTGATAACCTAGTTATTATGTTGCTTGGCACTTACAATGATTACAAAAATTGCCCAGGCGTACCACCAAAACCACCAACACATACGCAAACGGCAAACGCTACGGATTTTTGCAATGAGCCTTATGCGTGGTCCGCTTACGAGGTCTGCGAATATCAGTTCATCAAAAAATTTGACATGCGGAGTTATGGAAAATGGGCAGAAGAACTTAACGGCGGCACAGCAACAGCCATGCGTCGATTTTATCAACCATTTTTTGGGAACTCGACTTTATCTGCAAATTTGACGGAAAACACTACAACGAATTGTAAAGGGATTCGATTTCTTGGCTTTTCGTCGCAAGGTTCCCTGACCTGCACTTGCCCAGATTGGTTATCAAATGTTAAATGCTTTAAGTTTTCTGCAAAATTTGTGTCGCAACTTTTTGACAACCCAAATGATACTTGTCCAGTACAATTCTATACCGATATGGCTCCGTGGTGGGGCGTAACAACGTCTGCAACTGCATGTGATGCAGGTGGCTGTCTTTGGCAAGGCGAAATTGGGCCGTTTTCTATTTCAATGTTTTACGAACAAATACCAATTGGTGAAAATTCATGCATTTGGGGTCCAGAAGTTTTTGATCCGTGCAATCCGTGCGATGCGTTTGGCCGATTAATAATAAGTGTTAATAAAGGTTCAAATTCTGGCGGAAACACAAGCAATTGGTATTCAGGGTATACGTTCAACCAAAGTGTTATCCGAGGTCTTGTAGCTGACTGCACTAAAGGACCAATTCAGCTTTCGGTGTCAAACTATTGGTCGTCTTGTCCAAATGTATTTGAGTGGCTAAAGATTGAATGCTGTACGCAAGGTGAAATCAACGCATGCATAGCTCCAGAAGCCCCATGAGATGCCAATGCCAACAGCCTGGCCACTGCCCTATCCGTGGCATTCAAGTTTCGCCCTACGACATATCTGTTTGTGTGCCTTACAGTCCTTTACCAAGAGAGGTCAAGAAAATGCCTGTATCTTGCAAATGCTTGTCTGCCGGATATTGTAGCGTATTCGACAGGGAAATGTCTGAGTCAGAATGGAACGCATGCTGTAGGGCTATACACTCGGTCAAAGAAGATTATTACAAGTCTTGGTGCCGAGAAAAGCGTACAAAATCTGGAACAATCAGTGGATGCGTATTTAGCGATGGAGCCGCTCTTGATGAGTTTGGAAACCAAAAAACAAGGCGTACTTGTGGATGTGGCGGCTTGCGTACAATTGAGCCACTAATTACATGCTTGCACCCAAGTCATGAAGATCCAATGCCAGACAATTGCTACGAAAGATGTAACCACTTTTCTCCAATATGATTACGACCTGAAAATATGACCGTCTTCGAGTTTGTAACCATTCAATTCAGCAAACTTTTTCATTTTTTCCACGCTTTTGGAAACAATGCCCTGTGCCCGTGCTGACGATATGCCGCTTTGTATAGCAATATCTCTAAGTGTCTGTTTTTTACATCCAATCCCGTAATACTTACACAAAAACGACTTATATCTTTTGCTAAGACAGTCCATAAGGTCTTCAAGTCTTGAGTAGTCTACTGAATGAAAATCGTGTTCGTATGTTGAAGCCAAATTTTCAAAATCCCAATTGCTTGATACTGACATTTCATTTCGCTTTTTCCTGAATGAATGTCTCAATTCTGAAGTTATTGCGTGCTTTACATATTTGTAGGCATAGGTCGAAAACTTCCCCTTTTCAGGGTCAAATGATCTGGATGCCCTCACTACAGCCATTAACGCTATCGACTTGTAATCTTCGATATTACGTTTTGCCGAATCAGGAAGCCGAATCCTTTTGAGTGCAAAGAAAGCTATGGCTATATTGTCTTCCACTAAAGAGTTAAGCTCAGATTCTTCCACTTGTTACACCTTTTTGCAAGCAAATGATATGCTTTGGTATCTGTCAGCATCTCCGAATATCTCCATGTCTTGGAAAACATTTGGCGACAATCCAGTCATGATTGTACCAATAGTTACGAATAGTCGCCTTATCTCAAGATCCGCATGGATGCACGCTCTTTGCTCGATTATGTTTCTCCATGCCCTAAGATTACCGCTCATGACGATGTGGGTCTCTACGCAATTTGGCAGCAAAGATCTTGCGGCTTCTCTAGCTTTCTTTCTGGTATATGTAAGATCCTGACGGGTAGGGGTAGCTCCCGGATTATCTTTTACCCATTTATCTCCAACGATTGATACATACGATTTCACCGCAGATTCGTAATTATTTTTTGCAGTCCATACTGACTTAGAAAACTCATTGATAAATTCCGGCTTATCTACAATAAGGGGAGGCACAACAAAATTCATTTCTTTAGTGTCAACATATCTCTGGGATAGCTGAGAGAAGCCGGTACCGGCCCTGTGGCGGATCAGTTCATGTGTGAGGCTTCTGGACACACCTGTAATCAATAGAGTGACTACAGAGTGTTCCAGGACACTTCCATGACCAGACTGAAGGATGTGACCAATGTACGTTTTGTTTCCGCCAGGACGTGGATTGGCAAAAGACTGGTAGCATGTACGTCCAGCAATTTCTGGAATCAAATCAAGATCACTGGACTCAAAATCTGGTTCTGAAACACCTGTGTAGTTTTGTAACGCCTCGGTGTCATACAACTCAGATTTTGATACTACTGTAACTTCTGGTTTGTAAATGTATTGGCTCATATGTTCTCTCTTAGTTAGCAGTATAATTGTTGATTGGAATAGAAAACGACGGTTGCGATTTATCTTGCAAAACACGTATGACATCCATAGCGTGAATTTCTGCTAACGTCCTGTCAGCACACGCTTTGTGGCTTACAAGATCGACAAATTCCCCGTCTTCGTTTAGGCCCATCACCTGAGACACATAACAGTAATATCCAGGAACGGTCTCTGTCAACGATATCTTGATGCGGAATTTTTCATTCCCTATTGTCCAAACTTGTCCGTCAATTGTTGACCAGCGAAAACTCATTTTCAGACCCTTTGTTTTGAGAAACCTTGTCGTCATTTGGATCGTTTCGCCTTTTGATAGGTTTGGCGATTACCGCTTTTTCTATCGCTTGCTCGTCAGCCTTGAACCATTCGGAAGCCCCATCGTAAGTCCAATATTTCAAATCGGACTTTAAGCCGCTCCATTTACCGGATTCGATTGATCCGTTTTTTCCCATGTAGTAATTCACTTAGAATTACCAAGACGCTTGCCTATTTCTATGGACGCTTTTTCAAATGTCATATGTCTTGCTGTATGGGCATTTACGCCAAGAGACACAAGAAAGTTTAGCTGCCTGATCGAACATAGGCCCGACTCTTTACGCTCAAACATCGTTTTTATGATTCGACTGGCCTGTATTTTTGAAAGTTGTTGCGAGTCCGCAAAGCCAAACTTTTTAAGGAGATTGACTTGAGGAAGCGTAGCGTGTGCAGACAACGATTGACCTACCGAAAGAACACCAAGATTCTCAGCGGCCTGAAATGGATTGACTTCAACCCGCCTGTAGTTTAGATCCAGCTTTGCAACGGAAACAGAAAGCAGTTCGCGTTGTTTTTTTACCTCATTCTCTGCCCTTTCTATCGCGTCCCACAGATTCACCTCTTTTTCTTCCTTGGAAATCTTGTCAACAATCTTTTTGACATCAAAAGGAAGTTCGGCAAGAGAACTTGGCCCGATCAAGTCCATGTCTGTTGTGTGGTTGAAGTCGATAATCTTGGCAAATTTCTTGCCAGCAAACAGCCTGGTTGATCGTCCTACCTGCTGAGCGTAAACGATTCGGCTTTTGGTCGGACGAACGACAACACATTCTGTCGCCTTATCGTCAAAACCTTCGCCCAAAAGATTACAGTTTACAATCACTTGGAACTCAGCGGCCTGATAGCCACGGATGATATCAGATCTATCTTTGCAATCTCCGCTAACCCATTTAGATCTTACTCCAAGCTGATTCAAAGCAGACGACATAGCCATAGAACTTGCCACGCAAGGCATAAAGACCATCGTTTGAGCATTGCCTATTTCTTTCGTGATGGCATTGCTGAAAATTTCAATGAATGGCTGTATCGCTTTGCCAAGATCACCAAGATTGTAATCGCCGCCCTTGCCTATCGTCCTACAGTCTCTAAGATCAGCACCAACATTGATGCGGATAAACTTCAGCGGCGTCAAGAAAGGCCCTTCTTGATCGTGTATGGCGTCCCATAGGTTATAAGAATAGATGACTTCAGTAAAATGCTTTAGACTCTTTTTGTCGGATCGGTCTATTGTTGCCGTGATGCCAAGCCGCTTTGCCTTATGGAAATGCTCAAACACGGTCACATAAGTAGACGCTGATGCGTGATGGCATTCGTCAACAATAATCAGATCGAACTCGTCTTCTTTCCAGTTTTTTATCCTGGATGACATAGTTTGCACTGTGGCAACAACAACTTGGGCTGGATAAAGGGCGTCAGCACGCCACTTTCCTTGCTCTCTTCCTGTAGACAAACCGCTATTGTCAAAGCAGTTACAAGCTTGAGTAATAAGTTCGTGCCTGTGTGCCAAAACAAGAACTCGATTGACTTTGTTTTGCTGAAAGCACCTCCTTATAAGCTCTCCGGCCATTGGAGTTTTGCCGGTTCCGGTAGCCATCTGAAGAATTCCGCTCGGCATTTCCTTTTCGTAAAGCCAATCTATCGCTGCATCTACGGCTTTATTTTGGTAATGTCGCATGGTAAACAAAGAAGGCCCAATTGTGTCAAATAGCATAACCGTTCCCTTCACAATTTCGACAGTAACCTATGTCACCGGCTCCCGTGCCACGACATTTACTGCATACGTGCCACATCCTCGGAGACCTTACCAGCGGCTTGCAAAGACGTTTTTTCACAGGCGAATCCAATCCGCTGTCGTCTTCTATTACTTTTGCAGAAATCGTGTTCATCATGATCTTTACGTTCTTCCAGATTTTGTAGTCTTGTTCGATTTTTGCTCTCTGCTGACCAGAAAGCATGTTCCTGATTAGGCTGTAGGCCATTTCATCTGCATCGGGTGGTTCTGGTGCAGGAGAAACGACCTTGACCACAAGCGGAATATCGGGTGCATCATTCTCTGATTTACGGATAGCCGCTTGGATCATGGCGTTGTAATTCATTCAAATATCCAACCAATCAGAATGGGATGTCATCACCATCTTGAAAAGAACTTGAAGGAATTATCGCAGATTTTAAAGAACCTGGATCATTGGTCGCAGCTTTAGCCACGGCTTCACCAAGTCCGGTTTTTGGCTTTGGAACTCTTGGAACAGGAGGTGTCTTAAAGTCTTTAGACTTCTCGTATTCTGACCAGATCCAGTTTGGTGCATCGTTTGGACTGGATGTCCGATAGTCCCACTTTTCAGGCGTTACAGCAGGAGTAAGCACCGTATCGCAAGGCATTATATTGATAATGCTGTATTTAAGAGAACCGTCGGCTTTTGCTTTTTGGGTCGTCTGGATAAATACAGACCTTCCAAGAATATTGCCAACGGAATAAGCAGCCGCTTCGACTTCCGAAAGATCCCTACCTTCAATAGAATGAACCAGTTTCCGAAGGTTAGCTTTAGCACCCATAGACGCTGTGTAATCCTGATAGATCACAAAAGGCTTACCTTGAGAAGTTAGCGTATCAAGTTCAAACTTAAACTTGAGCGATCCATTCCACGTCTGGTAAAAGGAATTGAACTGACGGCCAATGTTGTAAATGCCCGTGATACATCCGCGATGCAACTTTGCAGGTGGAAGCTCACGATCATAAACACCCATTCCAATAACCAGTTCTTCATGGCTTGACATCTTATTTTCCTTCTGAGTAGATTTGCTTGATATGACTGATGCAGTCATGAACACTTGAAAACGCTCCAAGTGCAACGCACACATCAACTAACGACATTGTTCCGCACGTAGAAGACCATACTTGCCCAGTATCAGGACGAACAGAAGCCGAAGGCGTCTCGTCGTTTTCTCCCGGCCTGTGACATGGTATCCATCCACTGGCGTTTTGTTTATTACCAGCCAACCTAAGTCCGCACCGTTTAAGGAATTCTATCTTGTCTGGTATCGCATTTACACAATCCGAAAACAGACCAGAATTAGACCTGACAGGGAACGTCCACGGGTCGCGATTGGCAATTTCGGGAAAAGACTTATCTACTTCCCTATCAACGATTTCTTTCATGAGCCATCCAGGAGCATAAGCAATCCGTGATTGAAGCGGATTCAGCCCTGATTCAAACCTGTATCTCCTTCCATCAGTAAAACAACTTGGAGGGCATATCGCCATACATTTATCTCCAAGACATAAGACTTCTTCGTGCTTACCTACTCCTTTCCATAATTGGGTTTTCGGTATGCTTCTTTTCCACCAATCCGGTTGGCGGAAATACAAATGGAGTCCACCACCACCAGTCTTGACAGACCAAGTAGACGGCAATACTGGGTGAGACGTAAACCAGTCTGAAGCTTTAGACGGGTTATCAATGTCGATCACAATAAGCCTGTTTACGGTTCCGGTAGCCAAGGCGATATTGCAATCCATTCCAAGAATCATATCGAGAGGAACATGCTTGCCCCACCATTGAGAGGTTCGTATGATCGGTTTTTTTGCATCTTTTGACATTGGTATGCAACTCAAACCAAAGTCACCATAAAGCTTGGAAGCCCAAGCGTTTATCGAGTCTTTATGAGAAGTTGTGCTACTCATAGACGAAAATCTTTTCGAGTGACAAGTTTCATATTGTCACGGCGGATCCTGATATCTACTGGCGCGTCGATACCTATTCTTACCTTGTCTCTTTGGATATCAATAAGAGATATTGCAACCACAACCGGATTCCCGCTTTGGTCATAAGCGTCGATCATGAATTTCTCAGTCGCCTGCCGTGTTATCACCAGCATATTGAATTCCTTTCTGAGAACAGTTTTATATCCGTTTAAGATTGTGGCTGCTTGTCAAGGTTATCAAAAACAGACTTTAACGCTTCCTCGAACACCTGCAATGCAGTATTACCGCAAGCAACCCAACGCGCAGACAACGCCAAGCCTTGCTGCTTCCAGTCGGTACAAGTACCTGCTGGGATAAGCACTCCGTAAACTCCATTCACAAGATGGTGCAAAGGTATAGCGTATTTATCTGAATGACTCTTGAACCATGCGCCGCAATCAGAAGTTTTTGGCGGAACCTGTGGCGGAGCAATTGCGGTTTCTGGTTCTTTCGTATTGGCCTGTGGTGAACCAGGTTTTACATGCTTGCTTAACTGAAGGTTAATCTGAGACTCAACCGAATCAAGACAAAGGCTGTACATCTGATTGCGAACTTCGTCCAACTTCTCAGGAGAAGAAAGAAGACCAATATCAGTTACAAGTTCAACCGAACACTCGGCTCCAAAGGAACCAAAATTCGGTAGACCTACCTTTTTTGTAAGCCCCGTTCTTATAATGAACGTAGCATTATTATTCTGCATGATCCCGTCCTTTCGTGGATACATCTTTGTTTTTCGTTTCGCTTACCAACCCTTACGTTATTAATTTACTACCTTATTCCATGAAGTCAATAATTAAACTGTAAGATTTTTGTAAAAAGTCATAATGCTTTATTGTGCATATATTTGCGTAAACGATATTTCTAGTTGGAGCTTTATGAGAAGCAAAGACTAAATGTTGAAGTTGTTTACGCAGTTCGTAATGTCAGGCACATGATTTGGCCAAGAGTTTTTTATGGCCGGATTTTCTTTTGGCATTCTGCCTGATTCTAAAACCTCTATTGCAGATAAAATTTCTTTATGCGAAGCCGTATAAATAAACATAAGCCTTGATATTCCTTCAGCAAGAAGCCTTATTCTGGTCTGGTCGATTTCCTTTTGGCTTTTGTGCGCATCTCTTGATCTTCTCCCTGTAGACGCAATGTAGTCAGACGAATTGAGTGCTTTTCCAAGCGAGTCATCGGTACTCATAGAGTAACTCCTGTTCTTGAAATAGAAAGCCTTACAGAGCAAGGTTTTTCCCTGAATTCCTTCTCCAGTTCAGGGTACTTTAGCACTAGACGTTTTTCAGTAGGTTTGTTTGACGGTACGGTAGTCACATCGACCTTGTACAAATGATTTTCAACGTGTAAATCAGATGGCGAGCCAAGATCTTCTAAGATTTGTGTTTTAAGGTTTGACTTCTCGGCGGTCAGTTTTTTGATTTCAAGATCAATTTCAAGGTATCTTTGAAGTTTTGAATCTGGAAGAAAATCGCAATCAGACCTTTGCTTACGTGGTTCGACATCCGGTGGAATACGTTGTAAAACATTGTATGTCCAAAACTTAGTACATACTTCTATACATTCTTGCAGAAGATCAAAATGATCTTCGACCCTGATATGATAGTCGTGGTATTTTGCATCTTTTGTTGACCATACCGCAAGCCAGCCCTCAACAAACCCCGTAACCCAGCACTGCCAAAGAACTTGTATGATGTAGTAAATTGGCGGTGTTAAGTACAAGGGAGTCGTGATTGTTTTGGCTTCCACAGGTCCAACAGCAAGAAAACCACTATAAGCCACTCCGTCAAGTGTTGCTGATGCCCAGGCAAGACTTGGCTCGCAGTGATTTACGGCAAGCTGATAATTTCTTACATCCATCCCATGTTTTGCGGAAAACTCTGCTATTACGAACAGTTCATGGCGATTACCACGGGTCATCGAATCTGTTTGAAAAATGACTCCACCTGTGGAAACACCAGTTTTGTAATTGTAAACGTCAAGGATGTTTCCAAAAGGAGATAACCCCATGACTTTAGCAACTTCAGAAGCTCCAAGGCTTTTTATCCTTCGTGCGTGAAATTGTTCGTTTTCAGGCATGGTGCATTTCTGTTAAAGTCATGGGGAAGGGGTCGAACCTTCTGTACAGAATAGAGATCGGTATCCTGTATGCGTGCCTTTCGCCCCACGAAACAGCGGAATTGTACTCGCAAAACGCAGAGTGCAGGATTAGGCGTCCATGAGTGTGGCCGTTTTATTTCCTTCTTTCCACACTGCTAACAAACAGAATACGTAGAAAGTGACCACAAGTCAATGGTGAATTTGTGCTAAGATAGAAAAGTGAGCGCACAACTTTTGGATCAAAAAGGGCGAACGTGATAAAAAAAACCAAACCACACAAATCAACCAACGACAAAACCGCAACTGTTATAGATTGGAAAAAAGATGTAGACCTTGACGGAAAAGTGTTTTCTGGAAGAAGCGATGGACTGGACGCAAATAATGTTCCGTCTATTGAGGTTCTTGCGTCAACGCAGGCTCCTGTAAAGATTGATCCAAGGTTAAATTATGGGAGAGTCAAAGAAAGAATCGAAAAGCAATGGCCCAATTTGATTTTAGCCGCAAATAACGGCTACGAGTTTGCTTCGATGGCCAAGGCTATTGGTATTTCGCTGCGGGCAATGCAGATCTATTTACAAAGAAATCCTGAGCGAAAACGCGAACTTATCCAGGGTCGATTGAAGATTAGGGATGTGGCTATCGGGGTAATCCTTAATGCCGCAAATAAAGGAAACTGGATACCAGCCGCATGGCTTCTTGAACGACTTTACTGGCAAGAGTTTGCAAAACCTGAAGTAAGGTTGCAGTTACTTGACAGAGTGACAAATCTGACCGAAGTATCTCAGACATTTGGCGGAAAATCTCTCCAAGAAATCGGCAACGAATTAAGGGAAGTTCATGGCGAAAACCCAAATTACAAACGAAGAATTGAGCAGTCGCAGGTTTGCGCTTCAGAAAATGGAGCCAAACTGGATCATGGAAGAATCCAAAACGGTCAAGAAGAGGGTGAACCAAACTGAGTGGACTGTTCCTCAGATGCTGTTCTGGACTGACGAATCAAGGCAAAGGCTGTTTTGTGGTGGTGTTGGAGCAGGAAAAACCTACGCTGGATGCGTAGAGATTGTAAATCAGCCTCCAAACACACTTGGTATAGCCATAAGTCCTACTTACACAATGCTTAAAGATACGACACTAAGGACGTTTCTTGAACTTTATGAGGGTTCTGGACTTATTGTGTCGTTCAATAGGACTGATATGTCCATGATTCTGAAAGGAAATCGCACAGTTTTATGGAGATCGGCAGATAAACCTGAAAAGCTTCGCGGAATCAATGCGGGGTGGGCATGGATGGATGAAGCGGCCTTTTGCGAAGAGGAAGCGTACAATATTGTTTTGGGAAGATTGAGGCGTCAGCCTGGAAAGCTGTGGCTAACAACGACTCCAAACGGAAAGCAAAACTGGGTTTACAGAATTAGCCAAGGCCATGCCGTTTCTGTGACAAGGGCTTCAACCAGAACCAATCAGTTTAACCCAGAATTTTATATAACCCAAATGCTTTCGTCGTATGATCCCAAAAGGGCACTCCAAGAAATTGATGCTGAATTTGTGGACACCGACGGAGCATTAATGAAACGAGCCTGGTTTCAAAAATGGGAAGGCCCTGTCCCCGAAAGGTTGCAGTTATGCCGATCATGGGATTCGGCGGCTACTGAATCCGGTGGAGATTATACAGTCGGTATGCTTATGGCGAACGTGGTCGGAACCGACAAGATTATCATTACGGATATACTTAGAGGGCAGTATTCTGCGGACACTGTAGACACAATGATACGGACTTGCGCGGACACTGACGGCCAAAAAGTATCGGTAGTTCTTGAGCAAGAACCTGGCAGTGCCGGTAAAAGGCTCTTGACGCAACAGGTGAGGGCTTTGCACGGCCATAGGGTTCAATGGTACGCTTCTGGTCAAAAGAAGCTTGCAAGGGCTGTTCCGGTCGCAAGAGCAGCCGCACAAGGCAGAGTGTACTACCTTGAGGGCGAATGGAATGAAGCGTTTTTTACAGAGATTGAATCCTTCACTGGTACTGTTGTCGATGAACACGACGACCAAGTTGACGCAATGAGCCTTGGATTTACGCATCTTGAAGGAAACATGCGAAGGGTTATTGCTGTGTAATGAGTCTTAATCAGTGATATTGTGATATGAAAGTGCTATGCAAATAGCGTCAGACTCCCCATCGGTAAGATCGTCAAGTGAAGGGTATTTTTCTTTGCAATAAACGATTGAGCGTTTTTTGCCAAGTTTTTTGTCAATACCATCGAGAACTTTTTGCCAAGTTTTAGGCATGACGAATTCGTATGGTATTCCAAGCCCCGAAGATAACCCCTGCAAGATTCCAAAGCCTTGCCCGAAAGTAAACATTGACAAAACTCCCTGCTTAGGCATTGCGTGAACCCTTTCGATGACGATTGACGTTCCATGTGGAAGTGTTCGCCAATCTTCAAATATTTTTTTTATAGATTGGCAATCAATCACTTTTTTTGTACCGAATTTTACAACTGGCATTTCGTATGTCGCTAGGACATCGCGGTTTTTAACGATTGCAATTCCGCCAGATAAGCTGGGGTCAACTCCAATGATTATCATTCATCCACCGCCTTTCTTTGCTTGATTTCCATGATCCTTGGCATTCGTTCTCCTAGGTACTTCTCGACCCGGTACCAGCTTCGTCGCCAATGCCTAGCGGCTTCGACTTTATCTGCGGAGCTTGAGGATAAACTCGTAGCCTTGAGCTCATTGATGCTAGTGGTGTCGGCAACGTGTTGGAGCTTATTGCCTAGCTTATGGTATTCATTTGAGAGTTTATTGTCTTCTGTGCCATCTGCTTTGTCATAGCAGATTTCTGCTAGCTTGGATACGATGGTTTGTACGTCGTATTTGCCGATGAGTGTGTGTAGGTCTTGGTTTAGGCTTGGCATTCATCCACCGCCTTTCTTCGCTTGATTTCCTGATTCAAATACCATATCGCCTTTTCGATATCCTCAATCGCGTTACCCTTCAGGTCTGCTCGCCAAATATACTTCATTGCATTTCCAAGGTTGAAGCCCATGTGCTGGGTAATTTCAATGCACTCGACGCCTGACGGGTGGCTTGTGTAATGCTTCGGATGGTTGACCGGGTCATGTGGAATCGGCTCTGTTGTCCACTGAAACCTCAGATAATCATCGACTACGGCATTAAACTTTGCCGAAAGTTCGTCCAGTTCCTCTTTGCTCATGATATCGACCTCCAGTGTGTAGGTGTTTTGCCTAACTCATACGAAACAGGCTTTATCGCATGGTCTATGGTGTTCCAATAAGCAAATTTGGAATGATACCACTGCCAGGCTTCGGGGTATGGCGCGTAGCGTAAACCGAACATCTGCCCGCCGCCGCTGTCGGCATCCATGCAAACAACCACCGTCTGGCCCATCGGCGGCAATGTTGCCGGATCGTCCGTAATCTCGATCCATTCGCTCATGGTATCGACCTCCAGTGTGTGGGTGTTTTGCCGACCTCTTGTGACACTGGCCGAATGCATTTGCGGAAAATACACCAGTTTGCCGTTTTACAATAGCACCACTGCGGAACCTCCCACTGCCGGGCTTTAGAATATGACGCATAGCGAAATTCGAGCTCCTCACCGCCGCCGCTGTCGGCATTCATGCGGACAATCACCTCCTCCCCCACCTCCGGCAGCGTGGCCGGATCGTCTGTGATTTCAATCCATTTTCTCATACTGTTGGCCTCCAATGTGTAGGTGTTTTGCCTGTGCCATTAAGTATAGGTTGTATTGATTGACTAATATGGCTCCAATAGGCCGTATTGGAATGGAACCACTGCCAGGTGTCGGGGAACCGTGAATATTGCCAATTGAGGTCAAGCCGCCCATCACGCAATCCAAACATCTCACCGCTTCCGCTGTCGGCATTCATGCGGAGAATCACCGTCTGCCCTATTTCCGGCAGCGTTGCCGGATCGTCAGTAATTTCGATCCATGTGCTCATTCAACCGGCCTCCAGTGTGTAGGGGGGACAGGCCCAACTGGTCTTATATAGTCGCAGCACATGGACTTGTCGTACTTAGACCAAGCTGCCTTTGTCGAGTAATACCATTGCCAGTCGCTGCCGGTGCGGCGATAGTCTGGCCGAAGACCGAAGCACTCGCCCCCCTCGTTGCGTATTACGACGAGCCGGCTCAACTCCGGAAGCGTTGCGTGATCGTCTGTGATCTCGATCCACTCCGGCTTCGGCTTCGCTTGCATCAGGTTGTAAACGGTCAAGGCTGCGGCCTTAGCTTCGCCATGTGGCAAGCTGGCAATAAAATCAAGCGTTATCATCAGATCGGCCTCCAGTGTGTTGGTGTCATACTGTCTCGCGACCCGTATTTTCGGTCTTCAAAATCCCTCGATTTCCATTTTTTTATTTCCCGGTCCAAATGGTTTCCCCACATGGCCAAGAATCTGCGAGATTTACATTTGGCCAGCACCCAAATTCCGAATGTTGGCATAGTGGCCGGATCGTCAGTGATTTCGGTCCACACCGGTGACATCAGGTTGTATGTGGTCAACGCCGCAGCCTTGGCCTCGCCATGTGGCAAGCCGGCGATAAAATCAAGCGGTGTCATTTGTTGGCTCCTTGTTATCCTCAATCTTGTGGATCATGGCTAGTAGTAAAGTCGTTGGTATAGTGATCTTTTCGCGTTTGTGTTGTATCTGATAGGTTGCACAACGCTTCCATCCGTCAATAACTTCTGGTGTCAGAAGTTCTTTATCAAGCGGTGTCATTGTCGTCTCTCTTTATGTAGGTCGTAAACTGCCAATATCACGGCTGCAAACATACCGGCTGCCGCAGCTACAATACAATCAAGCGGTGTCATTGCACTTGGCCCTTCTTAAACTCGTGATACTTGGCGATTGCAAACGCTGAACGCTTGTCGCTCGCTCCCCGTAGCAGGTACAGCGGGTCGCCCTTCTTGCTGGACGGCCCGTAGATTGATTCTAAGCCGGCCCTGAGCGTTGCGTCGTTGAGCTTGCCGCCGGCGGTGATCCATTGGCCATATTCGCGGCGAGTGTACACGGCGAGCGTCAGGCCCTCATAGATGGCAACCCTTTTTAGTTCCCCAATAAAGTACATCGTCTGGATCGACGATTCACCAACCGGGCGGCCTTGACACGCAAACCCCTCGAGTGAAAATTCGTGAGGTTTTGCCCAAGGCGATTGCATGATTTTAACGAGTTCGGCGTTTTCGATCTTTTCCGCCATTTGGATGTTAAAGATTTTGCTCTGAGCGCATGCAATTATCATGCATATTCCGCTATGTGTGCTTCCGGGGTCGATTCCGGTAATTACCATTATTCTAACTCCTTGATATAAACAACAGGCCGCTTGGTAAGTTCGGCCTCAAGATCGGCAACCTTGGCCTCAAGGTTGATAATTTGCAATCCTGTATATTCAAGCGGTGTCATTTTCGTCTTTAATTCTTGTTTCTCGGGTCCTGTCCGTTCGTATTTGTCAAAATTTTTAATGAGATAGCAGGCGATCTCGTCAAAGTTCAAACTCAAAAGTTTGCCTGGTTGTAAATTGAAATTTACATACCATTGCGACTGGTAATCGAATATGAAACGGACGTACACGTCCCATTCAGACCACGTAATCTTGTAACCAGCCAGCGGCGTTAGTGTGCGAAGATAGTTGATAAAGTTATCTGCTGCTTTGCGTTCAAACGGTGTCATTGCAATCCGTCTCCAGACTAGTATCTATGGCAAGCCAAAGCATTGCGAGTTCGTAGATTTCTTTCACATTTTCGCCTTCTTTGGCTTGATCGCAAAGCAGGTAAAGGTACTTGGAGAGATGAGATCGCAACGATTTCAGATGTTTTGGCTGAATACGCACGAATTTTATTGGCTCAAGCGGTGGCGATACGCAATCGCAGCAATTTGTGCATAAGTTGCAGACCTTGCAAAGGTTGTAATCTCGGTGCTTGTGGCATTCCGGGCAGTTCACTTTGTCCTCAATTCTCGTTTCTCGTGTGCTGTCCGCTCGTATTTGTCAAAATCTTTAATGAGATAGCAAGCGTACTCGTCGAAGCTAAGGCTCAAGAGGCTTCTTGGATGTAAATCGAAAGTTACACACCATTCCGAAGTTACACACCATTCCGACTGGTAATCGAATCTGAAACGGGCGTTCAAGTCCCACTCAAACCACTTAATCTTGTAACAAGCCAGCCTCGGCAGTGCCGAAAGATAGTTGATAAAGTTATCTGCCGCTTCGCGTTCAAGCGGTGTCATTTTCGTCCTCAATTCTCGTTTCTTGTGTGCTGTCGTTGTATATCAATTTCTGCCATTTCGGCCAAATGTTTTTGGCAGTATTCGTCGAAATTGAACCCCCAATGTTTTTGGCAGTATTCGTCGAAAGTGTCGTATTCGCTTTGATAAAGCCGATTGATCCTGATTTTCATCAAGGCCGTTCCAACTTCGGCAAACACTTGCTTGCCTCGGTCAATAATGGTTTCGAGTTCGCTCAATGATTCAAAAATGACCGCAGGATTGACGGTATCAATTTTAGACTCATTCATTATTTATGTTCCAGTATTCGTTTGAGTGCCCTTGCCAAGGAACCGCAAGCTGCGACTCTTCAGCGTAAATTTCGTATCCGTTTTTGGTTGTGCAAACATGCACAAGTCTTTCAGGACGTGGCATTTGCATTACTTGTTTGGTGATCTCTGCATCGCTTAGGCTGGCCAAATCTGGATTATTGGCCCGTTGAATCGTTATATGGCTTGCAAGGTAAGCCAGATCAAGCTTACGTTTTGCAACCAAATATGGAGTCTGCATCCAAGGCGTCATCAGGAAGGAGTACATGGCTTTTTCACGGCCTAAGTCCTTCATTGGTATCAAGTTCGGCATTGTTTAGGATCCTTAAAAGTGTCCAAACTGGTAGCGTCAGTTAGATAAGTTCTGGCCGGACTTGGCGGCAAATCGGCTGTCGCCGCCAATTGGTTGCCAACGTGCTTTTTTTCCACCAGTTTGATAATACAACCGATTGGCTTGAATTTTCAAAAGGCAAGCCTTGTATTTTGCTTTGTATTTGAAGTAATCAGCAAGATTACTTTGACGCCGTTCTATTGAGCATTCGCCGTTAAATAAAGCCAAGTCAATCGACATGGTTGCAAGCATATGCAAGCCTCTTGCTCGTTCAAAATCGAATTCCTGAAAACCAGTCCATCTTTTGGGCTGGCGATTTGCCAAATCTTTTCGGCATGCTTTTTTTGGACTTGTGCTGGCTGTGGTGAATTGGATCATTGTGATTTTCCTACAGATAAAGCCTTCAACTCATCCATGCTGATCCCTTGAGAATTCAAGTAGCTCAGCCCAGAATACTTTGCTGTCACCATCCCTGAATATGCGTCCAAAGAGTTTCTGTTGCACCTAGAAAACTGCGGGTCGTCTCGTAAAGCTGCAACCATGAGCGCAATTTTTTGAGTCATATCTTTTATTAGACGATCTCTCTTGTCAATCATTGACTTTCCCCTTTATTCTTGCCTCAATAACGTCCCCGTGTTCAGTCAGGGCGAATCGTTTAAGGTGCTTTTTCTTGGATCCAAAGAAGTCAACTGTACGGGCAGTAAGGTCGATTTTGCACGTAAGAGTCTTTTTGGATAGGTTTGGGTAATACGTTTCAAGCCTTTTTTTTCCTTTGTCCTCGACCTTTTTAAGGAACGCTTCAAGTGGCGTCATTTCGAGAAACCGCCATTCTGCTTTCGACCACCAAAAGACCAGTCCGAACGAGTTTTTTTCGTGGAGTGGAATTTTTTGTAAAGTATGAAGCCAGTAAAGAGTTTACGATGGAATCCTGGGTAACGGGTCGGCCTTGGAATTCAAGGCTTCTATCGTTCTTAAAAACGGATGCCTCGATAGAAAGCATCGACGCAATCTCAGGAAGAATATGGAAAGTCAAAGATTTTCCATTTTTTGAGAGTCTTGGTCGAGACTCTTTAGGCAGTTTCACAAGCATCATTGGCTTGATTTCTTGAAACGGTTCTGGAGGAACGATTTCTGGATTGTCTAGCCACACTTCTTGCTTGATTGGCAAGATTTCCAAGTTATCAGTATCAACGGTTTCCATATCACACCTTTCGCTAGAGTCAAATATGGGTCAAGAATGAACCCAAGTAGTGTCGAATGCGGACTTTGCGTTCACAAGAAGCTGGCTGGCTGCACTCTTACTCATAAGGCTGAGTGCCTCGTGAAAGTTTTTGTGAATCCAGTTTTTTCCATCCCATGCAAACTCAAACTTGATATCCAACGGAACATAAACGACTTCAGGGCGATCTATATTCACCACGAAATCCTTTTGTTTCAGCCTCATGAGCATTTTCCTTATTGGTTGTTTTGCCTCGTCACATATTATTGATTCAAAAATTTTGAAAGTCAATAACGAGACTAGAAAAATTTTGTTTTTTGATGCCACTCATACTTGAAAATCGTCGGTTTCAAGTATGTGATTCCAAGTCCCAAGGAGTACCGATTTCAGCACTTCGCCGGCCTGGAGGCCATCCATGTGTTCTGTAATACGCTCCCAGTATCCTTCTCCTGCAGTCTTTGTCATCTTGAGATAGTGAAGAATCAGGTTTTTGTCGCCGCTATGAAAAGCAGCCAAAAATGTTTGTTTATCGGTCAAAGAGTAAATTAGCTGCTCCTTTGGTGTGTCGTTTATGCCTGGGTCGAACTGAATTTCGACGCATATTTTCTTCTTGGATATTTCCACGTCATCGGGACCAAAATATGCAAAGTCCCTTATTGAACCAAGGAAGTATTCAACAATTTGGGAATGCGTTCCGTTTATAGACGTTACGCAAGAATCTCCGTCGTGGTATTTTGCTGTTATTACGTTCATCGTTCTGGCTCCTGTTGGGTGTGTTGAAAGTTATAAGGTTCGGTCATAGCCATATATCGCCTGAAGTCGATTTTTGTAGGCGGCCAGTTCTTCGTAAGTTGCAGGATAGTCATACGTCGAAACGTATGGATAGAAGTTCATGCCTTGCTTCTTGTATCGGTTGCCAACTTTGTAGTGGTCTGCGTCATCAGACGCCGTCACTTCAAAATAGATCCAATGCTGATCGAGGCAGGGCCTTGTTGTTACACCTGTAATGCGGGCCGTGATAGCCACAGTTTTTACAAATTTGGCATGGCTGCCTGAAAAGATCGAAAACTTGGCGGTAAATGTGGTTCCGGTTACTGCATTCACTGTTCTGGCTCCTGGATTGATGATCTTTGGTGTGTTTCGAGGGTGTGAGTCAAGCAAACACGAAAACTCTATTTCTTTTATCTGTATGGGCTTGTGGGTTTTTGGGCTGAACGGAAAAGATGTTCAGTCAATCAACGGTCAAGCAATGGGATCATGCTTGGCTCGGTTCGTTGCATTCATGGTTTTGGCTCCTGCATAGTTTTATTGCCTGAAGAAACAGCGTTTTCAGTTCTTTGCCCGCTCTTTTTGTCAACTCTTCCCAAATCTCATCCGGTAAAATGAAATCAAGTGAAGTCAAGTCGAAATTTACGTTGGCCTTATCTTCTGTGTCGATGGTCAATTCGACCGCATCCCACCACCAAAATACACTTGTGGGGATATGCTTTATTGTTCGAGCCTTCAGGTTTACGTCAAATTCGGGATCAGATTTCATTCGCCTATAAACTCCTCTCCATCCACGGTCACACGGGTCCGGGCATCCGGGTTGCTGTCGTCAAGCAACAGTGTTTCAATCTTCATGGTTCTGGATCCTTGTAGTCAAACCTGTAAAAATTCAAGACTTGAACAGACCGCAATGTTTCATGCTTACATAAAACACGGTACATGAACAATCACCGCTTACAACTATCCCAATCTTTGCCAGTTCTTCCCGACACGCCTGGCGGTAAGCCAAGAAAGATAAAACGTCCTCCTTTTCGATGATGGATACGGCCATCTGAAGGAGTCGATTCGGCCTAATATCTAACCCTCGTGGGCTTCTAGGACAATCCGTGCATGATCGGGCAGCGGCAGCAAGCCTTGAAAGGCCCCTGGACGAGTGGGCGGTTGGCAGCATTCTATGGTCAAGTCCTTCGGCATTGTCTTTTATGGCTTGAACCCATAGAGGAAGCTTATTGCGGTCAAGAGCGTGATTGCCCATATATAGGAGTCCAACAACGGCGTCGCCGTCAATAGCGGCCCAAGCACGTCCACAGCCTCTGTAAAGGTCTGGTGAAACGCTGTAGCATGTTTCAATATTGGCTGTAGCCGTAGTCGTAGTCGTGGTCGTATCTGACATGGTTCTTATTCCTTGTTCCTTGTTTAACCGTCATGAGGCTTCTTGGTCAGTTGGTTCGGTGAAGTAGATGTCCATGAAGTCTACTCCTGCATTTGTAAGCGTCACATAAAAGTCTTGATCGTTATTTGGTGAAACCACCAATGTAGCGACCACTGATGCCCATGTGAGCCATATTGTCAGGCCGGACTTTGGACCGCCTGTTATCAAGGAGGCCATTTGTTTTGGTGTATTGCTAACCACCTTGCGGCCATATATGGCCGTTTTGTTGCTTACCATCAATCCGTGATTGGAAGCAAAGTAGTTGGTTCCTGGCGGCAGCATTCGGCGGAGTGCAGCGACCGAAATTCGGGTCTTTATAGGTCCTCGCATGATCTAAGATCCCTTTCTTTGTCTTTGTAAGCCCTTCTTGCGTCTTTTATGCTAAAATAGCCGTCATCGGTACGATTGCCCTCTTGCCATGCCGCGACGATATAGACGCCATTCCTGTAGAACAGTCTTACGCCAGTATTGGACACCTGAGCGTGGCCGGCTTTAAGGGCGGAGTCAGTAAGTTCGCCTGACTTTGTGAATGATTTATTGGTCCGTTTCATAATGGCTCACCTTTTTCTATCCGCAATCAAGCGGATTTTGTTACCAAACGTAGGCTTTTCTTGGGGGTCAAATTGTGATATGCGAAAGCGGTCGTAACCGTTTTCTGCGGCCCACTTTGTGGCCTTGTCGATGACGTTGGCGTTTGTTGTGATGATTTCTTCCTGCCAGTCTTCGTTGTCGATCTTGACGGCATAGAGTATCGTCTCGATTTTGGAATTCATGACGACTCACCCAAGACAAAACACTTCGCCGCTGTCGCCGCCTCAAAATGGTCAGTATAAAACTGTCGCGCAACTTCGCCGCCTGACTCAACATCAACGAATCTCACGTCGATTTTCACTTGCCCGTGCTTGCGGGTCAGCGTTGCCCGCAGGCCGCCGTCACCGTCTTCGTCGTGCTCAAAAATCTCGATATCTGAATTTTTTGTTTGCCGTTTTGTGTGGATCATTGAACTATCTCCCTAAAAAGCGGTGAAAACCGGGCGCAACATACTTGGCAAGTCGTTCTGCTGTCATGATGGTCCACCTTTTTGGTTGTTGAATTCAAATCCGTAAGAAGTCAATCTTTCGATTTTCTCCTCTTGCGTTAAAGGGCTTGGCGATGGGTTGTGTTCTGTAACCAAAGCCAAGCATTTGGAGCATTGCACTCCCTCGCTTACTAGTACTAGATCCCACACTGTACACGGTACTGGCGATTTTATTTTGTTGTGTGGCCTGTAAATCGTCGCGGAGTCTTCGGACTTTGTGCAATCGTTGGTAGCTGTGCGTTTCATTTTTTCACCCATTCTTCCTCGGCTTGAATGATATCGGTTTCCGTCCAGTATTTGGCCGTTTTTAGCAATCGCCTGTGTTCTGCCGGCGTTATTTGAATCTCAAGCGGATAAGCACCAGTGACGGCTGTTATGAGTTCAACCAGTTTAGGCCGGTTGTAAGAGTCGTTGATAATTATCGGGGTCTTGTAAGGCTCAACCAGAGGACACCCATCGGACCACCCTTGGCAGCAAACCATTACTGCCCATAGTGTTCGGGAGTTTCCGTTTACATCGTTCTTTGTTCTAAATCGGCAAATCATGATTGAGCCTTTTCAAAAGCTGGATAACACATCAAATTCCTATGGACAGGCGTATATATTATCGCAGCCCATTTGCCAGGATTCTTCAGAAAAGCTTCCAAGGCCAATCTACTGCCGTATCGCTTTACTCGATAATCACCAAAAAGGAATTCAGGCGTTTTAATTGCGATAAGATTGGCGTCGGGCCTCTCTTGCAATTCGGAGATTCTGCCCAAGCTAATATACTTAGGCAGTGCTGTGGTTTTCATACTCTGTCCCCCTGTTTGTTACGTGTTAATGGATCAGGACGTTATGTTGCGAAGGGTGGCCCATGCATTCAAGGCGGCTCTGTTCCAGAAGATTCTCGCTCTTTCGAGTGCTGACGTTCCAGCACATGCCCACAAATCCAAGCCCCCGCAATCTTTGACTTGGTCACGGAAGCAAAATGACCTTATTTCACGAAAATCGGTCGAATTCTTGTGGAATTCTTGTGGCGGTGAACTTCCGCCCGTCCATGCTGTCAATGCAAATCTGTTTATGTCGTTCTTGAGTGAATCGCGGCTCATGATGGAATCCTTTGTTTGTTGCTTCTTTGAGTGCCTGGTTGACACTCTTGTTTCTGTTCCCTTCGTCCCACACCAATAGATTAGCACAGAACGAACAGGAGTCAACAACAAAAGAATATATATTTTTATAAATTGTATGGAAAGTTATAAACGGTATGGGATTAAAACTTGTGGACAAATTTTGGAATCCGTGTTAAAGTGGTAAGTGGCCAGAACGGACCCAGGTTGACCCCTATCACCTGCCTTACCGATTCTGGCTTGACGTAACTACAATCGGGTACAGACTTTCGGTCGATATCCGGTACGTTGCGTAACAGAGGTACGATAAGAGCCTGAAAGGGCACACCTAGACGCGAAATGGATCGCATACTGTTACGCAGCGGTGAGATAGGGGAAATGGCTTTTGAGAGTTGGATCACTGAACACAGACGAGATTCGCCAAGGCGGATCAGAATTTTGTGAAGCCTACAAACATAGCCCCCCATTTGGGCCACTTGGTCAGACCACCAGTAGGCGAGAGGTGAGGAATAGTGCTTGAGGGAAAAGGGTTTAACAAACCCGAGCGAGTTAGTCGCATCAAGCAGGGTTACAGTGGTGGTCATCCCGTATCCGCAAGTGGTTGACGCCAACAATTGAATCGCGGCTCTGTTTAAACCTAACAACCGCGCCCGTGCATGGCCCCCAAAGGGCGAAATCAGTCAACGACAGCAGATACCAGACCTTCCCCATCTCGCAGCGTAAAGTCAGTGGAACAAACGGTTTGATCCACAGGCACACATGCACGGGATAAAGGTTGTTGCTTGACTTTTCGTAAAACAGTTGTAAAACCTACAGTGGACGTTAGTACATTACTTTAGTGGCAATTTTGGTGTCCATTTTAGGACCAACCAGCGGACACCACCAGATGACCAACCAGCGGACCAACCAGCGGACACCACCAGATGACCAACCAGCGGACCAACCAGCGGA
>Ga0304730_1000299_pt1 | contig 43458 bp, 33 predicted proteins | sample M_130628_MF_Meta_FD_190474 | JGI IMG/M metagenome (GOLD analysis project Ga0304730, IMG submission 190474) | Freshwater microbial communities from Lake Montjoie, Canada to study carbon cycling - M_130628_MF_MetaG (v2) (version 2) | ecosystem: Environmental > Aquatic > Freshwater > Lake | place...
GCCGTCCACCCGCTCCAGACGCAGGCAGTGACCTACATCTATCAGCGAATCGAATCGATGGCGGGCATGTTTTGCCTGCTGTCTCTGGCGGCCTTCGCCCGCGCGGCGGCTTTCGACTGGTCGCGGAAGTGGTTGTTCGGGAGCGTGGCAGCCTGCGCGGCAGCCATGGCCTGCAAGGAAAACGCCGTCGTGCTGCCGGTGCTGATCGTGCTCTACGATTGGTTATTTTCGCCGGCGGCCACCATGGCCCTCTGGCGTTCAGACGTCTGGCGGCGGCGCTTGTATTACCTTGCACTGGCCCTCACATGGTTGCTCCTCGCGGCCATCATCGCCTCGCAGGCGGGCAGATATCAGGAATTTGGCGATGCCAAGGGGTCGCCACTCACGTATGCCCTCACCCAGCCGGGCGTGATCCTGCACTACCTGCGGCTCGCCATCTGGCCGGTCGGCCTCTGCTTCGACTACAGCGGCTGGCCCGAGGTGCGTTCCGTCACGGTGGCCCAGCTGCCGGCCTATCTGACCATCGCGTCCATGGTGATCCTGACGGTGATCGGAACGATCCAGCGGCGGCCTGAGGCGTGGCTGGGAGTGATGTTTCTGGTGACGCTCGCTCCCACGTCGAGCGTGCTACCCGTGGAAGCCTTCGTCAACGAGCACCGCATGTATCTGCCGCTGGCGCCCGTGGTGGCAGCCATCGTGCTGGGGGTGACTGCGGCATGTGATCGTGGTGCTCTGCGGCTGCCGGGCGGCACACGAAGCGCCGAGCGATATGCACTCGGCGCGATCGGCGTGGTCGTCGTCGCCCTGATCATCGGCACGCAGTTGAGAAACCGACAGTATTCGTCCCCCGCATACCTCTGGATCGACGTCCTCAATCACGATCCCGGCAATTACAGGGCGCTCTGGAGCTTCGCGGACGTCATGAACGAAATGGGAAAGGAGGCGGAGGCATTCCAGTTGGCGGACAAGGCCCTTGAACGCAAGCCGACGTGCGACATCTACAACAGATTTGCGACGGTTCACCTCATGAAGGGCAACTACGATGCCGCCGAACGGTTCTGCCGCCATGGCCTCGAACAGCAGTTGGCGGTGCTCCCGTCCGATCATCGGGCCGTGCTCACCACCCAGGGTGATCTCGCCACGGCGCTGCGGATGCATGGCAAGATCGCGGAGGCCGATGCGATCTGCACCGGCGTCATCGCCACCATGCGGAAGGTGTTGGGGAGCGACCACCCGGTCACACTCAGCGCGGAACAGATCATGGCGGAGGGGCTGGCAAAGCGTGGCGATTTTCAGAGTGCGGAAGCGCTAGCCCGTGATGTGCTGACACGGGCCCGGAAGACCCGTGGACAGACCGATCCGATCGCAATCAACTCCACCGTAGCGCTCGCCCGGGTGCTCGATGCGGCCGGCCGAACGGCCGACGCCCAGCGTGTCATCCAGGAGGCACTCGACACGGTCATCCGTCAGGGCTCGCGACGCGAGCACGACCGGCTGATGCTCGAGGATCTGTCGGCCGAGCTTCTCCAGCGCACTGGCAGGATCGACGAGGCCGTCGCGATCCGCCGCCGACAGGCCGAACTCTGCGAACGGCTCCATGGCAAGAACAACCCACTGACGGCTTCTGCCCGCGTCAAATACGTACTGGCGACCGCCGCTCAGGCAGAGGCCCGCGGCAATGATGCTCAGGCAGCAGAGATCTACGCCCAACTCTACGAGAACTACAGGCAGAGTCTTGGGGCCGATCACCTCAGGACGCTCGACCTCGAGTCCAAGCTCAATGCCGCCCGCAGCCGGGCCGCGTCGGCCCCCCAGCCGTCGCCCTGATGCATTGCCCTGCCGGGCTTTCGCCGACCACCGGCGGTTTCTGATGCGAGACGTAACGCATGTCGAACGCGTCTCTGTCGACGTGGTAGAACACCCGTCATGGTCTGGTCGCATGTCTACGATCCGCTCGGCTCGCCGCTGCTCTCCACAGCGGTAACGACCCTGCCATTGGTGGCGCTGCTTGGTCTGTTGGCGTTCGCGGGCTGGTCGGCCCACGCGGCGGCGGGCGCTGGACTGGTCACGGCCCTGGCCGTCGCCATCGGAATCGTCGGCATGCCGACCGACGCCGCCCTGGCCTCCGCCCTCTACGGCGCGGCGTTCGGTCTCTTCCCTATCGGCTGGATCATCGTGACGGCGATGTTCCTCTACCAGCTCTCTGTCGAGGCCGGAGCGCTCGACATTATGAAACGATCGGTCACCCGACTCTCGGCCGACCACCGCATGCAGGCCCTTCTGATCGCCTTTTCATTCGGCGCCTTCCTGGAAGGGGCCGCTGGCTTCGGGGCGCCAGTGGCGATCTCCGCGGCGTTGCTCACAGGCGCCGGGTTTCCCGCCCTCGAGGCGGCATGCCTGGCCCTCATCGCCAACACGGCGCCGGTCGCCTTTGGTGCCCTTGGCACGCCCATCATCACGCTCGCCAAGGTGACTGGCCTCGACGAGTTCGCCATCTCCCAGATGGCCGGCCGGCAGCTGCCCTTCTTCTCGCTCATCGTGCCGGCCTGGATGGTGGCCACCATGACGGGCTGGCGAGGGCTTTTGGCCGTCTGGCCCGCGGTGCTCGTCTGTGGTGGTTCGTTCGCCGTGGTGCAGTGGGCCATGGCCAACTATGTCGGGGCGGCGCTGGTCGACGTGGTGGCGGGAATTGTCAGCCTCGTGACGCTCGCCGCGTTTCTTCGCTGGTGGCAGCCGCGGGAATGCTGGCAGCACGGAGCATCAAGCCCGTCTCGTGCCCCGGCAGTGCCGCTTGAATCCACCGACTCCGCGCGGGCGATCGCCTGGGCCTGGACACCGTGGGCGTTTCTCTCGCTGGCCGTCTTCGGCTGGGGCCTGCCAACGGTCAAAGCCACGTTCGAAGGCCGCGTGCCAACGTCGGCACCAACGACCCAGAACGCGCCGAACGTGGCTGCGCGACCGCTCCTGCCGAAAAGCCTCGTTGCCCCGGAATTCTCGGTGCCCAGGCTCGATGGCCGCATCGCCAAAGTGCCGCCGGCGACACGGGAGCCGCTCGAAATCGAACGGGCGGTCTACCGATTCAATTGGCTCTCCGCGGCCGGGACAGGCATTCTCATGGGAGCATTGGCTGCGGTGCCATGGCTCGGCATTCCCTGGCGGCGGGCCTGGGCGATCTGGTGGGATACCCTGCGGCGGCTGTCCCTCTCGCTCGTGACGATCGCCCTGATGCTGGCGCTCGCATTCGTCACGCGGTATTCCGGCACCGACGTCACGCTCGGCCTCGCCCTCACCCGGACGGGTTGGCTCTATCCCTTCTTCGCAGCGCTGCTCGGCTGGCTCGGCGTCGCCCTCACCGGCTCCGACACCTCCAGCAACGCGATGTTCGGCAGCCTGCAACGCGTGACGGCCGAACAGCTGGGTCTGAACCCGCTGCTCATCTGCACGGCCAACAGCACCGGCGGCGTGATGGGGAAGATGATCGACGCACAGAGCATCGTCGTTTCGGCCACGGCGACGGGCGTGCACCGTCAGGAGGGAGCGATCCTGCGGCGGGTCTTCCCACACAGTTTAGCGCTCGCCGCCCTCATGGGCCTGCTCGTCTGGCTGCAGTCGGGCCCGCTGGCCTGGATGGTACCGCAGTAACCCGTAGGCGATGCACCAGCGCCACGCCGATCGTGAGCAGAGGCACGACGAAGAGCGCGATGCCGCAGGCGAGCAGGGCCCCCGTGGCAGGTGTCACGTCGAAACGCGACCGGCCCGCGAGCGTCTGCGCGAGAGCGAATACGCCGATGAGCTCCGTGCCGACGATGGCCAGCGCCACGAGCGACACCCGCCAGCGTTCCGTGAAGCCTGCCTGCCGCGCCGCCCACGCAAGCATCGGCAGCCACTGCAATGCATGGATCACCGCACCATGGGGAAACTTCGGCACACCCGCGGCGCCGTAGCGCTCGGGCTCGAGCCCCGCCGCCACCCGCATGTCACCGTTCACGCTCACCCAGATGCCCAGCAGGCACGAGATCAGCAGCAGCACGAGGCCCGCCCGGACGGCCAGCAGCATGTCGGCCGACAGGCCCGTGGACTGCCGACAGAATCGAATGGTGAGGTCGACCGCGACGAGCGTCACCCAGAGGATGAGCAGCCCCATCGCATCGTAGAGCCACGAGTCGAATGGTGTGGCCCGGTTGAAGTGGCTGGCCACTCCCCGCCAGACCTGCAGGTCGATCAGCGCCACCTCCACAAGCAAGGCCCACGCAACGCTCGAGGCCAGCCAGGCATCGCCCCAACGCCACGGCAGCTTCGACCAGGCCCAGCCCAGCGACAGGCTCGTCAGCCCTCCTGACACACCAAACAGGATCGGCTTCCGCCAACTGACCGGCCCCTCCCACGGGCCCCCGAGCACGGCCCAGACGACGAGGTGGGCCACGCCGCTGACCACGAGCAGGATGCCGATGGCCACGAGCGGCCATTCCCGGCGGTCACGAATACAGTCTGCGGTAGCCATTGGTACGTCCATGACCGACCATTCTATGTGCGCAACGACATCCGCGGGCGCTGCCCATTCGACTCGAGACCGCTTGAGCCCACCGGCTCTTTCCACGACACTGCTGACATCATGAACACACGCACATTCGGACGGACGGGTTGGCAGGTTTCCGAAATCGGCTTCGGCGCCTGGGGCATCGGCGGCGGCCAGTGGGGCGGTGCCGACGAGGGAGAGTCGATGGCCGCCCTCCACAAGGCCCTCGACTGCGGCATCACCTTTTTCGACACCGCCGATGTCTACGGCGACGGACTTAGCGAACGGCTGATCGCCCGCCTCCGACGAGAACGGTCCGAGCCCTTCTACGTGGCCACGAAGGCAGGCCGCCGGCTCAATCCCCACACGGCCGATGGCTACAACGCCACGAACCTCGTTGCCTTCGTCGACCGCAGCCTGAAAAATCTCGCGACCGACCGACTCGATCTCGTGCAGCTCCACTGCCCACCGACCGATGTCTACTACCGACCAGAGGTCTTTCAGTGTCTGGATGATCTGATCAGCGCCGGCAAGATCCGCCACTACGGCGTCAGCGTCGAGCGGGTCGAGGAGGCCCTCAAGGCGATCGAATACCCGAACGTGCAGTCGGTGCAGATCATCTTCAACGCCTTCCGTCTCAGACCCGCGGAACTCTTCTTCGAGGAGGCGATGCGACGGCAGGTGGCCGTGATCGCGCGGGTGCCACTGGCCAGCGGGCTGCTCAGCGGCCGGTTCACGCCGACAACAGAGTTTCCGGCGGACGACCACCGCGCCTTCAACCGTGACGGCGCCGGTTTTGACCGGGGCGAAACGTTCTCGGGCGTCGACTACGAAACGGGCCTGGCCACCGTGGAACGCCTGCGGCCGCTGGTGCCGGCCGGGGCGACGCTCGCGCAGTTTGCCCTGCAGTGGATCCTCGCCTTCCCGGCAGTCACGTGCGTCATCCCTGGTGCCCGTCGGCCGGGCCAAGTCGCAGACAACGCCCACGCGGCAGACCTGCCGCCCTTGCCGCCGGCGACGCTCGCCGCCGTGCAGGAAATCTACGACGATGCCATCCGGCCGCTCGTGCACCAGCGGTGGTGACAACAAAAGCCACCCGGATTTCCGGACGCATCACCAGGCCAGGTGCGAAGATGGACAAGAAGCCCCCGGCGGAAGCCGGGGGACTCCGGTTACGAACATCGTCCCGCGGGCAATGTGGTTCCGAGATCGCCCAACAGCGCGGTGTCCCCGGACTTCCGTCCGGGGCTTTTATGTTTGTGAGCCGCACCAGGCCCACACGCGCCAAGCCGGGGTGGCTAGGATGGCCGAGCCCGGCGTTACGCCAGAATGCCCCTCACGACGTGACCGTGCACATCGGTGAGCCGGAACTGACGGCCCTGGTAGCGGAAGGTGAGCTTCGTGTGGTCGATGCCCGCCAGATGCATGATCGTCGCCTGCATGTCGTGAATGTGCACCGGGTCGGCCGTGATGTTCCACGCGTAGTCGTCGGTCGATCCATAGACGTGGCCCGCCTTCACGCCACCGCCGGCCAGCCACCATGAATAGGCTTTTCCAAAGTGGTCGCGGCCCTTGGGATTCGCCGGATCCCCCTGGCCAAAGGGCGTGCGGCCGAATTCGCCACCCCAGGCGACCAGCGTGTCGGCGAGCAGTCCCCGCTCCTTGAGGTCGTGCACGAGCGCCGCCGACGGACCCTCGGTGTCGCGACACTGCGTTTCAAGCTGCGTGAAGAGGTTGCCATGCTGATCCCAGCCGGCATGCATCAACTGCACGAACCGCGTGCCCCGCTCCAGGAGTCGCCGGGCAATCAGGCAGTTGTAGGCGAAGCTGCCCTTCACACGGACATCGGGACCGTAGCGATCGAGCACGTGCTGGGGTTCGTTCGAGAAGTCGACGAGGTCTGGCACGCTCATCTGCATCCGAAAGGCCATTTCGTACTGCGCGATCCGCGTGTCGATCTCCGGATCGCCGTAGTCGGCGAGATGGGTGGCGTTCATGGCGGCAATGTCATCGAGCAGCGCCCGCCGCGACTCCCGGCTCACGCCGCTTGGATTCGCCAGATAGGGCACGGGGTCCCCCGTGTTGCGAAACCGCACGCCCTGGAACCGGCTCGGGAGAAACCCGCTGCCCCAATAGTGGTCGAAGAAGAGCTGCCCGCAGGTCTTCTCCTTGTCGGACGAGGTCATCACCACGAAGGCAGGCAGTTCATCGGTGTCGCAGCCGAGGCCGTAGTTGAGCCATGCGCCCATGCTCGGCCGACCCGGCACCTGTGAACCAGTCATGAAAAAGGTGACACCCGGCGCGTGGTTGACCGCTTCCGTGTGCATGCTCCGCACCAGGCAGATCTCGTCGGCGATGCCGCCGATGCCCGGCAGCATCTCGCTCAACTCGATGCCGGCGTTGCCGTATTTCTTGAAGCCCTTGATCGGGGCGACGACCGGCCACTTGGCATAGTCGCTCGACATCGTCGAGAGGCGAGTCCCACCGCGGACGCTCGCGGGAATATCCTCTCCGCTGCGGCTGATCAGCACTGGCTTGGGGTCGAACAGGTCGACGTGCGATGGCCCGCCCCCCTGCCAGAGCATGACGACCCGTTTCGCCGTGGGTGGATGGTGGGGCAGGCCCGGCAGACCGGGCGTGCCACGGGCAGCAGGTGTGGCGACGGCAGCGGCGGCATCTCGCTGGAGCAGCGCCGCCAGCGCCACCGAGCCAATGCCGGTCCCGGCGGACCCGAAGAGCTGTCGGCGAGTGACCCGCTGAACGGTTTCAAGCTGGAGGTTGGTCATCGGTTTCTCCTCACGCTTGCATCGACATCGGGCCGCCGCCGTGACGGCTCTTCGTATGGCTGTTCATAGCAAGACTCATTCCCGCGTCAGGGCCTCATCGAGATTGAACATGCCGAGACAGACGCTGCTGAGGGAAGCGAGTTCCGCGAGATCGAGCGATTCGTCCCGCTTGCTTTCACCCGCGCTCACGAGTTGCTTGGCCGCATCGGCATCGGCCCGGTAGACAGCCAACTGCCGTTCGATCATCCGTCGGAGCGTGGACATGTCGTAGTCGGTCGGTGTGCGACCGAGCACGCGGCGGAAGGCGAACGCCAGCCGAGCATCGGTGTCTGCAGCGGCCTGCATGGCCTTCTCCGCCAGCACGCGGGCTGCCTCGACCCAGGTCGGATCGTTGAGCGTGGTGAGAGCATGCAACGGCGTGCAGGTGCGACTGGTACGCACGCTACAGGTCTGCCTGTTGGCCGTGTCGAACATGTTGGCTGGGTTCACCGTCCGCCGCCAGAACGTATAGAGGCTGCGGCGATAGAGGTCGCTGCCATGCGATGCCGGATAGGTGAAGTCCCGTTCCTTCGTGATGGCGAGTGCTTCCCAGATCTGATCGGGCTGATAGGGATAGACCGGCTGGCCGCCGATCCGCCGGTCGAGCAGACCACTGGCGGAGAGTGCCACATCGCGGAGCACCATCGACGGCATCCGAAACCGGCTGGCCCGCGCGAAGAGCCGGTTCTCGGGATCCTTTGCCAGATGCTCTGCCGTCACCTTCCCGGCCTGCCGGTAGGTGGCGCTCGTGACCAGCAGCCGATGCATCTGCTTCTGGCTCCACTGCCGATCGCGAAATTCGACTGCCAGCCAGTCGAGCAGGTGTCTGTGCACGGGGTATTCGCTCTGCACCCCCATGTCCTCAGTCGTCTTGACGATCCCGGCGCCGAAGAAGTGCTGCCACATGCGGTTGACCTGCACCCGGGCAGTCAGCGGGTGTTCCGGCAGGAAGAGCCACTGGGCCAGGCCGAGCCGGCTGGCTGGGGCGCCGGCGGGCAGCGGTGGCAGGAACCCGGGCGGCGTAAACGTGAGTGCCTCACCCTTGGGTGCGAGGTAGTCACCGCGGTCGAGAATTTTCGTTTCCCGGGGCTTCTCGTCGCTCATCACCATCACGCGAGGAAGTTGATCTCCCTTGTAGTGGTCGAAGGCATTTTTCGCGGCCTCGTATCTCACGACCTGCGGCAAATCCTTGACGATGCGCTTCTTCACCTTGCCATCGAAATGCTGACGGAGCTGGCTCTCGATCGATTGCTTCTCCTCATCCGTACGGTCTGATTCCGGTTTGCGCAGCAACGGCGTGAGGCTACGGGGCAGGCCGTCACCATCCGCCGGTTCACCATCGGCGAAGAGCCCGGCTTTCCAGGCGGCGTAGGCGGCATCGACCACGGGCGTGGCATCCGCCTCCTGTGTCTTCAGCGCGGCTTCGAGTTCGTCCAGCCTTTTCTTGGTGTCTTCCGATGGCACCTCGATCACCGGCGGGGCCACCCGGATTCGCGGCGAGAACCAGGTCGGTGCCCCCGACTCCGGCAGGTGGTTGAACGCATCGAGCAGCGCGTAATAGTCGGTCTGGGTCAGGGGGTCGTATTTGTGGTCGTGGCACTGGGCACAGGCCATCGTCAGGCCCAGCCATGTGGTGCTCGTCGTGTCGACGCGGTCGAAAAGGTTGTTGAACCGCTGCTCCTCGGCAATCGCTCCTCCCTCGCCGTTCAAGAGATGGTTGCGGTTGAACCCACTGGCGATTTTCTGATCGGCGGTCGCGTCCGGCAGTAGATCACCCGCCAACTGTTCGGTCGAAAACCGATCGAATGGCATGTCGGCATTGAGGGCATTCACCACCCAATCCCGCCAGATCCATTGCCAGGTGTCGCCATCCTGCTGGAAGCCGTTGGAGTCGGCATAGCGGGCGGCATCGAGCCAGGACATCGCCATCCGCTCGCCATAGTGCGGGCTGGAGAGCAGTCGCTCGACGAGGTGTTCATAGGCCTGCGGATCGGGGTCGGCCACGAAAGCGTCGACCTCTTCCGGCATCGGCGGCAGGCCGACCAGATCGGCATGCAGACGGCGAATGAGCGTGGCCCGGTCAGCCTCCGCCGACGGCGTCAGGCCCACCTGCTCCAGCTTCTGAAGCACAAAACGATCGATCTCGTTTCTCGCCCACTCGGCCTGTTTCACCTCTGGCGGCTGCGGCCGCACGGGTGGCACAAATGCCCAATGCGGCGTGTACTCGGCTCCCTCCTTGATCCAGCGATCGAGCAGCTGCTTCTGCTCGTCGGAGAGCCGCCGGTTGGAGGTGGGTGGCGGCATCAGCACGTCGGCATCGGTCGAGTGGATCCGCTCCAACAACTCGCTCGCGCCGGTGTCGCCCGGCACGATGGCTCCCGCTTCGATCGCCGCCCCGCGGTCGTCGAGCCGCAGGCCGGCCTCCCGCTTGCTGCTGTCCTGACCGTGACAATAGAGGCAGTTTTCTGCGAGGATCGGACGGATGTCGCGATTGAAGTCGAGCGACTGAGCGGGCGGTTCGGACGCCAGGGCCGTCGAGCCGGCTGCGACCATGGCCGCCGCCATGCCCAAGAGATGCCCAGCGGAAATTCGTTTCGAGCAACCCATGGAATTTTTTCGGAGGGTTACCCGCGTCGCCGAGCCGGAGGGGGAGCCCTCGGATCGCGGACCTGGAGGCCGATCGGCGGGAAATTCGCAGACTCCTGAACGATACCACCCGGACGGCGACTCGGCCAGAAAGCTCCTCAGTGCGGCAAACTGTGATGGCGTTTTCCCTCGGGGAAGGTCGGGTATTGTTGGTTCACGCCTTCTCCGGGCCCAGCCGCACGTCACCGACACCCATGACCTCAGATATTCACGCACCTCAGCCCCAGCCTGCCCTCAGCGACACACCGTCGTCCATTGACGCCGCCATCGACGGACATTCTCACGCCCCCGTCCGGCAGGCCGACATCGCGATCGTGGGCGCCGGGGCTGCCGGTCTGTTCGCAGCCACGTGGGCTGGCCGCACGACCCGGGACCGCGGCCGAACCCTCTCGATTCTGGCCGTCGACGGGGCGAGGAAGCTGGGCGCCAAAATCCTCGTGGCCGGTGGTGGCCGTTGCAACGTCACCCACTGGCAGGTGACCGAGTCCGACTTTGCCGGCAGCACGCCACCGGCGATCCGCAAGGTGCTCGCACGGTTCACGGCAGACGATACCGTGGCCTTCTTCAAGGCAGCTGGCGTGGAACTCAAACGCGAAGACACCGGAAAACTTTTCCCGATCACCGACTCGGCACGGACCGTGCTCGACGCGCTCGTTCGCGAGGCGACCCGCGGTGGCACCACGCTCGTCCATCCCGCACGGGTGGAAGCAATCACTCGTGACAACGCTGGCTTTCTCATCACGACCTCGGCGGGTCTCCTGCGTGCAGGCCGCGTCATCCTCTGCACAGGAGGAAAGTCGTTGCCGAAGTCGGGCTCCGATGGCGGCGGCCATCTCCTGGCCAGCTCGCTCGGCCACTCGCTCACCACGCCGATCGTGCCGGCACTCGTGCCGTTGGTCTTGCCCGCGGGCCACTGGATCACGGCACTCTCAGGCCTCACGCTCCCTGCCGAACTCGTGCTCTCTGCCGTCACAGGTAAGCGGATCAAGGCCTCCACGGGCAGCACACTCTGCACCCACTTCGGCCTCTCCGGTCCTGCCGTGCTCGACATCAGCCGCCATTGGCTCGTCGCTCGGGATCAGGCCGCTGTTACGGCGTCGCCGCCGGCGCGGCTGTCGATCAACTGGCTGCCCGGCACTCCTCCCGACGCTATCGATGCGCTGCTGCTCAAGCCCGGGGGCCGCGGCACGCTCGCGATCCTGCGAGACCATCTCCCCGACCGACTTGCGCGGCAGCTCTGTGAACTCGCCGGCGCGCCGACCAGCGGCGACCTGCCCCGCGAACCGCGCAAGCGATTAGTGCACCTGCTCACCGCCACCCCCTTGGATGTCACGGGAGATCGGGGCTTTACCCTCGCCGAGGCGACCGCTGGCGGCGTGCCGCTCTCGGAGGTTCGCCTCGACACGATGGAGAGCCGTCTCTGCCCGGGTCTCTATTTTGCCGGGGAGGTGCTCGATGTCGACGGCCGGATCGGCGGATTCAATTTTCAGTGGGCCTGGGCCAGCGGCTTTCTTGCCGGCACGGCGGCCGCCAGTTAGGCGACTCCAGGTTTATTCGGACGGCTTCTCTGGCTGTTGAAGGAGCCGGGGGTCGGTGGAAGCCGAAGCGAGTCGGGCTATCCTGCCCTCGAGTCGGAGGCTTTCACCGCCCCCGGCGGCTTGGGCCGCTCGACCTATCTCGACTGCGATCTAGGCGACGGCACCATCACACATCCGATGCACATCGAACGCCTTCGGCCGCGGTGCATGTGCCGAACCGGCCTTGTCGTCGAGCAGCCGCGCTGCTGCCGCGGTCACCTGCTCGACGCCGATGTCGAGCATCGACCTACCCCCTTGCGGCAACACCCTCCCTGACTGCACGACTTCGTAAGCGGTCTTCCACGGGTGCCATTGCTGGGGATCGGTGGGACCGAACAGCACCACCACAGGCACGCCGTGCGACGCAGCGATGTGCGGCAGTCCGCTGTCGATTCCCATGCAAAGATCCATCCGCGTCAGCAGGCTTCCCAGCCGTCGCAATGGCACGGAAGCCGAGTGATCGTGGACGTGCCCGGCGACACGCGGATCGAGCAGGCTCACGATCTCCCTGTGCACCACAACGTCTGACGGACTCCCACAGAAGAAAATCTCGCAGCCCCGCGTCTCCACCAGCCAATCGATCACCGCCGCCCAGCGGTCGATCGGCCAGTGTTTCTCGGGATTGGTCGAACGCGCGGCCAGGAACACCCGGGGGCGGCCTGCAGGCACATCCACCAACAGGCTGTCGAACTCGGCACGATCCTGTTCGGGAACCCAGTTTTCATTGTGGCCATCATCCACCTCGATGCCATCGTAGCGGAGGAGATCGAGGTAGGACTCCGCCTGATGCTGACCGCGCTGCATGCCGACTGTCCGCGACAGGAGTCTGCCGCGACCCTCTGATCGATGGCCGATCCGCCACGGTATGCCGGCCAGCCAGACGAGCACGGCGCTCGAGAACGATCGCTTGAAGAGATAGACCCGGGCATACCCGCGTGATCGCAGCCATGACGCCTGCCCGAAAATGGCCGCCAGCGCCGCGGGGAGGAGCCGCTTCGAACGCGGCGGCCGCGGCCAGGCGATGAGTTCGTTCGTGTAGGGACAGTGGGTCAGCACCGCCGCCGCCCCGGGTTCGCTCAGCACGTCGATGACCGCCTGCGGAAACCGGCGCCGTAGGTTGCGAAAGAAGGGAATCCCCAGCACCGTGTCGCCGAGGAAGCTGTTGCACACCACGAGAATCCGCTCGGGAGTCGCTGCTGTGTTTGGCATGGATGAACGTTCCGCCGGCAGCTGTTGTCAGCGGGCAAACCCGACGAAGAAGCTGAACAACTGCTTGCTGTCGTCGGGGGCATAGACCACCGGGAAAGCGAAGTCGAGCGCGATCGGAGCCGGTCCCATCGCGGGCAGCGTGATCCGCATGCCGAAGCCGGGCGCCACCCGCATGTTGCTGATCGACACGTTCGATTCAACGGTACCGAAGTCGGTGAAGACGACACCGCGAAGCGCGTCGCTGGCCGTGATCGGGAACATGTATTCGACGGTGTTGAGCCACTCGAACGGACCGCCGATGATCGCGCCGTTCTGCCGCGGGCTCGCCCCGCGAAACGTGAAGCCGCGGAGGGTGTTGTAGCCGCCCGCGAAGAAGTTGTCGTAGGCGGGGGTGTTGGGACCGGACATGCCCAGCACGGAACCGACCGAAAGCACGTGCCGGCCCGAACCGTCAGGCCGCTCGTTGAGCAGGAAATACTGCCGACCCTCGAGAATGCCTCGTGGATAGACGAAGGTGCCAATCACCTGCTCGAACTCAAATGTCGCCAAATGACCCTGGGTCGGTAGGAACGGACTGTCGCGGGTGTCATGGATGAGCCCGCCACTGAAGCCGTAAACGGAATTCGTACCGAGCATGTTCTGGATGGCGGGGGCGTAGACACGTGGGTTGTAGACGTCCACGCTCTCGCCGCGGAACGCGGTGTTCACCGACAGGTTGGGGGCAAATGCAAACTGGTAGCCAAGGCCCACGCGGCCGCCGACGCGGGATTCTGCCCAATCGTAGAAATAGCGGGTGTAGTAGGAGGCGCTGGTGGAAAGACCGATTCGCGTGTCGAAGAGATACGGCTCCTGGAAGGTTGCCGTATAGCGCTGCAACTGCGTGCCGGGGGCGGCCTCGAGGCGGAATCTCTGGCCAGCTCCGCGGAAGGCGGTGCCGTTGCGGATGTCATCCCAACTCCGCGGCAGGCGAGTGATGTCGAAGTTTTGTTCATCGATCACGATGTTGCCGACGAGCCCGGCATTGGAGTTGACGCCCGCACCGATCATGAGCCGGCCGGTCTGCGTTTCCTCGGCGTCGACGTCGACGATGACGTAGGGCTCCTGACCTGGGAACACCTCGAGCGGTTCGGCGCCGAAGTTTGGCACCATGCCAGGCTGGGCCATGCCGGGAGGCATCATGCCCGGCTGGGCCATTCCCGGCTGCATTCCCGGCTGAAATTGCACGGGTTGCATCATGCCAGGCTGCACCACGCCCGGCTGACCCATCATCGGCGAGGCGTTGGGGACGGCGGCAGGATTGAACGCTGGCTGCATCATGCCCGGCTGTACGGCCGGGGCCGGTCCTCCGGGGAATGCCGGCGCGACGGGAGCCTGTGCCACATACGCGGGCGACCGCGGGGCAGGGGCAACCGTCCGCGAATAATCGACGGCCTCGGGGCCGGTCGGTGCCAGCGGAGTGCCGCCCCACGCCTGCGGGGCGGGTTGGGCCACGGGCGTCGGACTCTGGCCGCGCCACACCGGCTTCGACGCCACGGTTTCCTGCTGCGGTTCTTCCGGATTCCATTCCCCTTCGAGCACGAGGTCTATCACCTCATCAGTTTCGTCATCCGCATCGGGACTCTGTCCGCGGAACCCCGGCCGCTTCGGATCGCGGGCGATCTGCTTCTTCTCCTCCCCCTCGGGCTTGCTGAAGGCAATGCGGGGACCCTCGCCCTTGGCAGCATCGGCGAGAAACAGACTGCTCGCCTTCAACCGCCGCTCGTCGTCGCGAAGCTTGCGGATGTCGAGGATGTCGCCGGGCCGAAGCGAGAGTCGGTTGAGCACGGTGCTGTGCCGGGTGTGCGGATGCTCGCCGCGGATGCGGACGTTAATCTTGCCGACGCGGTACCGCTGTCCCTCTTCGATGTTATAGACAAGGTCCAACTGGCCCGGTTCCTCGAGAAACCGCGGATCGGCCTTGATGTCAGCGAAGACGAAGCCGCGGCCGCCGTAGATGTCGCGGATCATGCCGAGGTCGGCGTCCATCTTCGTCTGGTTGAACGGCTGGCCGCTGGTGAGCTTGAGTTCCCGTGAGATGAATTCGCTCTTGAACTTGCTGTTACCGACGAACGACACGTTGCGGACGGAATATCGCGGACCCTCGTTGATCACGAACGTGAGCATCGTCCATTCGCGCTTGCCGCCGTTGACGACCTCGACCTCGCGGCCGACCTTGGCCTGAAAGAAGCCGAGGCTCCGGTAATAGGCCGTGAGCGTCTCGACGTCCGCATCAATCTTCGCGCGGTCTAGGTCACCGCCGAGCAGCCACAACACGCCTGGCTTCGATTTGATCTGCGTGAGCAGCCGGGCGTCGGTGGCGATGGTGTTGCCGACGAACCCGGTCCAGAGCGACTTGCGGCTCCGCCCCTCGTCGATGAGGAACACTGCTCCCTTATCACCAGGCTTGCTCCCCTCGATCGTGGTCACCTTCGCGGCGTCGTAGCCCTTTTCCTGGTAATACGACTCGATCCGACGTCGGGCCTCCTCGACGACGTAGGCATCCATCGAATCACCCACGTCGATCTCGGCCTTCTTCCGGATCGTGCGGCTCGGCACGCGTTGATTACCGACGTATTTGACGTACCGCAGCATCGGCCGTTCCACCACCTGGAAGATCACGACCACGCCCTCCTTCACGCGGACGTACTTCGGATGGACATCGACGAATTTGCGGCAGCGGTGGAGCGTGCGAACATCTTCCTCGATCGCTTGGGCATCAAAGATCTGGCCGGCGCGGGTGACGAGTTTTGGGAGCTTGGAAACGTCCGTGGCGTGGTTTCCTTCGATCCGAACCTCGACGATGCGGTTGGCTTCGTCGACCGCTGCAGTCGCGGACGGCTGCGGCAAGGGCGTGATGCCACCCGGAACCTGGGGCTGTTGCCCGTGTGCGGCTGCCATGCACAGCCAGACGGCAACGAATGCCGTGGGCAGCACACCCATGGCCCTTCCGAAATGGAAGGACTGCGATCCTGCGGATGGCATCAGGAACGTCGGTTTCAAGCTCGTGCGCGGGAGCATCAATGGTGCCGATGAAGGGAGGGGCGGCCGCGGGTCGGGGAGGAATACCGCAGCCACGGACTGCGTCACAAGCCGAAAAGTGTCCCGTGATCGTTGCCCCGAGCATTCCAGGCCATTTTTGCCCTGATGCTACGCCGAGGCCTTTTCAGCGGATCGCCCGGTCTGCCCAGACAGCGATGCTTGACTGCACGAGGCGAAGTCCTGTATTTTTCCATGTTTCCGCCCCATTTCTGCGTTTCTCCCGCGAGCACGGCTCGCCGGGTGCATGGCATTCACCGAAGTCGGCCCCTGCCCATGCCGCCCATGGTCATTGATCTGCGCCGCTCCGAAGACGCCCGCGATGTCGTGCATCGGGCCGTGCAGGCATTGGCCGAGGGCAGGGCGGTCGCATTCCCGACAGAGACCGACTACGTGGTCGCCGCGAGCGCCCGGCACGCGGCGGCGGCGGAGAGACTCTGCTGCCTGTCACCGGAGGTGCCAGGGGAACCACGGCTGACGCTGGCCCTCAAAAGCGCCGACGAGGCTCTGGATTGGGCCCCAAGACTGAGTCCGCTGGGCCAACGGCTGTCACGGCGGTGCTGGCCTGGACCGGTGACGCTCATCGTCGGCGATGACCATTCCGACAGCCTCGTGCACCGGCTACCCATCGGCGTGCAGCAGTTGGTCGTCGGCTCCGGCCGACTGCGACTGAGAGTCCCGGGGCATTCGATGCTCGCCGACTGCATGCGGATGCTGGCCGGCCCGGTCGTGCTGGCAGAGCCAACTGGAGCGGCCGGTGCACCCCTGGTCACGGCAGCCGAGATCGTCGAACGGTGCGAGACGGTTGGCGCGGCGGTGAGTCTGGTCATCGATGACGGCCGGGCGCGGTATGCACAGCCGGCCTCGACCATCGAAATCGATGCATCTGGCTTCCGCGTGGTGCACCCAGGCATCGTCTCTGAAGAGACGCTCCGCCGGCTTTCCAGCCTGATGGTACTCTTCGTGTGCACCGGCAATACCTGCCGTAGCCCGATGGCAGAGACGCTCTTCCGGGAGCTGATCGCAGAGCGACTCGGCTGCCGACAGGACGAGATCGAACGGCAAGGCGTGGTCGTGGCCAGCGCCGGCATCGCGGCCTGGGGTGGCGGGAAGGCGAGCACCGGTGCCCTGGAGGCGATGCGTGAGCGGGGGGCCGACCTTTCTGGCCACGAGAGCCAGCCGCTCACCGAAAATCTGGCCCGCCAGGCTGACATCATCTGGACGATGACGGCATCACATCGGGCTACGATTCTTGCCCAATTTCCCGAGGCGGGCGGCCGCGTGGCGATGCTTTCTCCGGATCGTCACGACGTGATCGACCCCATCGGCGGCACGCTCGCAACCTACCGAAAATGTGCGGAGCAAATCCGCGAGCATTTGGCCGGTAGAATCGATACACTCGGTTCCCAACTGTTCAGCGGCACGTGAGCCGGGGGCGGGTCTCACCGTGCTGATAGGCATGGTCAGGTATCGATTTTTCAGGGATCGATTTTGTCAGGGAGCATTTCATGCGGATTGCCATCGGCAGCGACCATCGGGGTGTGGCGGCAAAGATTCGGCTCATGGGTCTTTTGGAGCGCATGGGCAACGAAGTGGTCGACTGTGGCTGCCACAACGACGAGGCCGTTGACTATCCCGACATCGCCGCGGATGTCGCCAGGCGGGTGAGCCATGGCACGGCCGATCGCGGCATCCTGCTGTGCTGCACCGGAGTGGGGATGGCGATCGCCGCCAACAAACTGCCGGGTGTGCGGGCGGCAACCTGCCACGACGAGGTGACGGCTGAAATGAGCCGCCGCCACAACGATCTCAACGTCCTCTGCCTGTCGGCCGAGATGATCGGGCCCGAGGTCCAGGACAAGCTGATCCGCACCTGGCTGGAGACTCCGTTCGAAGGGGGCCGCCACGCCCGTCGGGTCGGCAAAATCGCCGCTCTGGAATGTGGCGGCGAGTCTGCCGAAAAGCCGTCCTGAACCGAGCCCTCGGCCCCGGCAGGATGCCCCGTTTCGCGGAACTACGGAAAGTGATCGTGTCGTAGCGGTCGTGCGGCCCTGGGTCTCGAAAACAGGGTAAAAAACCTCTGAAAATTGATTGAACCCATCGGAGGCGTTGGTATCGTCGAACTCTGGAGCGGATCAGAGCCGGCGTGTGCCGGTGGCCCGCACTACGGCCCCTCAGGGAATTCGCACGGCATGCCTCTCGCACACCATCCCGAACCGGACGAAGTCGACTGCCTTCTGCGCAACTGCGAACTGCGGAACGAAATCGAGCCCTACCTGGACGAGTCGATCTGGGAGATCGACTTCCGCGTCCTGCCCACCGCCGTTGAAAACCGGTTCCTGGAATCGATGTTGGCCTGGGAGCGTGCACCCCTCGTCCCAATCGCCCGCTGGTTCGAGCCCGTGCTGGCATTGCAACCGGCCTGCACCCTCGACGACGACCAGGTGCGAGAACGCCTCTGGGAGACGATCGAAAGGCTCTATTCACAACGGGTGGTGCTTGACTTCACCGACCACCTGCCCGACCGAGAACTCTACGCCCTCATCCGCCGCGACATCCTGCCGGCGACGGTGAAGCGCGTAGACCTACCCGACAACTATTTTCACTGGGATTGCAGCACCACCGATGCGGAAGACGCAACGGTCTGGCTGATCTACTACGCCAGCGACGAAGAGCGGGAACAGTGGAGCCTCGAAGAGGGCCGCGATCCGCCCCCACGGGCCGTACCGCCCTATCCGCGGGCGCTGCCCACCGCACCGGTGTGAGCCGCTTTCCGGCAGGCACCTTGCCACCGTATGCTTCTGCCGGAGTTCCCAACCTCGCGGAGAAGCATCGTGAAATTGGCCAGAGTGGGAAGAGCAGTTGGCATGTGCCTGGGGGCATGTCTCGGTGTGATGGGTCTCATGCTGGCGCCCGTCCAGGGGGCCGATGAGACCGCGATCCGCGCTGCGGTCGGCCGGGCTTCCGCGTATCTGATCGAACAGGGTCAGGCCGCTGACGGCAGCTTTTCGGCGCCGAACGGTCCGGCCGTCACGGCGCTCGCGATAACAGCTCTTGTGAAATCAGGGACGCCGGCCGAGTCACCGGCGGTGAAGAAGGGGCTCGACTACCTGCTGGGATTCCAGCAAGCCGATGGCGGCATCCATCCGCCCGGCTCATTCGCATCCAACTACGAGACCTCGATCGCGCTGGTAGCACTCGTCGCTTGCAATCGGGACGGCCGCTATGACGAACAGATCAAGGCAGCACGGGCGTTCGTCACTGGGTTGCAGTGGGACGATGGTGAGGGGAAGGGAGTCGATGATCCGGCCTATGGCGGTGCGGGCTATGGCAAAAAGAACCGGCCCGATCTCTCCAACACATCGTTCCTGATCGAGGCCCTGCGAAGCGCGGGCACGAGTGTCGACGATCCGGCGATCCAACGGGCGCTGGTGTTCGTGTCGCGGACCCAGAATCTCGAGGGCCCACACAACCCCCTGCCATTCGCCTCAAAAAATCCGGATGGCGGCTTCTACTACACGCCGGCCGCAGGTGGCGAGAGCTTTGCGGGCAAGACGCCAGAGGGCGGCCTGCGGAGCTACGGATCGATGACCTACGCCGGGCTCAAGAGCATGATCTTCGCCGGGCTCACCAAGGACGATCCCCGCGTGAAGGCGGCAGTAGCGTGGCTGGCACAGCACTACACGTTCACCGAAAACCCAGGCATGGGTGACGCCGGGCTCTACTACTATTTTCAGACGGCGGCCAAGGCCCTCGATACTCTGGGAGGGGAGACGTTCACTGACGCAACCGGGGTCGTGCATGTCTGGCGGAGCGAATTGTCCGACGCTGTGATCGCGAAGCAGCAGCCCGATGGATCATGGGTGAACACGAACCCGCGATGGCTGGAGAGCGATCCCAATCTCGTCACCAGCTACACGCTGCTCGCCCTGGCCTCATGCCTGCCCAAGCCCCCCGCGGCACGGTAGATCACCGTCGACGAACGTCATGCGGCCCAAGCCGCCGGGGGCGGTACTACACCAAAGTCGATAGTTCTACCGGCGGCTGGTCGCGATCCGACGCAGGTCAGCCTCAGCCTGAGGGAAGTCGGCGATGATCCGCCCGAAATCGTCGGCGTCGAGGACGAGCAGATCGCAGGGGGAGACCGCGCGGACGGTGGCACTGCGAGGCTGATTCAACAACAGCGCCATCTCGCCAAAGCATTCCCCAGCCTTGAGAAATCCCAGCCGATTGCCAGCCGGCCCCACTGCCTCCAACTCACCGCGACAGACGACGTAGAGATCCCACTTCCGTTCTCCGTGTTCGACGATCGTCGCCCCCGCCTCCACTGCGAGCGGACGGAAGGCCAGCATGAGCGTGTTGAGCAGCACCGCGGGTGCGGCGGCGAAGAACTCGCTGCGGGCGAGCACATCCCGGCTCAGACACTCGTGCCAGCCGCGACCATCCCGTCCGAGCAGGCTGGTGGCGGAACGCGGCCCCCACGTGCCCGCTGGATAGTTGGGGAAGTCGGCGGCCGGCGTTCCGGCCCAGGCGTCGAGGACCGGCTGCATGATCCGCCAGGAGGCCTCCACGAAATCGGTCCGCGAGAAGAGCGTCGGGTCGCCGTTGAGCGCGCCATACAGCAGCACTTCGTAGCCCGTGCCCCTGGAGGCCTCGAATGTTTCGGCGTAGTCGAACCGCATCCCGGCCCGCTGGAACTGAAACGCCGGTCCGGGTCGCTTGGCCTGCATGCGGATCTCGACTGCCTGGAAGGGCTGGATGTGAAAGATCAGCAGATTGGGTTCGCCCGCGGTCTTGAACTGCACGACGATCTCGGTGCCCCGCTTCCAGAGCGATTTGCCGCTCCGCAGATACACCGGCATGCCTTCCCACCGCTCGTTGTCGAGATGAAGTTTGATGGCCGCGAACGTCGGCGTATTCGAATGCGGATCGACGTGGGGCTCCTCCCGGTAGCCAATCGCTGGAGTGCCGTCCGCCTTCACGCCCGGGCCATACTGTCCTCGGACGCAGTCGCGGGCGACATCGCCGGGACCAAACAGCCGCACCGCCTGTAAGACCTGGGCCTTCGCGTCGCGGACAACGTTCGGATCGAGCGACTCGGGTGGCTCCATGCAGATGTAGGCCAGCATTTGCAGCAGGTGATTCTGCAGCATGTCGCGGACCACGCCGGTCTTGTCGTAATATTCGCCGCGGGTCTCCACGCCGACCGTCTCGGTCGCGGTGATCTGGATGTGGTCGATGTGCGCGGCATTCCAGAGCGGGGCGAACATGTCGTTGGCCAGTCGAAACGCCAGCAGGTTCTGCACCGTTTCCTTGCCCAGATAATGGTCGATGCGATAGATCTCGTCCTCGTTCCAGAGCGCGAGCAGCGACTGGTTCAAGTCGTGGGCCGAGGCCAGATCCTTGCCGAACGGCTTTTCCACGATGATCCGCTTCCGTCCCGCGAGCTGAGTGAATCCGGCGGCGGCAAGCTGCTGATTGACCACGGTGAAGAAATCGGGCGCAATCGCCAAATAGAGGAGCGTGTTGTCGGCGGCGGCAGTGCCCCCGCCCACCCTCTCCACCAACTCCCGTAGCCGGATATAGGCGGCCGCGTCGTCAAATTCGCCTGCCGTGTAGTGCAGGCGTGACTCCAGCCACTCCCAGCGATCGGCGTCGAAGCTCCGACGGGTGTTGAATTTGGCAATCTCCTCCCGCTGCTGCCCGCGAAATGCCTCGGAGGTCATCTCCCGACGAGCCATGCCGACCACGGCGAAATCCTCGGGCAAAAGACCATCGCAGGCGAGGTTGTAGAGCGCTGGCATGAGCAGCCGCTTGGTCAGGTCGCCAGAGGCGCCCAAGATCACGAGCACGCCAGGGGCCGCTACCGAGATCGCCTGCTGGTTTCCGTCACCGACCACTGGCAGATGAGATTGCACGACGCGAGTCTCCTCGAAGATGACGTCCCGGACGAAGCAGTTGGCGGCAACAGCCCGGGGGGAAATCGATGCCGTTGCTTCGACGGCATCATGCGGCATCGAACCTCGATCGTTCAATCCTTCAGATCGAAGAGCCGCTTCAAGGCGTCGAGCAGACCGTGTGGCGAGCCCGCTCGGCTCTCGCTCCGCAGCGACGCCAGCGGCGGATGGAGGAGTTTGGCGGCGTAGCGGTCAAAGGCCTGCCGAATCTCTGCCCGCGCGGCATCGTCGAGCGTCGGCAGCCGCCGGAAGAGTCGGTCAAGCTCCGCCTCGCCGGTCTCGCTCCAGCCCGCGCGGAGCCGTTCGATCACGGGCGCCGTCGAGCGGTGGTGCAGATCGCCCATAAAACGCTGCGTTTCCTCATCGATGATCGTCAGCGCCGCCGGCAGTTCCCGCTGCCGGCTTTTGCGGTTGGCGTCGCAGGCCGCCGCAAGATCATCCACCGAGTAGAGCCAGACACCCGGTCGCTGGCCGATCCGCGGATCGAAGTCCCGCGGCACGGCGAGGTCGAGCACCACCAGCGGTCGGCCTCCGCGCCGCGACTCTGCCTGACCAAATAACTCCGGCGACACGACCGGCTCCGTCGCCCCGGTCGTGCTCACCACGAGGTCAGCTGCAGAGAGTTCCGCCGCAAGATCCTCGAATCGACCGGCCCGAGCGCCGAGACGCCCTGCGAGTTCGTCGGCACGTCCCGCGGTGCGGTTGACGACGACGATATCCCGGGCCCCAGCCGCCCGCAGATAGCGGAGCGTCTCACCCGCCATCTTGCCCGCGCCGATCAGCAGGATGCGTTTGTCATCGAAGCGCTCGAAGACGCCGCTGGCAAAATCGGCGACAGCCACGCTTGGAATCGAGAGCCGCTCGCGGCCGATGGCGGTCTCCGTGGTCACCCGCTTCGCGGTCCGCAGCGCAGCCTGGAACATCTCGCCGGTCAGCGGGCCAGCAGTGCGACTCTCCTGCGCCAGGCTCCATGCCTGCTTCACCTGCGCCACGATCTGCGGCTCGCCGAGCACCATGCTATCGAGCCCCGCCGCCACGCTGAACAGGTGGCGAACCACCGCCTCATCGCGGTCGCCTGCAAGCACGGGCGTGAGCAAGTCGGCGTCAATGCCGCGGCATTCTGCCAGGAACGACAGGAGTTGATCGGGCGGCGGTGGCGGCACATCCGACCGCTCGCCGGCGGCGTAGAACTCCACGCGGTTGCAGGTGGAGAGCAGCACGCCCTCCTGCCCCGGAAACCGCTCGCGGAACCGGACGAGTGCCTCGGCCGCCTGCTCGGCAGAGAAGGCCAGCCTCTCCCGCAACGCCAAGGGCACCGTGCGATGGGTGCCACCCACGAAAGCCAGCGTCATGGCGTGGCCTCCGGGTCGGCATGCGCGGCCGCAGGCTGGATCGGAGGCACGCCATGTCGCGTCGTGCCGAAGAGTCCCCAGAGAATCGACGCCGTGAGCACGCCAAAGCTCACCAGCGACAGCCAGCTGGCAATCCGCGGGCCGTCGGCGCGGCGGCTCGTTATCCGCGCCGCCGCTGCGGCCGTCACGAGCCACACCACCAGCCCGGCCATCCTCAGCACCACGGGGTCGTTCCACGGCACCGTCTCAAGCAGTCCGCGCTGCCGGTTGACGGCGTTGAGGATGATGCCTGAGAAGAAACCGGCGGCCGCCGTCCAGGCGGCGATCGCGAGGGTACGCTCGGTGGTGTGGGCAAGACGTTCCAGGCTTGGCAGCCGGAAGCTCCGTAGCGGCGGCTGCTTGCGAGCCAGCCTACCCGCCTGAATCAACCACAGGCATCCCGCCAGGGCACCAATGGCAACGGCCACGCTCGCCGCCAGATTGAAGCTGCCGTGAATCGCTCCCCAGATCTGTGTCGCCGGACTCTGCGGAAATGGAGCCCGACTGGAAACCTGCGCCGCGCCGATGAGCCCCAGCACGACCGGCAGCATGAACAGACCCACGGGCGTGCGGGGGTTGGCGATCGTGAGCCAGAGGTAGCCACCCGCCAAAACCCAGGCCGCCAACAGATACCAGTCGAAGGCGCTCGAGAGCGGAACTGCCGGCTCGTGGGTCGCGCGCCACCCAAGGAACAGCGTATGGGCCACCAGCCCGGCGGCAGCGAAGGCGATCATGGCCGCCCCGCGCACACCCGATCGGAACAACAGCCGTGAGGCCTCGCAAAGCAGCGCCACGGCGTAGCTTGCCGCGAAACAGACGACGGAAATGCCCGACACGAATTCGACCATGCTGATCCCTGCGGTGAGTCGCCGGGTATTGTAGTCTGCCGACGGTTCGATGCCCGTGCGACCACCTGTTTTGAGCACTCCATGTCAGATCCACGCCGTTCCCCAGCCCCTGCATCCACCCCGCCCATGGCTGAGAGCCCATCACGAGCCGATCGGCGCAGGCAGGCCCTCCTCATGCGGGCCTGCCGCCGCGAACCTGTGGAACGCACACCGGTGTGGCTGATGCGTCAGGCGGGCCGCTACCTGCCGGAATACCGCCGGGTGCGGGAGCAGGTCGATTTCATGGGGCTGGTGAAAAACCCGCAACTGTCAGCGGAGGTGATGATCGCGACGGTCGACCGCCTCGGGGTCGATGCGGCGATCATTTTCAGCGACCTGCTTCCGATCCTCGAACCGATGGGGATGAACCTGGAGTTCACGGCGGGAGAGGGGCCAGTGATCCACAATCCGATCCGCGAGCCGGTCGACGTGCCTCGGCTGCGTGAACTCGAAGACCTCGATCAACTTGGCTATGTGATGGACGTCGTGCGGGCCACCCGCGCGGGGCTCGACGATTCACTGCCAGTGATCGGCTTTGCGGGCGCACCATTCACCTTGGCTGGTTACTGCATCGAGGGTGGCACCAGCAAGGCCTGGCTCCATACAAAATCGCTCATGTACCGGCATGAGTCAGCCTGGCATGACCTGATGGACCGGATCGCCCGCGCCGTCAGCCGCTATCTCGTGGCGCAACTCGAGGCCGGTGCGCAGTTGGTACAACTCTTCGACAGCTGGGTCGGCTGCCTTTCTCCCAATGACTATCGTCGCTACGTGCTGCCACACAGCCGCACCGCACTGCATGAGGCGTCGCAGCGGGCCCCGGTGATCCACTTCGCCACCGGGAATCCCTCGCTCCTGCCACTGTTGGCCGAGGCGGGTGGTTCCGTCATCGGCATCGACTGGCGGATCGAACTAGGCGACGCCTGGCGGCTGGTCGGCCATGACCGCGCGGTGCAAGGCAACCTCGATCCCGTGGTGCTGCTGTCGGACCGGGATACGGTCCGCCGCCAGACGCAGCATGTGCTGGCACAGGCCGCCGGACGCCCCGGCCACATCTTCAACCTTGGCCACGGCATCCTGCCCCAGACCCCGGTGGACAACGTGTTGGAACTCATCGCAACAGTCAAGGGTATGGAGCGGCCGTGAAGGCAGCCCCTCGCCAAGCATGGCCCCGGCGGGGTACAACAGCGTGTTGCGCGCAAAACGGCCCTCGTTGCCGTTGCGTCATGCGCAACCACTTTCCCACCCGGTGCGTGCCGCATGACGAGCCTCGAAAAACGCCTCTTTCATCTCTTCGAACCCGCTGATGTCGTCAAGGCACGGTCGCTCTCGCTCAAGCGGGTCTGGTGCCCGCGAGTCGGGCAGGTGCATGCGAGCATCGCCGGCGACGACGGCGGTGAGGATCTGGAGGTGCGACTCGAGCTTTCGGCCCGCCGCAAAGGGGGCATGTCGCTGGAAAGTCATTCCACGACCGCCGTGGGCCGGACCGGCAAGCCGTGCGCGCTCTTGGCGGCCGTGCTTCTGGAAGTCGACCGCCGCGGTCTGTTCTCGAATCTGCATGACCATACTCCGATTGCCCTCGACATCGTGCCCGCTGACGATCACGAAGACACGGCTGACGAGACGAGCCTCGAAGACGAGGACGTGGAGGAATCCGGGCCGACGACCACGCGGAAATATGTCCCGCCTCCCGCTGCCACCGTCACCCCTGTCACTGGCCGAGTCGGCGCAGGACGCCTGCCCGCCTGGGCGGCCGAACTGGACGAACGCCGGCGACTCGTCGAACCGGCGGTGCGGGATCGCATGGTCACCATCAGCGACAACCGCAAGTCGGCCGGCGCGGTCATCTTCCTGCTCGATCTGGCAGCCTCGGCCGATGCCAGGGCCGCCGTGCTCCTGCCTGGAAGGATGCAACTCGACGTGGCGGGCAACGCCACGGGCCGTCCCAGGCCGATCGTGATCGGCCCCGGACAGGTTGAGATCGACCAACTCGACGCGCAGGAACGGTCCATCCTGGCGCAACTGGTGGGGGCAACGGCAGTTGGTGAAACCGGCATGGCCGAGCCGCTCGAACGTCGAACGATCGGCCGGGTGGTCATCAGTTCGCAGTCGGCAGCCACGCATCTGGCCATGCTCTGCGAGACCGGCCGGCTCGTGCTGCAACCGGAGCCGCGACGAAATCCCGACCTGGTCGTGCCACTGGTCTGGGACAACGGCCGGCCCTGGGAATTTGCACTCGTGCTCGAGCCTGAGGACGTGGCCAGCACCCGCGCCGAAACCGTTGCCGACATGGCCGCCGAGGAGAAGCCACTGCCGCGTCCTGGTCGGGCGACGCTCCGCGGCATGCTCGTCCGTGGCAGTGAACGGAAGGACCTGCGGACACCACGAGCGATCCTCCGGTCGGGTCTGATCGTGTTCGAAGATCGTCTGGCCCGGCTGACCGTGACCGGGACCGGCGGCTGGATGGATCAGTTCGAACGACGCGGCCCGATTGAATTCTCAGGCGCACAGGTCGACGGTCTCATCGACCGACTGGCATTGCTGGCCGATCTGCCCCGACTTGAACTGCCCGGCTGGACAGGCTGGCGGGTGGAATCGGGTGCCCCCCGACCCAAACTCGTGCTCGACGACTCGCCCACCGTCAGCCTGGATGCCGAAGACGAGACAATGCCTCTCGACGGCGACGAAGACCGGCCGATTCGGCCGTCACGCCGCCGGGCGACACCGCGGGTCCAACTTGCCGGCCGGATCTGGTTCGACTACGGCGGCATCCTGATCGCCGCTGACGAACCCGCTGGTGGAGCCACCGACCCTGAGCGGCGGATTCTGGTGCGGCGCGACCGGGCGGCGGAACGCGAGGCGGTTGCCATGCTGCCGCGATACGGCGGCACGGCCCCGAAAGTCGGTGATGCCGACGCCGACATCGTCAGCCACCACGTCGAGATTGCCCGTGCCCGGCTTGATGCCTCTGTGTCGCAACTGGCGGCAGCAGGTTGGACGGTCGAGGTCTCGGGCCGTCGCTACCGTCCGGCCGGCAGCGTGGCCTGGAACGTGACCAGCGGAATCGACTGGTTCGAGCTCTCGGCAGCGATCGACTTCGGCGGCGTCACGGCAGACCTGCCCGCCTTGCTGGAGGCGCTGGCGAAGGGAAGTCGCTCGGTGGAGCTCTCGGATGGTTCGCTCGGCATCCTGCCTGAGTCACTCGCGGCGCAGATAGAGCCGATGGCGGTGCTCGCGCAGAAGCATGATGGCCGCCTGCGGTATGGCAGGATCCAGATGGCGCTGCTCGACGCGCTCCTGGCGGGCCAACCGCAGTCGCATGTCGACGAAGCCTTCGAACGGATTCGTGACGAACTGTCCCGCGGCGAACGCCCCGAGGCAGAAGATGAGCCGGAGGGATTTCAGGGCACGCTGCGGCACTACCAGCGGGAAGGGCTCGGCTGGCTCTCGTTTCTCGAGCGGATGGGCCTCGGCGGCTGTCTCGCCGACGACATGGGCCTCGGCAAGACGATCCAGGTGCTGGCGATGTTCGTCCGTAGACAGACACTGCTCACCGCTGGCGGCATCGCCCATCGCCCGTCGTTGGTCATCGTGCCAAAGAGTCTCGTCTTCAACTGGATCGAGGAGGCACGCAAGTTCGCCCCATCACTGAGAGTGCTCAACTACACGGGCAATGCCCGGATCGATGAATCGGCGGCACTGGTGGATTACGATATCGTTCTCACCACCTACGGCACGCTCCGCCGTGACATCGTCAACCACCGCGAGATCGAGTTCGACTATGTCGTGCTCGACGAGGCGCAGTCGATCAAGAATGCCGCCAGTCAGGCGGCGAAGGCATGCCGGCTCCTGCGGGCCCGCCATCGCCTGGCCCTCACGGGTACGCCGGTGGAGAACCACATCGGCGAACTCTGGAGCATCTTCGAGTTCTTGAATCCCGGCCAACTCGGCAGCGCCACACGACTCAAGCGGTTTCTCGCCGGCGGCCGCACCAGTTCCGACGTGGTCGCCCGCGCCGTTCGTCCCTACCTGTTGCGGCGAACCAAGACACAGGTGCTCTCCGACCTGCCTGAGAAGACGGAGCAGACACTGTTCTGCGAACTCGGGGAAGAGCAGCGGAAGGCCTACGACGAACTGCGGGAGCACTACCGTCTGGAACTGTCGGGCCGGATCGGCCGCATGGGCATCGGGCGGTCACGGATCGCGGTGCTCGAGGCGCTCCTGCGGCTGCGGCAGACGGCCTGCCACCCCGGCCTCGTCGATCCCGCCCGTCTCGACGATCCGGCGGCCAAACTCGACACGCTCCTCGAACAGTTGACCGAGGTGATCGACGAGGGACACAAGGTGCTGGTGTTCAGCCAGTTCACGAGTTTCTTGTCGATTGTCCGCCGCCGGCTCGACGAGCGAGCCATCACCTACGAATACCTGGACGGCAAGACGACCGACCGCCAGGCGCGTGTCCAACGGTTCCAGGAGGACACCGACTGCCGGCTATTCCTGGTGAGCCTGAAGGCCGGCGGGCAGGGTCTCAACCTCACCGCGGCCGACTACATCTACATCCTCGATCCGTGGTGGAATCCGGCCGTCGAGGCTCAGGCTGTGGACCGGGCCCATCGCATCGGCCAGACCCGCCGTGTCTTCGCCTACCGGTTGATCGCGCGGGACACTGTCGAGGAAAAGATCGTTGCCCTGCAGGATCGAAAACGGGAACTGGCCGAATCGATCGTCCGCGCCGACGAAACCATGGTCTCGAGCCTGACGGCTGAGGATGTCGAGATGCTGCTCTCCTGAAAGCACGCCAGCCATACAGCCACTCGACACGCCTCACAAAACCCTAACGGCATTCGGTTATGACCCGTGTCGGCTGCGCGTCGCCTGCTTTTTCCACCCACCACAACAGGATGCCCACGATGGCCGGACAACAGATCCTGGTGGTCGATGACGAGGAGGATCTGCTGGAATTGGTGAGTTACAAACTCTCCAAGGATGGCTACCGCGTGCAGTGCGTGGGAACGGGTGAAGAGGCGTTGAAGGCCGCCCGAAAACAGCCGCCCGACCTGATCGTGCTCGATTGGATGCTGCCCGCGGTGGACGGCCTCGAGGTCTGCCATCGGCTCAAGAGCGACCCCAAGACGCGTGAGATTCCGATCATCATGCTGTCCGCCAAGGGGCAGGAGGGCGACATGGTGGCGGGATTGGATCGCGGCGCCGACGACTACATCGCCAAGCCCTTCAGCCCGCGGGTGCTGTCAGCCCGCGTCAAGGCACTCTTGCGACGCAAAGAGGGGGATGCCAAGGCCGACCAGGAGACGACGATCGATGTTCACGAACTATCGATCCACCCCGGTCGGCATGAGGTGACCCTGGCGGGTCAGCCCGTCGAACTGACCTACACGGAGTTTGCCCTGCTGCAATTCCTGGCCAAACGGCCCGGCTGGGCCTACACGCGAACGCAGATTGTCGACGCGGTGAAGGGAGAGGATTATCCTGTGACAGAACGCTCGGTGGACGTGCAAGTCGCCGGCCTGCGCAAGAAGCTCGGCAGTTTCGGCTCCTACGTCGAAACCGTCCGTGGTGTGGGATACCGTTTCCGGGCGTGACGGGAGTTCCACTCCCGGGTCGATGTCGGTCGCTGCTGTCACTCTCCGTCTCTCCCGGTCTTTTTCATGGCCCGCTCGCGGTTCGTCTGGCACGTGTTCGCGGGCTTCTGCGCGCTGGTCGCCGCGGGGTTGGTCGGCTGTTTCTGGTTGTCGAGCGTGCAGTTGGCACGGCTCGCAGATGCCGCGCAGTTGCAACGGGTGGCCGACGTGGCGACGGGACTGGCCGCGATCTTTCCCGAACACTCCGAACCGCTCGATCCTGCCACGTTCGCCGATGCCACCCGGTGGATGGTGGGTGGCACGCGGGCTCGTGTCGATCTGCTCTCTCCCGACGGCACCATGCTTGCCACCTCAGCCGCGGGTGGGAGCGTGAGCGAGAGGTCGCCTGCAGCCGACGCGCTCATTGAGGAGGCCCGTGCCGGTAGGATTGCCAGAACCAGCCGCTACGATGCCGCCGCCGGAAAACGCATCCTCGTGGTGGCTGCTCCAGTGGGCCCGGTCGGGCGACCCGCGGGCATCGTCCGCGTCACGGCAGACACGATCGAATCGGACGCCGAACTGGCCCGGTCACAGCGGTGGCTGCTGCTCGGATTCCTGGCCTGGGCGGTCGCGGCTCTGGCCGCGGGCCGTGCGGTTGCCAGCCGCCTGGCACGGCCGGTGGCCGATCTTTCGCTGGCAGCGGTTCGGCTGGCCGACGGCGATGTCAGCGCGCCCATTCCCACGGCTGACTCAACAGAGCTTGCCGAACTCGCCGAGGCGATCGGGGCGCTGCGTGAACAGCTCGTCGAGCGTGGGCTTACGATCGGCAGGCAGGGCACTCAGCAGGAGGCGGTGCTGGGCAGCATGATCGAGGGCGTCCTCGCCATTGACGCCAGACAGCGGGTGGTAGGCATCAACCGAGCCGCGGCGGAACTGCTGGCAGTCGACCCGGCCCGCGCCATCCGCCGCCCATTGCAGGAGGTCGTCCGCAACCCCGACCTGCGGCGATTCGCACTGCGGGCGATCGACTGCCGCGAGCCTGTCGAAGACGATCTCCTGCTCCGCGGGGCCCGCGACCGCACGATTCGACTGCGGGGCACCGCACTGCGGGATCTGTCGGGAGAGGGTGGGGCGGTGATCGTTTTGAACGACGTCACCGACGTGCAGCGTTTGGAGAACATTCGTCGCGATTTCGTGGCCAACGTGTCGCATGAGCTGAAGACGCCGATCGCGTCGATCAAGGGCTTCGTGGAAACGCTCCTCGACGGGGCGAGTGACGATCCGGTCGATTCGCGTCGATTTCTCGACATCATCGCCAGGCAGGCCGACAGGCTGGCATCGATCATCGAGGATCTCTTGGCACTCTCCCGCATCGAGCAGAGCGAGGGCACGGGGAACCTGCCCCGCGAGTCGGTGCGGATCGCCGACCTGCTCTCCGCCGTCACCGTTGACTGTCTGCCCCGCGCCGAAGATCGCTCCATCCGGCTCGACGTCACCTGCGACGAATCCATCACGGCGGAGGTCAATGCGCCGCTCTTCGAGCAGGCGTTGATCAACCTGGTCGACAATGCGATCAAGTACAGCGATCCGGGCCGAACAATCTGGATCGGGGTCGCCACCGAACCAGCAACGACCGGAGGCGTCGTGATCACGGTGCGAGACGAGGGCTGCGGCATCGAGGCTGAGCACCTGCCGCGGCTCTTCGAACGATTCTACCGCATCGACAAGGCCCGCAGCCGCAAACTCGGAGGCACGGGATTGGGGCTGTCGATCGTGAAGCACATCGTGCAGGCGCACGGCGGAACGGTGGCAGTGGAAAGCGAACCGGGCGTGGGCAGCACGTTCACGATCCGCATGAGCTGAATCAGGCGATGGTACGGCCACCATCCACCGGTAGACAGACGCCGGTGACGAAATCATTTTCCAGCAGAAACAGCACCGCGTGGGCCACGTGCGCGGGAGTCCCCTCCCGGTTCACCAGGGTGCCTGCAAGGACGGCGGCTCGGGCCTCCGGCTCCATGTCCGGCGGTAGCGTCACCGGGCCAGGCAGCACGCAGTTGACCCGCACCCGCGGGTTGCGGGCGGCGAACTCCACGGCCAGAGTCCGCGTCAGGGCGGGGATCGCGCCCTTGCTCGGAAAATAGGCGGCGTAGTCCGAGTATGGGCGGGACACCGCCCAGTCGCCGAGCGTGACGATCCCACCACCTTCTGGCTGACGCACCATGAAAGCCCCCGCCTCCTGGGCTGCCACAAAGGTGCCCACGCAGTTGATGTCGAAGTGGGCCCGGAGGTCCTCCGCTGTCACCTCCTCCAACTGGCCGGCCTGCCAGATCGCGGCGCAGGTGACCAGCGCGTCGATCCGGCCGAAGTGGTCGGCAACGCGTTGTACCATGGCCCGCACCGGCCCTTCGTCGCGGAGGTTCGCCGTCACGGCCAGACTGGGCACACCCGCAGCATCGAGTTGAGCCGCCAGTTCACGGGCCTGCAACAACGATCCGTGGGCGTGAATCGCCACGGCATAACCCCTGGATGCCAACGCCCGGACCACCGTTGCTCCTACCTTTCCGGCTCCGCCGGTGACCAATGCCACCCGGCCGCTCTGCGCCACCGAACCGGGGATGAATTCAAGTGGCTCGGGCATGGGCCATCTCCAGGAGACGAGGCGGGGGCTCGAAGCAATCGTCAGCCCTGCTTCTTCAGGCTGCCATGAAAGTCGACAATCTGCTGCCAGGCCTCTTCCGCAGTCTCCGCATAGGTGAAGAGCTTGAGGTGGTCATCCGAGATCACACCACTGTCTGCCAGGAACTGGAAGTTGATCACCTGCGACCAGTAGTCGCGGCCGAAGAGAATGATCGGCACCGGCTGCATGCGGTGCGTCTGCCGCAACGTGAGCGTCTCGAACATCTCGTCGAGCGTGCCAAAGCCTCCGGGAAAGAGCACCACGGCGGCGGCTCGCAGGATGAAGTGGAACTTGCGCAAGGCGAAATATTTGAACTGGAAGCAGAGTTCCGGGGTGATGAAAGGGTTGGGCTGCTGCTCACTGGGCAGCTTGATATTGAGGCCGATCGACTTGCAGCCGACGTCGAACGCCCCTCGGTTGGCCGCCTCCATGATGCCCGGCCCGCCGCCCGTGATGATGACATAGTCTCGCTGGTCATCGCACTGGTTGTCGATCGACACCAATCGCGCGAATTCGCGGGCGGCATCGTAGTAGCGGCAATAGGAGAGCAGTTTCTCCGCCCGCTTCAATTCCCGGGCGAGATTCGTCGGCACGGCCGACGCGGGACCGGCGGCAGTCGCCGCTGCCATGGCGCGGCGGGCATCCGACAAGCGGCGTTCTGCCGCGGTCCGCTCCACGATCTGCGTGCCACCGAAGACGATCACCGTGGAGGTGATGCTGTCCGCCTGAAACGCCAGTTCCGGTTTGCCGAGTTCAAGCAGCATCCGGACGCCGCGCATCTCGGACTTATCCAAGAGATGTCGGTCGTCCTGAGCCAGGCTATAGCTGGGCGAGGAGAGAATTGCCTCCATGTTTTCGGCGACCAAGGCGACGTCGTCGCCGAGCGTGGTGTCGGGGAGGACGCTACAGGCCTTGGGCCGACTGGGAGCATTGCCCGCCGGAGTTGCCGATCGTGATGGCGAAGTGGTCTTCGTTGCCTTCGTTGTCTTGGCCATGGCTGTTCTTCCTGCCGACGGGTCTCTTGCGTCGATTGTCGTTGAAACGACCCCGGAATCCAGTCTCAGGAATCCAGCCGTGCGCTCGTGCCGATGGAGGGAATCTCCACATCCCAACCACGGGTCTGCCGGAGAAAGTCCGCCATCCCCTGCGCTGCCGGTGGTTCGCCATGCACGAGGAAGGTTTTGCGGGGCGCGGGCATCCCGGAGAGCCAGCGGCCGATCTCATGGCGGTCGGCATGGCCCGAGAGGGCATCGACCCGCCGCACGGCTGCCTTGACGGGAATGTCCCGACCATGGATGCGGAGATACTTCGCCCCGTCGATTAGGCTGCGGCCCCGGGTGCCGATCGCCTGGAAGCCCGCCACCAGCACCGTCGTCTTGGGGTCGGGGAGCCGCTGAACAAGATGGTGCAGGATCCGGCCACCGTTCATCATGCCACTGGACGCGATCACGATTCCCGGTCCCTCGTGGGCGTTGATCGCCTTCGACTCGGCAGCCGTCTTTGCCATTCGCACGAACGGCGACGCCAGCGCCTCGGCCACGCCGGCCATCCTTGCCTCGGTGAAATCGTGCTCCGCCACATGTTTCCGAAATACCTCCGTGGCTTCGACCGCCATCGGAGAATCGATCCAGACAGGCACCTCCGGCAGCCGACCAGCGGCCATCAGTGTGCGGAGCAGGTAGACCAGTTGCTGGCAGCGGCCGATCGCAAACGACGCCACGAGCATCATGCCTCCTCGTGCGAGCGACTCCTTGGTCACGGCCTCCAGCTCGTCGAGAGGTCGGCTCGCGGGATGGTCGCGATCGCCATAGGTGCTCTCGCAGATGAGGTAATCGCAGGCGGTGGCGGGCACCGGATCATGGTAGAGCGGCGCGTCGAAGCGGCCGACGTCCCCGGAAAAGACAAGCCGTCGCCGGCCATCGGCCACGGCCACCTCCATCTCGATGAAGGAACTTCCCAGCATGTGGCCGGCATCATGAAAGCGACACCGTACGCCCGCCGCTGGCTCAAACCAGGTGTCGCGGGCCACCGCCTTGACCAACCGCAGCGCCCGCTCGACATCACGTTCGTCGTAGAGCGGGAGCGCAGGCTGGTGCTTCGAAAAACCCTTGCGGTTTGCATAGGCCGCATCCTCGTCCTGACACTTGGCAGAATCATAGAGGAGCAGTCCGAGCAGATCGGCAGTGGCCGGGGAGGTGAGGATCGGCCCCTTGAAACCTTCTCGGGCCAACCGCGGCAGCCAGCCGGAGTGGTCGATGTGTCCATGGGTGAGCACGACGGCGTCGATCGAATCGGCCGGCACTGGGAAGCGGTCCCAGTTCCGCTCGCGGAGGTGCTTTTCCCCCTGAAAAAGTCCGCAATCGACGAGCACGCGCGAGCCTCCGACGTCCAGCAGGTGCCGCGAACCCGACACCATGCCCGCAGCGCCGAGGAAGGTGAGGCTGGCTCCAGAGCGGGGTGCCGTTGTCGGTGGGGTCATCGGAGATTCCTTTCGAGGCGTGATGGGTCAGTCGTGATGGTCACGTGGTGTGAGACTCGTTCCGGACTCAGGAAGACGGTGGTTTCAGCGTTGGGAGGATTCCGGACGTCGAACGCGTTTCTCCCGCGATGAGGAGTTCGCCCGCGCCGATGGCCAACGACTCCAGCCAGTAGCTGGTCGCACCCGCGTCATGCGTCGACGGGATGTAGACCATGAGCACCAGCCGACCGTCGAGCCTCCGCAGGTCGGTGACCAGACCCATCCTGCTGATTCTGCGGGACAGTTCCCGCAGGATTGGTGCCCGCGGCAGAGGAAGTGCGCCGAGGTGCGCCTGCTCCAGCACGACTGCCAGGTGGTTGACGTCCCGCAGCAGGATCTCGAAGTCGAGCGAAACAACGGCCGTGAACGGCCCACGGCCCACCCGGGCACCGAGCACAGCATGCTGGGGCAGGAACGCGATCCGCGGCTGAGTGACGCCCGTCGGCAGCCAACCGGGATGGTTTTGCGGGAGATCGACGGCCAGCCAGGCATTGACTTCGTCGTCTCGCAACGCCGTTTCCCACCCGCCCGGCCTCGAGATGGAGGCATGCCAGGCCGCGACCTTCGTCACGGCCCGCCGCGCTAGCGCCTCGGCATCGTCTCCTCCGCCCGCTGGCACGCCAGCGCCGGCAGCAGTACCTCCGGGAACCGCGAGTTGCCGGTAGACCACCGGCTCATATTTCAACAATACCCCAGAGATGACGAGCACGATCGCCAGCCCAACAAGACCGCCCACGACGGTTCTGCGCAGGTGCTGCCACGATGCTTGCTTCACGACAAAAGGCCACTCATGCTCGGCTGCGTTTCAACTCTGTGCCAGAAACTCTGCCACACACTCTTTCATTCGGAGCGACCGCGGCCTTACTCCGCGCCACCCTCCGATGATTGGAGCCTGTTTTGCACTGTTTTGAAACTACCGTTAGCCCGTCAGCCCCAACAATCGGGGGATCGGAAGTTCTGTCGACGTCTCCAACACCACTTCTCCGAGCACGTCGGGCTCCAGTTCGTCCCGCAGCACTCGCACGTGCGGTGGCGCCTCGATTCCGATCCGCACCTTGTCGCCGCTGACGCGGACGACCGTGACCACCACTGAATCCCCAACCCGAATTCGTTCGTTCTGCTTGCGGGACAGCACCAACATCGAAGGCCTCCGTTCCGAATAGATGTGTGGAATGACTGTAATGAATGAGCTATACAAATGTCAACCTTGCCCGAACACCAATCGCACGGCTCGCGGCTTCCTGACCGACCGCGGCACCGAGCGGGCCGGAGACGAATCGGCTGACTTTGCTTCCGAGGAAACATCGTCCGGTTGGGCAGACTTTCTTGGCCCTGCGCTGCCAAACACCGACGAGACGCATTGTGCCGCGTCGGACTGTGCTGCGGCTTGATCGCGATGGAGCGGTTCCGCAGCCTGGGCGATGCTGATTCAAGAACCGATCGCTACGAGTTATTCGCCTTCTGGCAGCGGCGACGCCGCGAACTCGGCGAGTTCGACCGGTGCGGCGACGGCCACCCGGCTCTCCGCCTCATCGATGCGTGACACGTCACCGGCGAGCAGCCGCGGATGAAACTTGTGCACGCACCGCAGAGTGTCGGCCCGACCAGGGACCAGAGCCGACCGGGCACCGATCTCCAGCGATACTTCTGTGGGAATGCCCCCCGCGGCAGCAACGCGGCGATTGATGGCCAACCGCGGAAAGGGGGGTAGTCCACCGGGCTGAACGAGTGCCTTGAGAAGGATGGCCGTGTCGGCAAACCGTCGGTAGATGCCAGCCGCCTCCGCCGTCGGTGGAGCGGTGAAATCAATCGCATACCGGACGCGCGGTCCCACCAGCTCAATCCGGTCGTCCGACTCCGTCATGCCCTCACCAAAGTCGGGACCGCCAGCCCAGCGCACAAGGCGATCATCCGATTTTCTGGCCCATGACGCCAGCGACACGCTCAGTCGTTCCAGTCTGATCGCATCGATCTGTGTCTTGATATTCCGGGCCGGGTCGACAATCACGATCCGTTCACGCGCCGGATCGTGGAGCACGATTTCACCGGCCGCTGACGCGCTGCCAACCGCCTTGGCGCCGCGTTGATCGGCATTCTCGGCCAGCGGCGGCTCGAGAAAATCCCAGGCCACTCCGTCGCGAAACAGCGTCAGGCTCCGCGCGACCGGCTGCTCCGCGTTGTTGACGAAGACCTCGCTTTCCACACGAAAGCCCTCCTCACCCGCGTGGCACACAGACGGCCGGACGCAGGCGAGTGCCAGGCAGAGGAGTTGGCACCATCCCCACCGCGGCATCGTCACCGCTGGCAAGGCTCGTCGTGAGGGTTTGGTCTGCATAAGCGTTCAGCCCCAAGAATCCGCGCACCTTTCCGAGGGCGCACAGGCGCGGAACGGTAGCAAACGCCCACGCCGCGACCAAGACTGAACAGCGGCCTATTTTGGGCTCGCCGGTCATCCGCCGGCGACAAGGGCCGACAGTTCCGCGGCCTCCGTAAAGACATGGAGACAGCCGGCGGGCAGCCGGCTCCCGAGCCGATCCAGCCGAGTCCGAACCCTCTGCCGAGACGGTTTCCCCTCCACCTGCCTGATGGCGACGCCAGCCACCCGGTCCGGATGACGGCAGGCCACCGCGGCATAGACCTCCGGATCGCGTTCACCGGAGTCCCCCACGAGCAGGAACTTCCGCCGTGGGAAGTCGGCGATGATCTGTTCGATGGTCCGCCGTTTGGAACGCTTCCGGGACGGCAGCCGTCCCAGCGGCGTGGAATCCTTCAGCCGAAACAGTTTGAGGTGCATGGAACCCGAGGGCAGTCCCGTTTCGCGGAAGAATCGCCCCAGGCAGTTGGCCAGTTGCCACGGGCTCGACGACACGTAGTGGAAGGCGGTGCCAGTCTCCTGCCAGCGACGGTAGACCTCCGCCATGCCGGGCACTGCATAAAATTCTCGCAGCAGCGTGTTGGCCAGGAGTTCTCGCCTGTTGGCGACGTTCGTCACCTTCACGGTGTCGTCGATGTCAGAAATCACTGACATCCCCTCCTCGGGGATCATCTGAATCCAGCCCACGGCCGACGCGGCAGACGCGGGCTGACCGTCGAAGCCATCGTCGGCAGCAACCGCCGCTTCGTAGCGGAGCCAACGACAACCGCCGGCAGATTCCGCGAGAGCGTCGACTTCTGCTTCCTCAAGGTCGATCGACCGCTGAAAATGGCCGACCCGGTCCGACTGCCCCGCATCGATCTGCCGTCCACCAAGGGTGATCTTCACCCGTTCTCCGGCCACCCGCTGAAACAGAAACGCATCGGCACGCCGCTGAAACACGGCAGACTGCAGGTGTGTTTCATTGAGTTCAAGAAGCCGCTTCAGCACTCCGACAGCGAGGGTGCGGCGGTGGCTCTTCGCGGGCAACGGCCGTGAGATCATGCCGGCGACGGTGGCCCGCCAGCGGTTTTCGCCGGGAAGACGACGCGCATACGTGGGGAAAAATACGATCATGCGTCCGGACCGCGGGCACATGCCGCAATCCTCGGCCGGGACTCAAGCCGGGCCGCTGCCATGCGGAATGCGGGATGGTGCTTGCATTCACAAGTTACCCCATCTTACAACGTCTCCAAGCAATCTGGATCGGTCACACTCTGGAGGACAGCATGGGAGTCAAGAAAACGGGTAAGGGCCGCCGCAAACTGGGGCAGAAGAAACGCCGGATGCGGGCCCGTATCCGCCATCGCAAGGGTTGATGGCAGCCACGGCATCTCCGTGAAAAGCGGCCGCGCCGCCTCCGGCGGCGAACCGAGGCGACGGATCAGCGCGGCCGCAAACACCACAGGCTGTTTGAAAACCCGCCTTCATGTGGTTCAGGCAGACGGCCGCTCCACGAAAAGCTTTGGATCGCGCCACCCTTCCCGGCACGATCCGCACAGCTTCACGGCAACGCTCTGTGGCGAGCCCGGATGCCGTTCCATTTTCCTTGCCGCGCCTCTGGCGTGGGGTAATTTTGCTTGACCTCGCAGCTCTGACCAGCCACGAGGCGATGCCCCCGGGAAGGAGATTCACTCTATGCGTTCGAATTCGTGGTGCCATGCCGTGGCGCGATGCCTGCCAGTGGTTCTGGTGATGACAGCGGCGACCGGACTGTCCGGCTGCAAGTCGCTCACCGAGAAATACATCGCCTTGGAAGTGTGGAAGTACGAGAAACTCTTCGGGCATCTGCCGCCGGGATTTGTGCCCCCAGGCGCCATGCCGGCGGCCGCGCCCGCTGCCATGCGTCCCTGCGGCCAAGCCGCACCGTGTCAGGCAGCCCCCTGCGGTGGCGGCGATCATGTCGTCGGCGCAACCATGGCAGGCGGCAACTGCGACCAGTGTCAGGGTGGCGGCATGGTGGAGGGCGGCATGTCATCGGGCACGATCGTGACGCCGGGCTTGCCTGCCGGCGCCGGCAGCCTGCCGGTTGGCCCGGGAGGCTCGCCTGGCCCGAGTGCTGGCATGCCCACCCCAGCAGCCGTGTCCAGCAGCCGGCCAGTGGTGATCTCCGACGAAGTCGTCCTGCCGTGACCAAGGACTGCAGCCCTCTGCCTGCAGACAGGGTTCTGCAGATAGGGTTCTGCAGACGGGATCTCAGCCGAGCGTCTCATCCGGTCCGGGAAAGCTGCGATTTTCGACGTCGCGCCTCCAACGGGCCAGCGCGTCGCCAACCGTGGCCTGAACATCGGCATAGGCCCTCACGAACCGGGGCACCCGACCGGACGAGAGGCCGATGAGGTCGTGCATCACCAGCACTTGGCCATCACAGTGCGGGCCAGCGCCGATCCCAACGGTCGGCACGGAGAGCGAGTGGGTGATCGTCGCGGCCGCCTCCTGTGGAACGCATTCCAGGACGACGGCGAACGCACCGGCGTGAGCGGCGGCTTCGGCATCGGCCATCAATCGGTCGAGATCCCGCTGCATGCGATAGCCGCCAAGCTGATGGACGGCTTGCGGGCGGAGTCCCACATGCCCCATCACCGGAATCCCAGCGGCGGCAATCCCGGCGATGATGTCGGCCTGACCGGCAGTGCCCTCGAGTTTCACGGCCTGGCAGCCGGTCTCCTTGAGAAGTCTGGCGGACGACTCCACTGCCGTCCGCACACCAAGATGCTGGAGCGGAAACGGCAGATCGACGACGACAAGGGCCCGCGACACGGCTCGGGAGACGATCTCTCCGTGGTAGATCATTTGCTCCAGCGTGGCCGGGATGGTGGACGACCGACCGGCCACGACCATCGCCACGCTGTCGCCCACGAGCACGCAATCCACCCCGGCGGCATCGGCCAGCTGGCCCGTTGGCCAGTCGTAGGCTGTCACCATCGTGAAGGGGCGACGGTCGCGTTTGGCGGCCGCGAGATCGAGAACGGTCACGCGGCGGGCGAGATCAGGCATGTCAGATCGTTGGGGGCTGGGGCTCGGTGAGGGCCCCAACCACTATATCTTCGATCTCAACGGAGCGTGCTTTGTGCAGCCCCACCACCCGGTTCCCCCAGCCTTCGCAGAAAACCCTGTCCCCCCAGGGGATGACCTTGCGGCCACCCCCGCCCGCCCTATAATCCTGGGTTCCTAGGCACCGCGTGACTGGCCCGTTTTCCGGGCACTGCGCGGGTGCTTTAGGAACAGTTCCGCGGGTGTAGCTCAGTTGGTAGAGCACCACGTTGCCAACGTGGTTGTCGTGGGTTCGAATCCCATCACCCGCTTCGAGATTCTTTCGTATGCCGTCGGCCGAACGCCCGTCAGCACTCCCTCCACACTCCTCGCCCGGGAGTCGTCCCGGGAGCGTTCGACTGGTCCGTAGCGGTCGAGCGATGTATTGGCTTCGGGTTGCATGCATCCCGAAGCCTCCATGAGCGGACGCCGTTCGCATAGCCGCCTTACCACCGTTCGTTTTACTAGCTCTCCCGCTCCTGCCGGAACCAGTCATGTCCTCTTCCAGCGATCAGTCCGCAACGGCCTTGGAATCCCCTGCTTCCGGTGGCGACGAAGTGGCAAACCTGCCGCTGAAGCTCGATGTCGCCATCGACAAAATCTCGGCGTGCGAACGACGCGTGCGGGTTTCAATCCCCAGGGAAGACATCGACCGGTATCGCGACGACGCGCTCGGTGAAATGATGCCTGCCGCCCAGCTGCCCGGCTTTCGCCCGGGCCGCGCGCCGCGGCGGCTCGTCAGCAGCCGCTTCAAGTCGGAGCTTTCGGACCAGATCCGCAGCAAACTCCTCGCCGACGCCATGACCCAGGTGTCGGATCAGGAGAAGCTCTCGCCAATCAGCGAGCCAGAGCTCAACGTCAACGACGTCATTGTGCCGGCCGACGGCCCGATGACGTTCGAGTTCAAGATCGAGGTACGGCCTGAATTCGACCTGCCCGAATGGAAGGGCCTGTCGATCCGGCGGCCCTCCCGCACGATCTCCGCCGCCGACGTCGATGAATCGCTCGGCAACCTGCTCCGCGAGCGGGCGCGGTTCGTGCCCCATGCAGGCCCCGCGAAGCCAGGCGATTTGATCGTGGCAAACCTTCGGATTCTCGACGGCGACAAGGTGCTGTCGGAGGCAACAGACCTGGAACTGATCGTGCGTCCCAAGCTCTCGTTTGCCGATGCCGAACTGGCGGGGTTCGATGCGCTCGTGGGCAAAGCACGGATCGGCACCCCTGTCACTGCCACGCTGACGGTTTCGAACGAGGCCGCGGTCGAGTCGCTTCGTGGCAAAGAAGTGACGCTCGAACTCACCGTCGTGGACGTCAAGCAGCTCGAGCTTCCGGAAATGACCCCCGAACTGCTCGAAGAGCTCGGCAGCTTCGAATCGGCGGATGACCTGCGTGCCGCGGTGCAAAAGCAGCTGGAAAACCAGCTCGAATGGCACCGCCGCCGGCAGGTTCGCCAGCAGGTCTCCAGTGCGCTCACCGCATCGGCCAGCTGGGATCTGCCCCCTGATCTTCTTCGTCGCCAGAGCCTGCGGGAACTCGAACGGGCAATCCTCGAATTGCGCCGGAGTGGTTTCGACGACGACTCCATTCGCCGCCACGTCAATGAACTGCGGCAGAGCGTCATGGGCAGCACGGCAGCCGCCCTGAAAGAGCACTTCATTCTCGAGCGGATCGCGGAAGACCAGTCAATCGCTGATACCGCGGCCGACTATGACGAGGAGATTCGCGCGATCGCCGCCCAGTCGGGAGAGTCGCCGCGTCGCGTCCGGGCCAACCTCGAAAAACGCGGCCTGATGGACGTGCTTCGCAACCAGATCATCGAGCGAAAAACGGTCGATCTGATCACATCCCACGCCAAGTTCACCGACACCCCGTTCGAATTTCAAAAACGCGACGCCGAGGCGGTGGACCATGCGGTCTGCGGCGTCGTCGTCGGCGAGGAGGAAATTCCAACGGCCACCCAGGCCGAGGCTGGCAGTCCGCGACGGGCGTGAGTGCCGGGATCACGCTTCCGGCGCCCAGTACCGAGTCAGCCTGGCTTCGCATCCCAAACCAACGCCGATTTCACAGTCCCACAGAGACCTGACATGCACGAGCGTTTCTTCGTTCCGCACGCCTCCAGCGCATCACGCGATTACCAACGGCAGCGGCAGATGACGCTGGGCGACCTCCTGCTCGAAAACAGGATCATCCTGTTGCAGGGGGAAATCTATGACGGCAACGCCAACGAACTGGTGATGAAACTGCTCTACCTGCAGAGCGAAAATCGCCGCAAGGACATTCACTTCTACATCAACTCACCAGGTGGCAGTGTCACGGCCACGATGGCCATCTACGACACGATGCAGATCCTCTCCTGCCAGGTCGCCACCTACTGCGTGGGGCTCGCCGCCAGTGGCGGAGCCGTGCTGTTGGCTGGCGGCGCGAAGGGCAAGCGATTTGCCCTGCCTCATGCCAAGGTGATGATCCACCAGCCCTATGGCCAGGTCGGCGGCCAGGTCAGTGATATCGAGATCCAGGCCGACGAGATCATCAAGACCCGGGCGATCTTGAACGACATTCTGGCCCAGCACACGGGCCAACCCATCGATCGCATCGCCAAAGACACCGACCGAGACCGATACCTCACGGCCACCGAGGCGAAGGAGTATGGACTGGTCGACGACGTGCTGACCAAGCCGCCGGTCGCCGCCGAGGAAGACAGCAAGGACTAACCCTCCGACCCCCGCTCCCAACCTGGCCCACCAAACCTGGCCCACCAAACTTGGCTCATAAGGTCAGGCACACCCCCCCTCAGACACCCGCCGAGAAGCAGACCATGCCACTGATCCCATTTGTCATCGAAAAGAGTGGCCGCGAAGAGCGGGCGATGGACATCTACAGCCGCTTGCTGAAGGACCGCATCGTCTTCCTCGGCTCGCAGGTCAACGACGAGGTTGCCAACGCCATCGTCGCCCAGCTCCTGTTCCTCCAGTCCGACGATCCGAAGTCGGACATTCACCTCTACATCAACTCTCCCGGCGGCAGCGTGACGGCCGGCCTGGCCATTTACGACACCATGCAGTTCGTGACCTGCGACGTCGCGACCTACTGCATCGGGCAATGCGCCTCGATGGGAGCCGTGCTGCTCACCGCGGGCGCGAAGGGAAAACGGC